>Ga0265301_10007583_pt1 | contig 10152 bp, 10 predicted proteins | sample AusTroGonzalo_MG_2_FD_193488 | JGI IMG/M metagenome (GOLD analysis project Ga0265301, IMG submission 193488) | Bovine rumen microbial communities from tropical cattle in Woodstock, Queensland, Australia - Gonzalo_04 | ecosystem: Host-associated > Mammals > Digestive system > Stomach > Rumen ...
GTTCTGGCTCTCGGGCAACTACATGTACGGCGATGCGAACGTGACGGCGGATAACTGGAAGGGATCCACCCAGACCGGCAGTAATGTCAAAGCCGATGCGCGTTGGACGGAGAACCTGAGCGCTTTGGAGAACGAACAGTCCGCCCAGGCCGCATATGAGACGGTACTGACTAAAGCCGGTTGTTCCTTGCATAGGGATGTGATAGACACCCGTATCGTCAATGAGGTTCGTGAAGGCAGTTATACCTATACCGGCTCGAACGGTTCCACCAAGGGCCTGATTGACTCGCCTGCGGATGTAGGCGGTTATCCTAACATCGAGGAGATCCATCGTGCCGAAGATTATGATAGCGACCGGGACGGTATGCCGGACGCTTGGGAAAAAGCAAACGGGCTTGATCACAAGAAATCCGCCGACAGCAAAGAATATACATTGGACAAAAATTATACGAATCTGGAAGTGTATCTGAATAGTTTGGTCCAAGATTTGTATTGATAGAGACAAAAGTCGGAAGACGAAATACAACAGAATATGAAACGTTCGTTATTTATTTCTGCTCTGGCGCTGGTAAGCGTGATGGCAGTTGCACAGAACCCGTACGACAAGTATTATACGGCTGACCTGCCGTGTGCTGTGGAGCATGTACAACCGGTTGTGATTCCGGATTATACGGTGACGCTGACGGACTTCGGTGCCGTAGGAGACGGGCAGACGGATAACACCGAGGCGTTCGCTGAGGCATTGAAGCACCTCAAAAAACAAGGCGGTGGACATCTGATCGTTCCGGATGGCCAATGGCTCACGGGACCGGTTAAACTGGTGTCTAACGTGGATCTCCACCTGGCGGACAACGCGGTCATCCTGGGGTCCACGAACAAGGAACTCTATGTGCAGGCGAAAGACTCATTGCGCGACGGGTCCAAGAAATGCAACGCGCTCATCTACGGTTCCAAGTTGGAGAACGTAGCCATCACGGGGTACGGTACCATTGACGGACAGGGAATCTACTGGCGTCCTGTGAAGCAGAAGAAAGTGAGCGAAGAGCAGTGGAATGAACTGCTCGCGATGGGCGGCAAGGTGCTGCAGGACGGCAACAGCAAGAACTGGAAGATATGGTATCCCTTCGGGCTGAACAAGGAGTATAATATTCCTAACATCGCCTCCGATGCCATTATTCAGGAGAAGATGCGTCCCCATCTGGTGAACATCACCGACTCCAAGAACGTGCTCATGGAACATGTGCATCTGCTCAATTCGCCTAAGTTCCACTTCGTGCCGACGCGTGTGCAGAACCTCATCATTGACGGCGTGAACATCCGTTGCCCGCATTGGGCGCAGAACGGCGATGCCATGGACCCCGGTAATATCCAGGTGGGACTCATCGTGAACTGTAATATCTCATGCGGTGATGACGGTATCTGTATGAAAGGCGGTGTAGGACAGAAAGGCGTCGATGCCGGTCCTCAACGAGATATACTCATCTGCAACGATACGGTCTACCGGGCGCACGGAGGCTTCGTCATCGGTTCCGAGTTCAGCGGCGGCATGCAGCGTATTGTGGTGAAAGACTGCCGATTTGAGGGAACGGACATCGGATGCCGTTTCAAGTCAGCACCCGGTCGTGGCGGTTGGTGCGAAGATATCTACTGCTATGACATCATCATGAAGGATATCATCGAGTCTGCCTTCCTCATACAGTCCGGATATGCGGATCGGGGAGCTGGCGTGAGTGCTACCGATAAGGACAACAAGGAAGCCTTCTTCCCCGATTGGTCGAACATCACCTTCCGTCGTATCACATGCGTGGGAAGCAAACAGGCGGTGGACATTCAGGGACTGAAAGGAAAACCGGTACATGACATCTTGTTTGACGACGTCACCATCATCGGAAACAAGCACGGTATCAAAATGGAGTGGGCGGAGAACATCCGGTTCACCAACTGCCAGATCAACCCCAAACCCATGCCGATTGAGGACTACAAGAAAATCAAAAATGTCCTGTATAACGGCAAGGATCCGGACGCCGCTGAGTAAAAATGCAAAAAATACACATTTTTTGACAAATAGTACTTGCATGTTTGCGAAAAATGTAGTACCTTTGCAGCATATTTAACTAGAACGACTAGAATTACTAGATTAACTGGATATTTATTAACTTTTAAAACTCAACAAGTATGAAGAAATTTTTCCTCTTCGCAGCTGCTGCTATTGCAGCTCTGACCGTTAACGCAACAGTGTATGACCTCAACTCAATGGCCTTCTTGCAGAGTGATCTGAATGTTACCGGTGGTACTATTACCGACAATGCTTCTAAGAGCTATTTCGAGATTAAGAACAATGAGGGTGAGACCGTTGTTATGACGTGTTATCTGTTGCCGCACATCGAGTTCTCGTACAAGAACTCGGCTGTTAAGACTGCTTTCAAGGTGTATTACTACACCGAAGGCGTAAACACAAAGGGCAAAATCCAGATGGACGGCAACCAGCGTGACGTTACGATCAAGAACGTAACCCCTGGTGACAAGATCGTTCTGTGGGTTAACTCCAAGGGTAGCACGGGTGCTCAGTTCGTTGATAGCGACAAGGGTACTGCTTTCACGGGTGCTATAGCTGTTGATCCTTCCGCTGCTGGTATTGGTACTCCTCTGCCCGGTAAGGACAACGAGACCGACATGTATCCTATCGAATTGACCGCTTACAGTGACGTAGTTGTTATCCGTGAGACGGTTGGTGGTTATATCCTCCACAAGATCCAGATAGGTGAAGGCCAGGATATCGAGAACGTATTCGACGGTGTTAAGGCTGTCAAGACCTTCGAGAACGGACAGCTCGTTATCATCAAGAACGGTGTGAAGTACAACGCACTGGGTGCTGAACTCTAATCCGTGGATCGGCAAAATGAAGGCTCGCAATCGCGAGCCTTTTTTTGTTGAGATCGATTTTCCCAGCCATAAAATCCTCCGCACACCCTGTAAAAATAAGGCCTGCAAAAGAGCTGTATTGGGTGATTATTGCGTGATTATTGCGTGATTATTGCGTGGTTCGTTTAACCGGGCAATCTCTATCGCCGCATGGATGCCGTCTAACGCACTGCTTGTGATGCCTCCGGCATAGCCGGCTCCTTCTCCGCAGGGATAGAGATTAGGCGTGGAGACGGATTGTAATGTGTCCGGATCGCGTGGGATACGTACAGCGCTGCTGCTGCGGCTCTCAACGCCCAGGATAACGGCATCGTTGGTCAGGAAACCCGGGTATTTCTTGTTAAAATCCCGGAAGCCTTGTTGCAGGCGCTTGCCGATATGCGCCGGCAGCCACTGGTCCAAACGGCTCGGAACGATACCGGGCAGATAACTGCATGCCGGCAGGTTCTTGCTCTCTTTGCCTTCTACAAAATCCTTCATCCGCTGTGCCGGTGCCGAGTTGCGCCCCTCTCCCTTCCCTTTAGGGAGGGGGTGGGGGTAGGCTACTTGCTCAAACGCCAATCGCTCCAGCGCCTCCTGGTATTCGAGTCCGCGTAGCGGGTCCTCACCGGGGATATCCTCGGGATTGATCTGAACGACCATGCCGGAATTGGCATATGGACTGTTTCGATGGCTGGCAGACATGCCGTTGACTACGCAGCTGTCCGCACTGCTTCCGGCCGGCACGATGTGTCCGCCCGGACACATGCAGAACGAGTAGACGCCTCGTCCTTCCACCTGCGTCACCATCGAATAAGAGGCATTACCGACGAAGTCTATGACTGAATGCGGATGGCTGACGGCTGACGGCTTTAGATGGTACATCAGCTGATTAATCAGTGTCTGCGGATGCTCGATGCGGACACCCATGGCAAAACCTTTGGTCTCCAGTGTCACGCCTTCTGTCGCTAACATCCGGTACGTGTCGTGTGCCGAGTGCCCTATTGCCAGTATGATTGGCGTCTCCTTTGTACCTTGTATTTTGTCCCTTTGTACATCTTTGAGGCTTGTCACACAAGTCTCAAAGTGGATCTCCCCGCCGTGCGAGATGATACATTCCCTCATCCGTTTGATGATGCCGGGCAGTTTGTCGCTGCCGATATGCGCATGGGCTTCGTACAACACCGTGTCGGGGGCGCCGAAGTAATGAAACAGCTCCATCACGCGCTGCATGTTTCCGCGTTTCTTGGAACGGGAGAAGAGTTTGCCGTCCGAGAACGTGCCGGCACCGCCTTCGCCGAAGCAGTAGTTCGATTCGGGATTGAGCCCTTCGTTGCGGTTGAGCAGGGCGATATCCTTCTTCCTCTCGCTTACTTCCTTTCCCCTTTCATAGATAACAGGCTTGATGCCGTGCTCTAACAGCGTCAGGGCCGCAAACAGTCCGGCAGGACCGGCACCGATGATGATGGCGGAACGGGAGGCGTTGTGCACATCCTGAAACACCGGCGGCTCGTAGAGAGGAACGGGGGCGTCCTTGGCAAGCGGAGTGCCTTTCTCATCCGTCAAAACGGTAAGATGCACGCGCAACTCGCGTTGCCGTGCATCTACTGAACGTTTCACAATCCGCCATTTCTGCTCCGCCGCATAGGCGTCACGTGGGGAAAGTATATACTGGATGGTGTTTAGACCGTTCACTTCGTTCACTGATCGGGAATGGACCGGATATTATCCGATCTTGTTCAGAACCGCTTCGAGTCCGAGTTCTTTCACCTTCTCGCCAATCTTGGCTTCGAGTTCGTCGCACAGATCGGGGTTCTCTGCCAGCACGTCTTTCACTTTGTCACGACCCTGACCGAGTTTGGTGTCCCCGTAGGAGAAGAAGGAACCGCTTTTCTTGATCACCTCCGTGGCAACCGCGAAGTCCAGAATCTCGCCAATCTTCGAGATGCCCTCGTTGAACATAAGGTCAAACTCGGCTTTCTTGAACGGAGGAGCCACTTTGTTCTTGATAACCTTGACGCGAACCTGGCTGCCCTTGACGGTGTCGCCGTCTTTGATCTGGCCCGTACGACGGATGTCCAGACGGACGGATGCGTAGAACTTGAGGGCGTTACCGCCGGTGGTTGTCTCGGGGTTACCGAACATGACACCGATCTTCTCACGAAGCTGGTTGATGAAGATGACGGTGGTGTTGGTCTTGTTGACCGAAGCGGTCATCTTACGCAGCGCCTGCGACATCAGACGAGCCTGCAGACCCACTTTGTTATCACCCATTTCGCCGTCAATCTCCGCCTTGGGCGTCAGCGCTGCCACCGAGTCAATGACGATGAGGTCCACTGCTGCCGAACGGATCAGTTCGTCGGCAATCTCCAATGCTTGCTCTCCGCTGTCCGGCTGGGCAATAAGCAGGTTCTCTACGTCAACACCCAGTTTCTCGGCATAGAAGCGGTCAAACGCATGCTCTGCATCGATAATCGCCGCAATGCCGCCTGCCTTCTGCACTTCCGCCATAGCGTGGATGGCGAGCGTGGTCTTACCGGACGACTCCGGACCGTAGATCTCAATGATACGTCCGCGTGGATAACCGCCTACGCCCAACGCGTAGTTCAGTCCCAGACTGCCGGTAGGGATTACCGGCACATCCTCTATCTTCTCGTCACCAAGGCGCATGATAGCACCCTTACCGAAGTCCTTGTCAATCTTTGCAATCGCATTCTGCAGCGCTTTGAGTTTCTCTGCAGAGGGTTTGTTGTCTGCCATATTTTATATCATTTTCGTAATTACGTAATTACGTTATAACGTTATTTTGTCATAACTCGCTGCAAAATTACTAAAAAAAAAGCACATATGCAAATATGTGCTCACTTTTTTTCAAAATATCTGCAAAAGGCCTGCAGTCCGCAATTATCGCATTGTGGTTTGCGTGCCTGGCATATGTAACGGCCGTGGAGCAGAAGCCAATGATGTGCTTTGGGACGGATGTCGGCAGGGATATACTTGACCAGTTGCTTCTCCGTCTGTAAGGGGTTCTTGCTATCGGTGGTCAGGCCCAGCCGTTCGCTGACACGGAAGATATGGGTGTCCACAGCCATCGTGGGTTGGTTCCATATGACGGCACAGACGACATTGGCGGTCTTTCTGCCGACGCCCTGCAGGGTTTGCAGGTCTTCGATGTTGTCCGGCACCCGGCTGTCATATACGGAGACCAGGCGCTGCGCCATCTGAACCAGATGTTCGGCTTTGGAACGCGGATAGCTGACGCTTTTCACATATTCAAACACCTCGTCACTCGTTGCCTTTGCCAAGGCTTCCGGAGTCGGGTAGGCGGCAAAGAGAGCCGGCGTGACCATGTTCACGCGCTTGTCCGTACATTGGGCGGAGAGCATGACTGCCACAAGGCATTGGAACGGGTTGTCGAAATGCAGTTCGCTTTCCGCTACCGGCATGTTCTCCGCGAACCAGGCCAGAATATGTTCAAAACGTTGTTTGGTGGTCATTGTTCTGAAGGCTGATTGCTGATGGCTGAAAGCTTATAGGTTTTACTAAGGAATTGTAGCAGTTGGGTGGCACGTTGCTGGACGTCTGCTGTTTCAGGCGTGATCTCGCGTTTCTGCAGGCGAAGCAGCATGATCTGGTACAGGAGAGTCAGACATGCTTCGATGTCAGACATGGTAGGACGGTCGGTCTTGGCCTTGAGCAGGTTGAGAGGCGGCTGAAGACGCATGACGGCGGCCCGGTACATGGCATCCTCGTTGAGCAGCGATGCATGCAGGTCCTCGAGTTCAGAAAGCGCGTTCTGAGCCAGCTGCAGATGACCGCTTTCGGTTATGCCTTCGCGGTGCATCATCTCATCGAACTCATGCAGTTCCGGCGTGGCGTCCGCTTGTTCGGGGAAGGCACGCAGGTAGTCCTCCATCTGCCACAGATAAAGGATGTATTCGGCTATGTTTTCTTTTTTTGATTTCATCAAAAATAGTTACAATTTACATATTTACGACGTGCGATTTATGTACGATTGAGTTAAATTGTACCATTGATTAAATCATCAATCAATCGTTAAATCGTCAATCGTCCAATCGTCAATCTCATCAAGGTAACTGTCACTCATGAATACTTCGATGTCGCGGCGGTCTTTCTTGGTCGGGCGACCGGTTCCGCGGTCGCGACCGCCGTTACCTGCCATGCGTGCCAACTCCAGCAACTCCAGCTGTTGCGGCGAAGTGCAGTCCTGCATGTATTCCGGCACGAGTTTGGCGCCGAGGCGGTTCTCGCTGAGTTGCAGCACTTTGTACGTGTAGGTGATCGGACCCTTGCGGACGTTGAATATGTCACCGATCTTAAAGGTGCGGCTCGGCTTCAGTTGCACACCGTTGACGGTGATGCGTCCGTTCTTGCACGCATCGGCGGCTATGCTACGCGTCTTGTAGATCCGCATTGCCCAAAGGTATTTATCAACTCGTACTTCCATAATGAAAGTTTATAGTTTAAAGTTTATAGTTTAAAGAAGTTTTAAATTTTTTAGTATAACGTTTCTTATAACTTTCTACTAAACGGCTTCTTTCAACTTTCAACTCTCATCTTTCAACTATTTGTTATTAAACTGGTTCATCGTTCGGTCAATGCCTTGGAGGCAGAAGGAAGGGATGATCTCGGAGGTCACTTGGAGACGCTCGTCAATGGTTTTCTTCTCTTCATCGTTCCATTCGCCAAGCACAAAGCCGATCTGTGCGCCGCGGGTGAACTCGTTGCCGATACCGAAACGCACACGTGCGTAGGCATCCGTTCCCAGTACGGATTGGATGTTGCCGAGTCCGTTGTGTCCGCCGTTGGAGCCTTGCTTGCGGATACGGATGGTACCGAAAGGCAGGTTGAGGTCATCGACGAGTACGAGCATGTTCTCTACAGGTATTTTCTCCTGTTGGAGCCAGTAGCGGACTGCATTGCCGCTGAGGTTCATGTAGGTGGAGGGTTTGAGGAGAACGAGTTCGGCATTCTTCACACGACATTTGGCGACGAAACCATAACGTTTGTCCTGCCACTCAGCCTTGACGGAAGCCGCAAACGCATCGATCATCATAAAACCGATGTTATGGCGCGTACCTGCGTACTCGTCACCGACATTTCCAAGTCCGACGATTAAGTATTTCATATCATTTTAGCAGTCAGTATTCAGCTGTCAGCATTCAGATTATTTTTTCTAAAAAATGAGGGGCAAGGCTGTACGCCTCGCCCCTTTGTACTTTGTACCTTGTCACTTTGTGACTTCGGATTAAGCTTGTTTGCTCTGGCGTGTAGCCTTCACCTCTGCTACGCAAGCGTCAGCGGGGTTCACGAAAGCCAAGCCTTCTACCTTCACGTCACCTACTGCGATCTTCTTAGCCAAACCAAGGTTGGTAACATCGATGTTGATGCGATCCGGGAATGCGGTGTAGATACCTTTTGCTTTGAGTTTGCGCATGTTCTGAACCAACTTACCACCGGCTTTAACACCTTCAGCAAGACCGTTCAACTGAACAGGGATCTCAACTACTACCGGCTTCTTCTCATCTACTGCGAGGAAGTCAATGTGCAGCGTCTTACCGTCAATCGGGTGGAACTGGAGTTCCTTCACGATAGCCTTGGTCTTGGTGTCACCAATCGTAAGGTCAACAATCTGGGTGTCCGGGCTGTAGATCAGCTTACGAACGTCAGCTGCTGTTACGGTGAACGTGCAGTTCAGACCACAACCGTAAATGTTGCAAGGAATCATTTCCTCTGCGCGAAGAGCCTTAGCGGCTTTCTTTCCGTACTCGCTACGCGGAGTACCTACTAATGCAAATTCTTTCATTTGAATAATTGTTTTTGTGCCTGGTGACATCGCTCCTTTGTACATTGTACTTTGTAACTTTGTCACGTTGGCTTGTGTTACTTAATACCGTGTATTCCATCACACGTGCCTTCTTTCAAAATTCACCCCTCCTTTTAGGGAGGGGATGGGGGTAGGCTTCCCTTCGTTGTCCACCGAGGAGTCGAACCTCGCTTCTCGGAACCAAAATCCGGTGTAATACCGATATACGAGTGGACAATACTTTTCAGCTTTCACCGAAAAAGCGTGCAAAATTACAACAAATTTTTGAATTGACCAAATATTTCTGACAAAAAAATCAAAAAATATTCATTTATTAATGTTTATTTGGCAATTCGAGTCAATTTCAACTGTCTCCCCTTTGCTGTTTGATATGCTCGTACGCTTCCTGGATGGTGCGGAATTTCTCGGTCGCCTGCTGTTTGATCTCTTCGCCGGCGCTTGCCACTTTGTCCGGGTGGTATTTCATTGCCATCCGGCGGTATGCTTTCTTCACTTCCTCATCGGATGACGTGGGCTCAATCTCCAGTATAGCATATGCCCAGTTGGGGTCTTTGGCCTTGTGGTACATGGCCATCAGCGACTCGAGGTCTTTCTCTTTCACTTCCATGGACCGGCTGATCTGGCGAATCACATCCTCTTCCTGGGTGACGAACTCGCCGTCTGCATTCGCCAGGTCCAGCAGCAGGTGAAGAATCTCCAGACGGGTGGAGTAGTTGACATGGTCCGCAATCTGCTTCGACACTTCATCCACCTCGATATCCTTCTCTAGCAGTTGTTTGAGCAGATGAAGGGCTTCTTTGCCTCCCTCCTCGCCGTACATTTTGAGCAGGAAGGGCTTGATATAATTGACTTCGGACTTGAGAACCCGTCCGTCAGCCTTTATCACACACGCGATGAGGACCAGTAGGGAGACATGCACATCTCCTGCTGTCGTGCGGTCGGTGCCCGTCGTAACGACGGAAGCGCCTAAGAGCGAACCCGTGAAAAATCCGAGTAAGGCTCCGATAGGTCCGCCTAACACGAATCCCAACCCGCCTAATAACCATTTTGCTTTCATATCATGTGAAAACGCTCCGAAGAGCGTTTTTTGAGTCTTTTGTCTTTTGACCTTATTTTGCCACTACCAAATAGTAGTTTTTTTTGCCTTTTTGGAAGAGTAAGTACTTTCCGTTGAGCAGGTTGGCGTCGGTGAGAGGTGATTGCGGGTCGGTCAGTTTCTCTTTGTTGAGACTGAAACCGTTCGCCTGAATCATCTTACGCGCCTCGCCTTTCGACGGGAAGATTTTCGTCTTCTCGGCTAACAGGTCCAACGGACCGATACCGGCTTTGAGTTCGTCGAGCGGGATATCATAGGTCTCTACGCCGTTGAACACATCGAGGAACGTCTCTTCGTCTAACGCGCG
>Ga0265301_10007586_pt1 | contig 10152 bp, 1 predicted proteins | sample AusTroGonzalo_MG_2_FD_193488 | JGI IMG/M metagenome (GOLD analysis project Ga0265301, IMG submission 193488) | Bovine rumen microbial communities from tropical cattle in Woodstock, Queensland, Australia - Gonzalo_04 | ecosystem: Host-associated > Mammals > Digestive system > Stomach > Rumen ...
AAATAGTTTGGTCATCAATTTGTACTTCATCAATAAAAGATTTTTATATATCATTTACGGTCATAGGTAACCACGTCCATAATATGATCCACATTCATATCTTCTACAAAAATATTGTATACATCGGATAAATCACTCGGTGTTGGAGAGACTTCTCAATTACGTACATTTAAATTTAAACAAGCTACATTTCAGTCAACATCAAATATTCATCCATTATTTAAATAAACCCTAAGTTGATTATTAGATGTATGTATAATAATATCATCATATTTGTTTCCATCTACGTCTCAAATAAACAATTCTTTAATTCCTATGGCTATACGCATCAATTCTTGCATATTTCTAAGATCTGGTGTTCATCCATAATTTTTAGCTAATTTTACAGTTCAATCTAAATAAACTACCAATAAATCTTTTAATCAATCATTATTGAAATCAATCTGATAACTTCCAAAAATCTGACTCTCAGAATCTGAATAAATTTCTTGTCAAATTCATCAATCAAACTTAGTCTTTCAAACGTTGTCGTTTACTGATTTTCTTGAAAGGACTGGATCTCATAAATTTATTACAAATTCGGATCAGAATTTTTTTGTTGCTTCTCAGACTATTTCTCACTCTGCAAATAATGAAATATTTTTAAAGTCTCATAAGAATCAGATTTTTTCATTAATCTTATCTGAATCTTGTATTGATTTATAACTAGTATCCAATTCAAAATCACTTTGCAAATCAAATATTCAAATACTTGACTGTTCATATGTGGATCCATTAGTAAACGTAGGATTAACGACGTAACGATAACTTGGGATTCAAAAATCATCTAATCTTGGAGAAAATGATGGATAATGCATAACAATGTTTCAATAATTTTTTCATTTATATATAGCATTCCATATATTGTCTCAATTAGTGAGTTTATAATCAGTAAGTTGTAGAGTAACATCTCAGCTAAGAAGATTAGTAACAAACTCTCAAGAATTATATATCGCTCATCATTTCAATGAATAATTTACGTCACTTGGTACAAAGAATAGAATGTTTTTAGAGTCATTTTTTTCGTTGCTTAATATATTTTCAATTGTATCTAGTGTACCCTGAACATACTCAAAAGATAGCAATGAAGAATTCATATCAGTTATTGAGCTAATTATCATATTCATTTTATTACCCTTCAGAATCATAGAAACATCCAAAGAATCTGGAGTCCAAATCTGGAATCCTGGTTGTATTTTTAATGCCATCTTCTTAATCTTTTCTTCTGATATTAATTGGGTAGTGGTAGTGATAATCTTATTTGAATGTGTCATAAGATTTTCAATATATTTATTATTATCCGAGAAATATCACCGCTGATTTCACCAGTCATTTCAAAAATAATTCAGATACATAATATTTAATCATGATGAATCTTCGAATTCATGAGGAAATATATTTTTATCAACAGTTATACTAGTTTGTCATCTATAAATAGGATCAGTATTTGCATCTGTTGTGTCTATTATATCTACTGAACCTCATCACGTTCAATAAATATAAGGAAGCACCCCATATCAATCCTTCATTCGTTCTGTCGCACAATTATTTTCATTAGAACCATTCGAATCTGTAAAATATGCTATTTTAAAATCCTTATCACTCGTACAAAATGTGTGATAGTATTCTCATTTCAATGAGTTTCACCAAATATCATACAAAAATACCTCTGGTCCCTCAATAATTTCTCATACATTAATTACATCTTTTGAAGGAAGAATCTGTGTATATTTCCATATACCTGGATATACTGTGAAATTTATAACACGCATATCTAATCATGGTATATCAATATTAATCTTATCATCTCATGCAACAGTTGTAGGATAATAATATATAGTAGCATGTCATCCGGATATATAATTCTTATACGTTTCAAAAAATATTTGTTTTCAATCCTGTCATTTTTGTATTTGTCATGGTACTAACAATCCTTGCTGAGGAGTGATAATAACCTGGCTATCTACATCGACAACTTTTCATTTAGCATCCTTCATGTATATATCTATTTTATGAAGTTTTGACTCATCCAAAGAACCTCATTCACCATAAATATCATAAGCATCTTCATCATCTAGTAACTGCATTGAATGTTCCCCCTCTTTTTGTCATTTTGATAAAACGATAGCATCATCAATGGATATCTCAGGGGTTGCTCGGGCTAATGGTTGCCTATACGTCTCTATAATTACAGATTCATCTACATTAATCTCTTTTAAAATCTGAATCACCGCCTCCTCTCCATCAATTGCATCGGATGGTGCATGATAATATAAATTCAGATCCCTAAAATCATTGGTTGTAAATTCTTTACTGTACATTCAATCTTTCAGAAAATCTCATCTAGAAACTGTAAATTTATACCTTTCCAATGTCCGTTTCAGATGATTATTATAAGAGTCATATCAAACTACTTTTACAGGAGTTATCATTCATGCAAATGTAGGTTCTGCGTCTACTTTAATTTCAACATGATCCAATTCTCAAGGATCCACAGTATACTTAATAACTTTCTCTATATATTCTCATCATATACTTATCTTCATATCCAATGCTACAGATCCTGCAATATGATCATATGATGAAATTAATCACGAGAATGGCTCAGTCTTTGGATTGATTGTAATGCTATATTCGCTACATAGATTATGACCATCAAGATCTAGACATCCGTCTCAAGTGCTAATAAATGTTATATTTACGCGTCAAACATCTACTTCAGAATGGATTTTCAATTCACTAAATGGACTACTTCATGTATACTTATAACTAGCTAAACGATTGCTAGAGTTACTAATTCTAAGGTTTCTAGATAAATTCAACATCGCAGCAGCTACTTCATCACTACCTTTCATAACCTCATTATTATGCTTTTCTGCCTCAACTCATAATTGTGTATTAGACTTGTCTGAATTATATCACGTTCAAGGAGTTATAATTGAACTTATCTCATCCGCATATTTACTCATTTTATCCCCCCATTGCACAAATGACTCAGTAGTGTCCGAAATATATGACTTTCAAAGAGATTTCAAAAACTCTCAAAATCAGCTTCATATAAGTACATCTCATAAACTATTATCAAATGTAATGTTAAATTTTATAGGATTTTCAATTGTCTTTTGTAACCAACATACAAATCAGCTATACCAAGGAGAAGAAACCTTAAGTCAATCCAACTTGAAAAGTGGCAAAACTCAATTATCAGGAATGTCGCATTCATCTCTAAGTTTCTCCTCTTCAGCTGATTGATTATTATTGTTCCTTTTCTTATTACGTATATTAAATGTATAAGAATCTACTTGCGTGTTTGTAATTCCCAATTTCTCTGAATCTGGGATTATATAATCTCTTCAATTTGAATTAATATATGCAACCTCATATCATGATAACTCATAATTAGGAATAACAAAAAGCGGATTCTTTATCTTTTCATTTCATTCTATAAGATAATCTTTCAAAGTCTGTTCTCTTTTATCATTTATAGTAAAACTATCCTTTATATAAGATATATCATCTGACACATTTCATGTACTGAATTTTTTCTTGTTTGTTAAACTTTGATAGTATAAAATATCTGATATTGCATCAATCATTCAACTTCATCAAAGCGCCTCAATAAATTCTTCCAATGTAAATGGATTATATGGACGATATGATTTTTCTGGAGTGGCGAGTTCAAAACCATTATCAGATAACTTCTTAAAATATTCATCTTCAAGCAAAGCGTTTTCATACTCATTCTTTAGAATTTTGTTATATTCATCTGCCTTTCAACTCAAGTATTCAATTATTTTTTCTTTTATCTGTCATCATGTTAGTAATAGATGTAAATCGTATGGACCGTTATTTTTACCTGTAAATACCTCAACTTTAAATAGATCTGGATAAATTAATTTAATCTCATTTCACGCAATTGACTGCATGCTAACATAACGCGGAGAATCAATCGGTCTATCAGGAGTCAAAATATTTAATCATGGCATGTGAATCACTACTCATTCCAATTTTTCTTTATTTTCTTTAACCCAATCTGAATTCTTTCCATCACCGAATCATCGAATAGCAAACTGTGTAATCAAATCTTCAACAGTAAGGCTAGATTTATCGATTCTTTTTTTCGATAGCCATTCATTAAAATCTGGATTAGTATTAGCTTGTACAATTATTTCAGCTCATGTTAGATCTGCTACTATTACTTTATCAAAATAATCTTTAGCGTTACTCAATCATGCACTAAAAATATCTATAGCATTTTTTGCAGATCATCAAGTTAATGTAACTGGTTCTCATCAGCTTTCTAAATATGGCGTATCATCATTCAAAGATACAGATCAATCATTTTCAGCATAAGTAGGTTCTTCATATACCGTTAATACATCAGACATTTCTGATGATACCTGATCAATTTTTGATATGTTCTTTTCACTTATATTCTTAAGTTCTTTTGCCAAATCGTCCCATAATTTTTGTTGATTCTTCATTCATGAATACATTTTCGCATAATCATCCACAACCTTTTCTCAGTCTTCAAGAATTTTATTATGAGTGTCGTTAATATCTGATATCCATGTAGATAAAAATCCAACTTTCATAAGGGTTGAAGTATCTGAAGATTCGTAATAATCCATAGGATTTCATCACTCGGATCATACTATATACTCCAGTACACTAATAATATTTTCAGCAAACAACCCATTAGTTAATTTATATAATTTGGTAATTTCTTGGTTCTCTTCCTTAATCAAACCAGATACTGTTTCTAATAATTTAGAAATTTCACCCTCGATACTTCTTTCAAGATTTTCATATTCTTTTATCTCCCCATTAAGTGAACTTATTTTTTCAGTAAGAGATGCTATTTTTCATTCTAAATTAGAAATTTCTATAGTTATTTCCGCTATTCTACTCTCAATTTCTGACATATCCCCATCTCATATATCACTCAATTCGCTTTGTAGGGATAACAATTCGCTTTGCAAGTTAGCTAATTCATTTCTAGAAGAATCCAAATCAGAATTAGCAGTAGACCTTTCTTCCTCTTTGTTTTTTCTGTCATTTTGCGTATCTTTTAAATCATTCATCTGAGAACGTAATGAACTTATATATCATGAAATATAATCATTATTCTCTTTTATTGCGTTAATTAATTCTGGATATCATGTTAAAATTTCAGACAAATCTGATTCTATATCTCAATAAGCTTGTTTCAAATCGTAATAATAGGATCATAACGTTCAATTCTCTCCATACTTCTCATAAACAATTCAATTAATCTCATCTAGTGTAGTACTATCATGTTTAACTATCGATTTTATAATTTTATACGAATAACTCCAAGCAGATTCGCATTTTAAAACTCTATCAGGCTCAGAATACTCAATGTTGAGTTTATCATTTGATTTCGAAAAATCTCACTCAGTAAACGCTATACTTCATTCTTGTGTTGTTTTTAAATCCCAATAATTTAAATACCTGAATCAAGTATGAACATCCGGTGTATGATTTTCATAAATATAATAATTTGGCTTATAAACAGGCTGAATACGAGGCACAGGTAAAGGTATAAACATACTAGACCATCACCATTCAACATCCCATCACTCTCTTTGAGTCGGACTAGAATATTTTATATATGATTTAAAACTGGTAGCCGCTGTTTGTGGTCATGTTCATAGACCATCAATCCATCAAGTTCAGCTCATTCATTCATCATCTCACGATAGCAAAGCCTGGAATCATCACATATCAAATATTGGTCTCCATGAAGAATTCGCAATGTATCAAGAAATTACATATCTTCATTCAGAAATACTATCAGAAATAAGATTGATAGGAGAAGCTCATCCTCGTCGCCTTTGTGCAAAAGGGTTAACTTCTTCACAAGTACTTTCATTACATTTTTCTGGCCATTTCCTTCTTTTAACCGAGCTCAAACTCAATGTTTCTCGAAATCATACTGTTCACTTTGCTTTAGTTCTATTCTCTTCATAAATATCTAAGTCTCTCTCTACCTCAGTCATCAGAAATCACCTATTTCATTCAGCTTGAGTGGAAAAAATATCATAGGATGCTCAAATAGATTTTAGTTTCATATCTGTACTCTCATACTGGCTCTTTACAGAATTATCTCAAGAGAGTAAATCGTCATAAGTTAATCAATCTATAGTATCCAAGTTTCTATATGTTCATCTATAGATACTCAATTCTTCCGCATCAGTAATATAACGGGCGTTCTTTCAAAAATAATAATTTTCCCGGCGTTCAACTAAAGAATGACATACAAAATCAATTCTCTTACCCGTAATCTTTTTATAACTTAATGGAACAACAATGTCCATACTATATTTTTCATCTTCAATTTTTTGATCAATCATTTTTTCCATTAATTCATTCAGGTTCTCAATCAATCATTGTAGTTTATCGTTTCATAAGTACATTGTATCTTTTAATTGTATCATAGATGCACTTGAATCTGAATCAACAATTTGGCTTTTATCTCAGCTAGCATTTTCATATGTCTTAATCCATCTTCATCCAGCAAAAATATTTTCTCTCATTATAGAAAGCGAATTATTCGAAAAAAGCTCATTATAATCTGCCAAGAAACCATCATCAATTTGTTGCTGAGTCATCTGAGTGCTTGGGACATCTCCTCATCAAGATTTTATTGCATCCATTACATCTCACATATCAACACTTCAGTCTCAACCAAATTCTGCCATAGTGTCTTCAAGTTCTTTGGTAATCTCGGCTGCATCTGAAGCAGATTCATTAGCAAACAAATTTTTCATCAATGGTGAATACCTTTGGTATCAAATATCCTCTCAAAACATAATTTTGTTTCTATAATATTTGAAATTTTCATTCAAAAATCATTCTTTAGATGCTATCATATCTTCATATCGCATACTATCTCAAATAAATCCCTCAGGATCTTCTGTATATTTTTTAACCTTATCAAAAAAATCTAAATAAGCACCAATATCATTTCAATAATTAATTAATCAATGTCGAATCTCTGCCTGACCTCCGGCGTTTCAATTTGGAACAAAATATTGAGACTCCGGATCCCAAATGTATTTTTGATTTTCAAAATCTACATAAGGATATACAGTAGGGAAAACATATCAATTCTGATTTACGACTGGTAAAGGAATATCTCACACCATAATTAATCATATTAATGAAGAATTTACATTTTCTAATCAATCAAAATAAATATTTTCCATCATACGATGAATATCATATGCGGATATAGCAGACAAGGTTAAAGGTAAAACCAATGCTTTAGTTTCTGATAACTGTTTTTGAATATAATCAGATGCATACCATTGCAATTTTTCCGAAATCCTATCATAAATTCCACCATCCACTAAAATAGCAACAACATTCACACGAGGCACATTTACTTCTGCTGCTCGTGTCTGAAAAAATAATAAGTTACTTTGAAGGAAAAATGAGACAAAGTAAACAAACAACGTACTAATTATTCAAATTTTCTTTCATTTTAACTGCATCGATTTATCTAATCTAATAAAAACCAAAAAATACCCTTACGATATTATTTTTCGAATAAAAAAATGCAAAGAAAAATCAGAATTAGACAAGCATTTCATTTGCTTTTTTTAAAAAAAATTATAAGATTATATTTATCAATAAATTAAATATAGAATGTAAAGATTTTTTAATTTTTTTGATTGATTTTCCAGCTAGTTCTTGTATAATACTGCTCAGAATTTTTTACAAAAGTTACACAAAATCCGGAATGGCTATACATAAATTACCAGATTATGTTATAAATAGGCTTAAAGCCTGAGAAATAATTGAACGTCCATCAAGTATCTTAAAGGAACTCGTAGAAAATTCTCTAGACGCTTGAGCTCAACACATAGAAATTACTGTAAACGATTGAGGAAAATCATTAATTTCTGTTCAAGATGATTGAACATGAATTGAACTTTCAGATATGGATTTGTTGCTTGAAAGATATGCTACCTCCAAAATTCAAACAGATGAAGACTTGTACAACATTTCTAGTTATGGATTTCGTGGAGAAGCTTTAGCCAGTATTTCAGAAGTCAGTAAAATTACTATAGTTACAAAAACTCAATATGCACAAATCTGAACAAAACTACAAAAAAAATGATGAGATATAACGACAAATCATGTGCCAATATGATTTGAGCACTGAACGATTGTAGAAGTTGAAGATCTCTTTTTTAACGTACCAGCCAGACAAAAATTTCTAAAATCTGCCCAAACAGAATACTTTTATTGTTATAGCTATTTCGTTAATATCGCACTTCGACATGTAGACAAGTTTTTGATACTAAGAAGAAATAATCGTATAATATTCGATCTAAAACCATCGGATTTAATCTGAAGAATCGCAGATTTATTTAAACAAGATTGGAGAAAAAACTTGAAAGAATTTGACACTAAGACAGATTTTGTCCACTTGTATGGAGTAGTATCAGATCCAAGTTTACGCTTCTGATCAGCAGAAAATATAAAAATTTATGTCAACTGAAGACCTATTCAAGATAAGATTATTAAGAAAGCTTTAATGGATGCTTATTCTAGACAAATCACTCCATGAGAATATCCATTTGCCATTCTAAAACTCGACGTAGATCCAAAAATTGTAGATGTAAATGTACATCCAAGTAAACTTCAAGTAAAATTTGCAGATAGCCAAGCAATATTCCAATTGGTATATAATACAATTTCTGAAACTCTATGACAAAACAAAATTTCACACCAATCTCAACACTATAGTTATAATGGTTCAAATCAAAAATTTTACTATAATCAAAATGCTTGAGTGAGTAAACACAATTCAACCGTTTTAGATCAGATTGTATCAGATTTTTGAGAAAATCAGCAGTTAAACTCTCCCACTTCTGAACAAGTAAAACTTTTTGATGAGGCAATAAAATCTACGAATATAACGAATAATTCAACTCAATCATTGTTTTGATTAAACAGTTTATCCAATGAATGAATTGAACCGAATAGATTCTTCAACGAGGAAATCTGAGAATATAAAATCATATGACAACTATGGAATAGTTATATTATTATAGAGTCTCAAGATGCTCTCTATTATATAGATCAACATGCATTAGCGGAAAGAATAGCTTTTGAGACCATGAAAAAAGAACAGAATTTGAATCCAGAACCTTTATTACAACCGCTAAAGTATGAGATAACGAATGTACCAAACTTACCAGAAAAGGTAGAAGAATTAAATAAACTCTGATTCGATATAGCTATGTTAGGAGAAAACGTAGTAATAATATATTCTATACCTCATATATTTGTTACGAATCCAGTAGACTTAATGACATTATTCAATCATGTACTATATTTAGATACAATTACATTCGATCATTTAATAGATTGAGTTTATGCTACCAAAGCATGTAAGACATCAATAAAAGCGTGAAATAAACTTTCTATACCACAGATGGAACAATTAGTAAATGACTGATTCGAAAAAATTCCATGAATGTTTGTATGCCAACATGGAAGACCTTTCTTTGTTAGAATAGAAAAAAAAGAAATAGACTGATTCTTTGATAGAAACTAATAGAAAATCAGACTAAACAACATAAAAAATAATCTATATATTGTATCACTTACAACAGAAATATAACTTGAAATTATTGGAGATCATGAAACTATCAATATAATCAATATCATTGAAATTCGCATAACGTTTTTTTCCATCCACTTTGCTCATTTTTTCCAAAAAACTTTTATTAAACGATAACCATCTAACGGAGGCAATGGAATCATATTAAAAACAGCTAAGCATATATTCATTATTATAAACATCTGCCAAAATAATACAACATAGTCCCCTCACAATAATAAATCTTGAACTCAAATTCACGTTATTTTTCCATAAGCCATCATAATCAACATTCCAAAAAACGCCAACACCAAATTCATTGCTGGTCATGCAAAAGCTGTTAGAGTCTCATCTCTTGTTGGGTTTTTGTAATATATTGGATTAATTTGAACTGGTTTTCACCATCAAAATCAAATCAAAAACACCGAAATAAATCAGATTATATCTATATGTTTCAGTGGATTTGGTGTAAG
>Ga0265301_10007588_pt1 | contig 10149 bp, 7 predicted proteins | sample AusTroGonzalo_MG_2_FD_193488 | JGI IMG/M metagenome (GOLD analysis project Ga0265301, IMG submission 193488) | Bovine rumen microbial communities from tropical cattle in Woodstock, Queensland, Australia - Gonzalo_04 | ecosystem: Host-associated > Mammals > Digestive system > Stomach > Rumen ...
ATCTGCTCTAAGTGTTTTCTCGATTACAAACGTATTTCAATTTTCTTCTTCCTCACTATTTGTACTTTCCTCTAAGGCATTTATAATTTCAACAGAAAGTAGATTAGAATTCCTAGTCTTTAATTGATTTACTGCTTGCTCCTGTAGCTTAAATAATATATGATTTTAGGGACATATATAGATATGTTTTTTACAACAAAAAATAGAAATGAATTCTATTTTTCTTTCAACTTTTTAAATATGAATTTACCATTACTTCCTCCTAATATTAAATTGTCCTCTTCAAAATAATATATATATTTTGAATCAATTGATTTTTCATTTTTAAAATCAATTGATAAAGAATCATTTTCAATTTTGTACGTAAAGTCATAATCAGATAGAGGTACTATTAGTTTTCCAATACCATTTTCATTAAATTGATAAATAGTTACTCCATCAGTTGTCCATGTCCCTATTATATTTTTACTTTCTTCTTTATGTTTTGGAATCACAAAAATGACACATGTTAAAAAAAGTATTGCAATAACAGATACAAGTATTATTATATATTTCTTTTTTAATTTTATTTTTTTCATTTTCTTCACATCCTAATTATAAGGACGATATAATATATCGTCCTAATTAATCTATTTATATTTTACGTTTTCTTGTTGTAATTGTAATAGTCGCTATACATCCTAATGAAATAACGAAAGCAAAGACCCAAGTTAATATACTATCGTATGTTTTAGGATTTATTATGCTGCCTGTAGTAACTGTATCTCCTACTAATACATATGTACTTAAATGTGGAAGATCCCCTACTAAATATTTAACTCCATCAATTTCTTTTACTGTTAATGATATTGGATCTCCATAAGTTACTATACCTTGTTCATTGACATCAAAACAAATTAATTTAAATGAATTATATTCTTTCATATCATCGGTCATTTTTAATTTTATAGAGACCGGAGTATGACTCATATCAATTTCATCAAAATTATTATTTACTACTGATATATTTAAGTACTGTAGTAATGTTCCATTTTTCTTAACTTCATTTGCTACAGATTCCTTTACGTTATCGTATAACTCTCGACTTACCTGCATCTGTTCTAGTTCTTCATCTGTTAAGTTAGATATATCTAAAATTACTAAGGATAGAGTTTGGCCTTCATCATGATTAAACAAAATTTGATTACCATCATCATCACCAAGACTATATGATTCTTGTTCAGGTTCATCACCATTTCCTTCTTCAAATTCTGCACATACATATCTGATTGGCGATTCGTCTCCATCTATCACTGTTACACTTGGTTTATATGTAAAGTTTGCTGCAGTCGAGAATACTTCACCAATACATTTAGGTGGTTCTTCCATGCCGTCAGGAATTTCATTTTCAGTGTTTACATGTTTCCATCCTACAAATCTGAATCCTTCATCGGCACTTGCTTTTGCTGTAACATCATCATTTACATAATATTGTACTACTTCACCATTTTCTACAAAATTCGTTCCATCTAGAGTTGGTAGATTGTAAACATTTGGATTACTTGGTGTATAACCTGCCGCAACCCTTCCACCAGGGGATGCCCAAATTTGAATTTGATCAGCATCTCTCAAATCTTCTTCTGCTAGCCATTTAGCATATAGTGTAAAACTGCCATGAATTGTTCTTGAAAAATCAAATGCCATCTCGCACGTATCGTCTTCATACCATCCTATAAATACATAATCCTCTTTTGTAGGCTCATTTGGAATATCCAGTGTTCTTCCATCCAAAACTTGAACAGGATTCATAGCGCTTCCACCTTTCGTATTAAAGGTAACTGTGTGTAATTCCGGTCCTACGTCTGGAGCAAAAAAAGGTTTAACATTTATGAACGTTCCTTCTGCATAAAATTCATAAATTATTTCTTCTGAAAGCAAATCATCATTAACCCATATTGTATGTTCTGGATCATCCGGATTATCTTCTTCATGGGTTGTATACCACCCAACAAAACGTTGGTCTTGTGGAACTTCTGCAGTTAATGTGACTGTTGTTCCTGATGATACAAAGTATCTTGCTGAATGATTGATCATTACACCCATTGGGCCTTGATCATCTGGATGATCAGTATCAAAGTCAACTTGAAATGCTCCATCTCCACCATAGACTACTTGTAGTTGAGTTATTGGATCTATCCACCTAGCATATAATGTCATGTTTCTTGTTATCTTTGTTGAAAAATCAAATAGTGTTGATGTTGTTGCATCTACGCACCATCCATCAAACACCTTCCCTTCAAGTTCTGGATCTGATAGCTCTCCAAGTGTATTTCCATGTGTAACATGTACTGAGGCGGGAGTAGTTAAAGTACCTCCATTGGCATTTAATGTTACTGTATATATTGACATTGTTTCTACAACAGCTTCATCACTTACTATTGTTCCACCATCATAGTTCGCACAAGAAACGGTATATGTTCCGGTTTCTTCTGCTATGAAATTTCCTGTAAATGCAGTATTATTAACCTCTACAGATAGTTTATCAACTTCTACTGGTGTTGCACTATCATCAAATAATTTACACATAACAGCTACTGAGTTATCTTGCGTCGTACCATTAAATGTAATAGTATTATCGTTTACTATAGCAGTTACTGTTTTTACATTTACACCTAGTTCTGCTTTTACTCCTAGAGGAATTAACAACACGGCCATTAATATATATGACATTACTTTTTTCATATTAATTGTCCTCCTCTGGATGATATAAGTTTGCTGGAGTTCCTTCTCCTGAACCAGCATATGCTCCTGCATAGGTGTATTCATCTGCATCTTCATCTATATATTCTGCATTTAGATATATGTCTTTGACATTTCTATCAGCATTTTCTCCTAAGTAGTATTCGAATACTGATTGTTTTAATCCTTTTCCTTGGAATGGTCCTTCTGATTCCTCTTGGTCTGCTTCATATCCTTGAATTGGATTTCCCAAACCATCCATGAAACCATTCTGGGGTTCTAATGTAACATTTTGAATTGTTCCATCATAATATATTACTTTAGCTGTTAACTTAAACTGATTATATGACTTATCTTTATCAAAGTAAAAATCAGCAGATAACGTATGACCATCTCTTATCCAACCATCTATGGTAGCTCTTTTTATTTGTACATATGAAGCTCCACCATTAGTATCATTTAGTCTAAATACAACGTGATCATAAAAGTTTGATGAGAATACTATTTGGAACTTACGACTATTTATTTTATTTATAGTTACTGCTCCAGCCGGTACATCCAAAGCCTCAATCGACTCTAGTTCATAATTATTATATGGTAGAACATCAAAATTTACTGTATCTTCAAGTAATATTGAATTAAGTCCGGTTGGTTTTGCTTGTGTTGTTTCAGATACGTCATATTGATCCGTCCTTAAGAATGGATCTGCCCAGCTTGCTGGATAGAAATTTAATCCTTCAAAGTCAGCTGTTGTTGTAACTCCTTTATAGTTTTCATTATAAATTACTACCTTAAAGTTTCTATCACCATATGATACATAAGCATTTTTATCTGTTGGCTCACCTACTGGTTGTAGTTTATGAGTCCATATCTCATGGTTTTCTTGAGCTGCATATAAATTAATACATCTTTCATATTCTTTTTGTCTTGCCCTTGATGCATTTTGTGGTGGCTTTTGTCCACATGTACCTGCCGCATCTGCTTCAAGTTGGCCAAATGTATTTCCATCTTTTGGGTCACCTAATATTATTTCTGGTTCTAACGTTTCCCAATTGATTTGACTTCCTGTAGCCACCTCGTATAAATATTGCCAGTTTTCAAACTCATCTGTTAGATACCAACCCCTATATGTTGCATGTACATCAAATGTCGTTCCAGGTTTGTTATCAGCTGTTACTGAACTTGCACTAAAGTATGTACTATTACCATCATCAAAATCCCCAATTTCTGGATCACATGCATCTGTTGGATTTTCTGGGTCACAGTTTGCTGGATTAACCACACTAAATTCGTGATAGCATACACCAACATCTCCTGTGCCACATGACCAAAGAACTACTGCTCGACCATCAAATTCTTCCCCGGGTTCTACAGTATTATCATTACTTCCTTTTTCTTCAACTGCAAACCATAAGGTATTTGGTAAGCCTCCGGGATTCCCATTTCGTGTAAGTGTCCCATTACTATAACTATAAGTGGCACCAAAAGGATTCTCTACATTCTTTTCGTAAACCCTTATTTGCATAGTCTCTGAATCATAATTATCACTTAGTGTGATTGCTGTTAACCATGACTCATTACCAATAGTTAAAACACCATCGTTTAGAGAGTAATTACCATTTATTGTAGCAGTTACACTTTCTTCTCCAATCGTATAAGTAACGGCATTCCCTGAAATGCTCGTACTATCATTAAAATTAAGTGTTATGTTATGACTATCTTGAGCAAATACTTCTACAAACGGAATTATCATCGTGAAAATTAATGCTATTGCAACAATAGTTGCAAAGACCTTTTTAGAGTATTTTTTTAAATTCTTTTTCATTCAAACATCACTCTACTATCCTTCCTATTATATTTAAATTCTACCATGCTTATCCTACTTTTGCAATAAGTTTTCAAAAATTAAAACTATATTTATATAGCGTTTCAATATAAAAAAGGATTGTGATTCCCTTAATTATATAATGACAACATCAAACAAAAAAGACTAGATTTATCATCTAGTCTTAATGACTTCTTTCCTATTCTCTCAGACTTGATAGTGGCTTGTGCAGGAATTAACCTAGGGGGGTTATAACTAAAAACTATATAAAGGATTAGACTTAATTGCTAATTCCTTATAAATCAAGGCTCTATTTATAAAATAGACTCTTTTTTTCTTAATTAGATTAATATAATATTTAAATATATTTTTAAAAATTTATAATAGTAATAATCTACAATAATGATAGGCCGCTGTTACAGGGGGGTTACAAAAAAACAAATCATAATGTATTTATCTTTCAAATATTTTTGAGAATAAAAAATTGGCAAATTGAAAAAAGCACGAATTTCTTCGTGTTTTTTTTCTTATTTAGTTAATTCTACACCATTAACATATAACTTATATCCATTAAGATTAATGTTACTATTAGATGAATCAGCATTAGTTAATGATTTAATATAAGTATTTCCAGCTAATGTAATTGAACTTGATTTATCTAATGTTAATGATACTTCACCTTCATTACTATTATTGATAGTTCCTTTAAATTTAGAACCATTAGATAATTTCATTGTTAATTTAGATATTGAATCAACAACTATATTTCCATTTGCTTCTTGATTAGTTAAATTAAGTGTAACATCTCCTCCATTTGATCCACTATTACCCCAAGAATCTTTTTGAATTCTTAAAAAGTTACCAGTAGAATCATTATTTACTATTTTATTGTTTTCTAAATTAATTTCTGCTGTTGTATTAGTTACATAGAAACTATCACCTTTATTTGTAATTATAGTAGAATTCTTTGATGTAAATACTGCTTTACCTTCTGCAGCATCCCCACTCATAGATTGATATAAGAAAATATTTTTATAAGTAGTTGATTGACCATTCAATTGATTGTTAGTATCGGTTAATTCTACATTTTCAAGTGTAATACTATTCTTTCCTTCAATAACAGCACCTTCAGAAGATGTAGAAATTAAAGTAGCATTTTTAACTGTTATATCAGCTGTTGAATACATTGCAGGTGACCCAGGCCCAGTTGTTTTATAAGTTCCTTTGTCAACTGTAACTGTTCCTCCGCCTCTGTCAGATCTGATTGCTGCACTTGATCTTCCGGCTGTAGTTATTGTTAAATTAGTAGCATTCATAATTCCACCACCAGTAGTCATAATTCCTCCTGAATTATCTTTATTAGTAGTAATCGTAGAATCACTAATATTTATTGTTGTTCCATCACTATTAGAATTATTTGTTGTAGCAGAACCTCCATAACTAAATACACCATTAGCTCCAGTAGCGTCAGTAGTAATATTAACATTTTTAATTGTTACATTAGCTCCATCTTTAGCAATAATTGCAGAGTTAGTTCCATAGAATGATGTGTTATCTCCACCATCAGAATCACCGGTCTTATTAACTGTTATTCCTGATAAAGTTGATTTAACATCTCCAGATACTGAAATAGCATTCTCATCAGCATTAGTTGATTTATATTCCCCAGATGTAATATCTTCATCCTTAGTTATTTCTTTAACTGCTGAATAAGTAATATTTGTATTATTATTCATTCCAGGTCCACCTTGATTATTATTGCCATTACTATTATTCTTATTAGTATTATTGATAATCAAAAACCATAACACACCTAGAATAGCAACTAAAACAACTATAATAATTACATAAGTTAATGTTCGTTTCTTTTCCATTACATCCTCCTTCCTACTAAACAGCTTGTTCAGTTTTTTTTGCTTCTCTTTATATATATTGTCATAAATATTATTAACAATATAATTTCAGATATAAGAATTATTAAAACAGTTTTACTTATATCTTTATTTTGATTTAATAACATACTTGCACTTGCATCATTAAATGTTATTTCTTCTCCTTCATTATAACTATTTATTTTTGTATATAAACCATTTGTTTCTTCACCATCAATAGTTCCACCTGTATATATTTTATAAGATTTACAATCTAAATCTTTACTGCTGTATAACAAGTTTCCTATGTTTCTGCCTGTTTTAAATGCTGTAATAATTTTATCATCTTGATCTTTAATTACTATTAATGTATCAGCACTTATCTGATTAAAACTTGCATATATAAAATCTTGTTTAGAACCACTTGAAATTTGATCTATCATATTACCTGTTGCAATTACAGTACCACCATTTATATAAGTTCCATTTCCTGAATCAAGTCCTGCATCTGGGCTACTTGGATGTGCAAAGGCATAAATTGTTCCTCCATTAATGATTAACTTACCATTTGAGTCTATTGCATCACCTTCATCAGCTTCTGAATCTACATAAGCAAAAAGCGAATTAACATTAATAATTAAATCATTTCTAACTGTTCTATCATTAGAACTTGCTGTAGTGGTATTTAAACAGTCATCTTGTGAATATATTTCATAATCTCCGGTTCCTCCACTAAAAGTTAAATTGCCTTTTGTTTCAATACCTTCATCTTTAGCAGTTACTTTTAAATATCCTTCACCTTCAAAATACAAATCAATATCAGAACTAATTGCTCCACTACATTTATAAAAGTAATAAGGATCTCCATCTGCCAAATCTTCACTATCAGCTTGAACAGTTGCAAATAAAATATTCTTTATTTCATCACTTGTATAAATACCATAATATGAAGAGTACTTATTATAATTTGTTAAGCTTTCATTAGAGTAATAACTACTATATTTATCCAATTCATCAGATCCTATTAAACTTACTTTTTTAAGTTTTCCACCTTCAATATAATTTTTAGTTCCTAATAGTGTTTTTATTGTTACTTTGCAATCAGTATAGTTTTTATCTTTATTATAAACATATATTGCAGGAGCTTTTTTAGAATCTGTATCAATACTTGCATTATTTAATATTATATTGATATCTTTTGTTATATTATTAGTATTTACTCCAATCATTGCACCTTTTATTTTACCAGTAAATTCAATATTACCGGTTGTATTAATGTTTATTACTTTTATTTCTAAAGTTTTGATTTTAGTATCATTAGAATCATTTTCTATAAAGTCATCTAAATCTGGTGTTTTAACAGCACCAACTCCATCAAATAGAAAATCAGTAATATAAATACTAGGTAGTTTGTTAGAATTATAATCACTTAAGAACTCTTCCAATGTTTTGTATTCAGTTATGCTTGCATAATCCTTCTTATTAGTAGAGTATTCTAAATTCTCTAAATTTACATATATACTTTTGGTTTCTGCATTAACTTTTAAAGTAAATGCACATAACCCTAAAAGTAATATACTAAAATACTTAATAAATCTTTTCATAAACTATCACCATTAATTACTATTTGATTGAGTGTTACTTTGTGAGTTGTTATTTCCTGAATTGTTTCCATTAGGCATTTCAGGTGGTTGTCCGTTTTGACCACTTTGTCCACTAGGCATTTCTGGAGGTTGACCACCATTCATTTGTGTGTTTTGATTACTATTATTACAAGAGTTAGCTGTAGTAGTATAAACATAGAATGCTCCTGTAGATATTACAGCACCAACTAAAACTCCAATAATAAATAATATAATTTTTTCTTTCATTTGACCATCTCCTTTCATTTCATTTTAATCATAATATATAAACCTTGAAACAACCTTGAAAATGAATTAAATTGGTAATTCAACTTCAAAAATTGTATATCCATCTTTATAATCAACCGTTATTGTTCCATTATTCTTTAAAACAGTTGCTTTTGCTATTGAAAGACCTAAACCATACCTTTTTTCATTTCTATTTCTAGATTTATCAACGCGATAGAATCTATCAAATATCTTTTCTCTTTCAGATATAGGTATTTCTTCGCCTCTATTTTTAACATCAATTATAATCTTATCTTTATTTTTCTTTAATTCAATTATCACCTTCTTCTTTTCTTCAGTATGTTTTATAGCATTATCAATCAGAGTAGATAAAATATGTGTTATATCATCTTTATTAAATGTTTCTGTTACAATATCTTTTTGTATCTTATTTTCTATTTTAATATTTTTTTCAAATGCCATGCTTTCAAATGATGAAACTATTAATTCAATATGATCTGACATGTTAAACTTTTCAGGCTCTCTTAATTTATCAACATTTTCTATTTTAGTAAGAAGTAATAATTCGCTAATTAGTTTACCCATATTATCTGTTTCATTTTGAATGTATGTTAGCCATTTGTTTTTTCCTATTTCTCCTTCTAATACATCAGAGTTTGCTTGTATAACCGCAAGTGGAGTTTTAAGCTCATGCGATGCATCAGAAATAAAATCTTTTTGTTTATTAAATGTTTCTTCAACCGGTTTAACAATTAACCTAGCAATTTTTTTAGAAAGAATATATATTAATACAATTCCTACTCCTGCTACTAAAACAGAGCAAACAATAACAAGTTTAATTTTACTAATTTCACTTGAACTTTCAACAAGAATAATTGTTGAATCATTGCCTCTAGCTTCACGAACTCTTTTATTATAAATATAATTACCAATTATTCCACTTTCAGAGTTCTTATCAGATACTTTTATTGCATATTCTTTGATTTCATCAGTTACATTACTACTTGTACTAATTACTTTGCTATTACTAATAGATATAGAATATATTCCATCCATTTCTGAAACATCAATTTGATTTTTTATATTTGGATCTCTATCTGGTTCTCCAAAAAATCTATCAACTAATCTTGCATTAGTTCTAACTGTACTATTAGTATATGAAATAGCATATAAAGTAAGAGTAAAAAGTAAAGGAATTGATATAGCAAATAATACAATTAAAGATATTTTTTTTCTTAATTTATCAATCATTTTTATCCTCCAATTTATATCCAATTCCTCTTACTGTTGATATCTTTACTTTTGAACCTAAAAGATTTATTTTCTTTCTTAAAAAAGATATATATACTTCAACACTATTGTATTCTGCATCACTATCATATCCCCAGATTTTATCGGTTAATGCCTCCTTTTCAATAATTTGTTCTTTATTAATTAGAAGTAGTTCCATCAAATTAAGTTCTTTACCATTAATTGCCACTTCATTATTTTTACATTTTAGTTTCCCTGTAGATAGATCTAGTGTTAAATCTCCATAAGTTAAAGCATTAGTATCTTCTAAATTGGCACTTCTTTTTAATATAATCTTAATTCTTGCAAGTAATTCTTTCATGTGGAATGGTTTCGTAATGTAATCATCTGCACCATTTTCTAGACCATTTAGTTTGTCATCCATTTCAGATTTTGAAGTTAAGATAATAATAGGAGTCTTCAGCTTTTCTTCTTTAAGAGTTTTTAATATTTCAAAACCATTTCTTTTTGGTAACATAATATCTAGTAATATTAAGTCATATAGTCCAGTTAACGCTTCATCTTCGCCATCTAATCCATTAGTAACTATTGTTACATCCAAATGTTCCTTTTC
>Ga0265301_10007590_pt1 | contig 10142 bp, 5 predicted proteins | sample AusTroGonzalo_MG_2_FD_193488 | JGI IMG/M metagenome (GOLD analysis project Ga0265301, IMG submission 193488) | Bovine rumen microbial communities from tropical cattle in Woodstock, Queensland, Australia - Gonzalo_04 | ecosystem: Host-associated > Mammals > Digestive system > Stomach > Rumen ...
AATGGCGCAGGAATCCCTGGTGCTGCTGCAGAACAAAGGCAACATCCTGCCGCTGCAGCCCGGAAAGCGCATAGCCCTCATCGGCCCGAATGCCGATGACGCCCAGATGCAGTGGGGCAACTACAATCCCATCCCCGAACAGACCATCACCCTGGCCGATGCCCTCCGCGTGCGGGTTCCCGGTCTGGTGACGTTCCGTGGCTGCGGCATCGTGGGGACTGAGTACATGCCCGCGCCAAACCCCAACAACCGCCTTTCCCGGGCCTTGGGTATGAGTGAGGCCGAAATGGAAGAACTGGCCAAGGAATACGCCATCGGCATCAATGATATCAAAACTTATGTGGCCCGCCAGGAACAGCAGCAGAAGAGTTTCCTTCCGGAGCTGGATGTAGAGGCGGTATTGAAACAGTTGGAAGGGATTGATATAGTGGTGTTTGCCGGCGGTATCTCCCCACGTTTCGAAGGCGAGGAAATGCCTGTGGAACTGCCCGGATTCAAGGGTGGGGACCGCACGGATATAGAGTTGCCGCAGGTGCAGCGGGACCTGCTGAAGGCCCTGCACGATGCCGGCAAGAAGGTGGTGCTGGTGAATTTCTCCGGCTGCGCCATCGGCTTGGAACCGGAGACGGAAAGCTGTGATGCCATCCTGCAGGCCTGGTATCCCGGCGAGGAAGGCGGTGCCGCCATTGCCGATGTCCTCTTCGGCGACGTGGCCCCTTCCGGCAAACTCCCGGTCACTTTCTACCGCAACATCGGCCAGCTGCCGGACTTCGAGGACTATAATATGAAGGGCCGCACTTACCGTTACTTCGAGGGAAGTCCTTTGTTCGCCTTTGGTTACGGTCTCAGCTACACCTCCTTCCAGTATGGAAAGGCCAAGGTGCAGGGGAACAGCATCATCATTCCGGTGAAGAATACCGGAAAACGGGATGCCACCGAGGTCGTCCAACTTTACGTCCGCCGGCCGGCCGATGCAGAAGGCCCGCTCAAGAGCCTTCGCGCCTTCCGCCGCGTGGAAATCCCTGCCGGAGAGACCGTTAAAGTGTGCCTGCCTCTGGAAGATGAGACCTTCCTAGGTTGGAGTGAAGAGGCCCGTGACATGGTTCCGCTCAAGGGCGAATGGGAGCTCCTGTACGGCGGCAGTTCGGATGTCTTGCAAACGCTCAAAATCAATAGGAAGTAGCCTTTTATTTTTGCAGGATAATCGCTAAATTTGCACGAAAGCTATAATCATTATGAGAAAATCCTTTCTTGCCCTGTTAGTGTCCGCGATGGTTCTCCTTACCTCCTGCGGCGGTTCATTTAATGCCCTGAGGGCTGTCCAGGGCGGCATGTATGCCTTGCAGGCGCTCACGCTCACGGATGCCCAGGTGCAGGATTACGTGCACCAGTACATCACCCAGTTGGATGCCCAGAGCACTGTGCTCCCGGAGAGCAATGCCTACACAAAAAGGCTCCGGAACCTCACCAAGGGCCTCACGGACGTGGATGGCGTTCCGCTCAATTTCAAGGTGTACAAGGAAAGTGAAGTGAATGCCTTCGCCTGTGCCGACGGCAGCGTCCGCGTGTACACGGGCATCATGGACGCCATGACGGATAATGAATTGATGGGGGTTATCGGCCACGAAATAGGCCATGTGGCCATGAAGCATACCCGTAAGCAGATGCAGTCTTCCATGCTCACCAGTGCAGCCCTGGAAGGGATTGCCTCTGCCGGGGAAACGGCTGCGGCGCTTACGGATTCCCAGCTGGGGGCCATTGGAGAGGCCATCATCAACGCCCAGTTCTCCAAATCGCAGGAGAGCCAGGCCGATGACTACGGCTACTCTTTCCTGGTGGCTTCGGGCCGCAATCCCTGGGCAATAGTGATGTCTTTTGAAAAACTGCAGCAACTGGCCAACGGCTCCCAGGCGGGTCCCGTGGAGAACCTATTCTCCACCCATCCGGACACCGCAACACGCATCCAGCGCATGACGGAAAAGTGTGAGCACGACGGCTATAAACGTCCTGCCAAATAAACCTATTCTATGTACGATCTTGCTATCCTAGGTGGCGGCCCCGGTGGTTACGTGGCCGCCGGCCGTGCCGGTGCTGCCGGCCTGTCCGTGGTGCTTTTCGAAAAGCGCGAACTGGGGGGCGTGTGCCTGAACGAAGGCTGTATTCCCACCAAAACCTTGCTGTACAGCGCCAAAGTCTTTGATTATGCCAAGCATGCCGACCGTTATGGCGTGAATGTACCGGAGTCTTCCATCGACTTCGGGGCCATCTTGAAGCGCAAGCAGAAGGTGGTGAAAAAGCTGGTGGGCGGTGTAAAGGTGCAGATGCGCAATGCCGGCGTGGAGGTGGTTCCCGGCGAGGCTGTGATTAAAGGCCGCGAGGCCTCGGAAAGTTTTGTGGTGCTTTCCGGAGATAAGGAGTATGAGGCCCGGAACCTCCTCATTTGCACTGGCTCTGAGGCAGCCGTTCCGCCCATTCCGGGCCTTCGCGAGGGATTGGGAAAAGCCGTTGTCACCAACCGGGAAATCCTGGCGCTGACGGAGCGGCCGGAGCGGCTGGTGGTAATCGGTGGCGGGGTAATCGGCATGGAGTTCGCCAGTTTCTTCAATTCCATCGGCACGCAGGTTACTGTGATTGAGATGCTTCCCAAGATTCTGGGGCCGCTGGACGATGAAATCTCCGCCATGCTGCAGGCCCAGTATGCCAAGAAGGGCGTAGAGTTTCACCTTAACTGCAAGGTGGTGGCCGTGGAAGGGAATGAGGTGGTTTATGAAGACCCTTCCGGGGAGACCTGCCGCGCAGCCGGAGACAAGATTCTGGTTTCCGTGGGCCGGAGGGCGAATTTCGCCGGCATCGGCCTGGAGAACATCGGCGTAGAACTGGCACTCAATCCCACCGGCCGGCCTTACGGCATCAAGGTGGATGAAAAGATGCGCACGAACTTGCCCGGGGTATACGCTGCCGGCGATGTGACGGGCTTCTCCATGCTGGCCCATACAGCCACGCGCGAAGGAGAGGTGGCCGTGAATACCATCCTTGGCAAGGAGGACAGCATGCGCTACAACGCCATCCCGGGCGTAGTATATACCAATCCGGAGGTGGCCGGCGTAGGCATAACCGAGGCCGAAGCTACCGTCAAGGGGCTGGATTATACCGTATTAAAGCTCCCCATGGCCTTCAGCGGCCGTTTTGTGGCCGAAAACGAAAGGGGAGAGGGCCTCTGCAAGCTCATCGTAGAAAAGGCTTCGCACAAGCTGCTGGGCGCCCACATGCTGGGCAATCCCTGCTCGGAGATTATCCAGAGCGCCTGTATTGCCATTGAGGAAGGCCTTACCGTGGAGCAGCTCAAGGAGGTGGTATTCCCGCATCCCACTGTTTCCGAAATCCTGAAAGAAACCCTGTTTACCCTATGAGAAGAATAGCGCTTATAGCCGTTTTGCTGACCTGGTGCCTGGGAGTGTCGGCCCAGCCCGGTCAGGAACAGATTCCCAACGTTATTTATACCGCCAGGGCTTCCTTCAACATTGTCTATGGCGGCCCCACCCGTGCGGAAGGCCGTTCCTACAACTTTACGCCCACGTTTTTCATCTACCCGGACGGCAAACTGGACAGGGCCGGCGCTGAAAAGCTCCTGGCCGATATGGATATCCAGCCCATTCTGGACGAAAATTATGGGACGGCAGTGGTCATCAATCCCACTGGAGATAAATACGATGCCGAAGCCGATTTCGAAGTCTTCGTACAGTTGTTCAACCTGTTCCGCGGTCCTGGAAACCTGAAGTTGGTGGGCCTGGGTACCGGTGCCACTTTTGTGAATCAGGTGCTGGCTCCCAAGGCGGCAGGCCAGGTTGCGGGCATCCTCAGCTATGGCGGCAAGCCCGGAAAAAGCGTGGATCCGGCCGGCGTTCCGGCGTACATCGCGGGTAAAGGGAAAAGTGCGGGTAAAGTGGCTCAGCCATACCGGAGTGCCAACGCCGGCCATCGTGAGGAGCCTCTGCTGAAGGTGTTGGTGAACGACAATCCGGGCTCTCTCAAGGAAGTCTTTGCCGCAGCCTGGAAGGAAGTCCTAAGCCGAAACTACCGCTTCAACAACTATAACCATACTTATTACGAAGGGGCTAAGTTCGGCGAATACGGTCCCTATGAACTGGAGCCATACCTGGATTACGAATCGCTTGGTATGAAGCGCATCATAGTGGAACAGCCTTCGGGAGGAGACGCCAAACAGCTTTGGTATGAATACTGGCCGGAGGAGCTGCTGGAAGGCGCTCCGGAGCATAGTGTTCCCGTAATGGTGCTGCTGCATGGAAACACCAACGACCCGCGTACCCAGGCTGAAACCTCCGGCTTCATCCAGGTGGCGGCCCAGGACCGTTTCTTTGTGGTGGAGATGGAATGGCAGGGGAGCGTAAGCTATCAGGCCATGGGGCATGATGGCATAGAATCCGTTCTGTATCAGTTATTTGCCAAGTATCCTCAGTTGGATTCTTCCCGCGTGTATGCCGAGGGCCTGTCGGCCGGTTCCATCACCGCCACGGCGCTGGGTATCAAGAAATCGCACGTGTTTGCCGCTGTGGGCGGTCACTCGGGCGGCATTTTCGGCGGTGCGTTCAAGAATTATACTACCAAAGACGTTCTGTGGGACGAAGCCACGCAGAAACGCGGTGCGGTGGAAATGCCGTACTGTTCCGTCTTCGGCACCAAGGACAATGTGGTACCCTACATCCGGCCGGACAACTGGAAAGACAACAACTACCTGAACGCCTGGAACACTTATGAGCAGATGAACGGCATGGAGGTGGTAAGCGAGATGGATTTCTCCATAGACCCCATCTTCGGCCAGCAGCTGCAGGACCGCGAAACCATAGTCACCAACAAAGGGAATGGCATTGTGATGGAAACCGGCCAGTTGTACAAAGGTTCCGTCCCCCTCATCAAGATGGTGGCCGTAATGGACTACGGTCACTGGAACTTCCAGCCCACTGCCCGCATCATGTGGGACTTCTTCAAGCAGTTCCGCCGGGACCCGGAGACCAAAAAGTTGATCTACAACAAATGATATTCTTCCGTTGCCTGGCGGTTAATCGATTGATTAATAAACACTTAGCATAAAGGACGGGGTATAAATCAGTATCCGTCCGCTGCCTTAATATACTCACAATCAAATAGTTAAGTGCCATGGATACCTGTCTTGTCATCGTCGGCAGTCCCAAAGGGAAGGATTCCATCACCCTGCACACCTGCCTGTATCTGGAAAAGCAGTTTCCGCAGTTGCAGTTCAGCTATCTTTATCCCGGACAGCGCATCAAAGCGTTGGAGAAAGACTTTTCAGCGGCCCTGGAATCCATCAGGAGGGCCGATATGCTGCTTTTCTGCTACCCGGTTTATACCTTCCTAGTCCCTTACCAGCTGCACCGTTTCATAGAACTGATGAAACTATCCGGCGAGGACTTTTCTGGAAAGATTGCCACCCAGGTCTCCACTTCCAAGCATTTTTACGACATCACGGCGCATCGCTTCCTCCAGGACAACTGTCAGGATATGGGAATGCGGGTTCTTGACGGTTTATCGGCCGATATGGACGATATCCGGAAAGAGAGCGGACGGAAACAGGCCAGGGACTGGATGGATTTCGTACTCTGGCAGTTGGGTGAACGCCCGGTAGCGGCGGCATCAGAAAAGAAAGCCGTGATTGTGGCCGATCTGGAGCCGGAGGACAGGAAGCTGAAAGAGATGATAGACCGTTTCGTGGCCGTCTCGCCTTATGCCTGTGATGTAATCAATATCCGCGAATTCCCCTTCCAGGGAGGCTGCCTGAGTTGTTTCAACTGCGCCGCAACGGGCAAATGCGCCTACAAGGACGGCTTTGACGAGTTCCTCCGGGGGACCATTCACAAACACGACGCCATCCTCTACGCTTTCCGCATCCAGGACCATTCCATGGGCTCCCGTTTCAAGTTGTATGACGACCGCCAGTTTTGCAACGGCCACCGCACCGTGACCATGGGAACGCCCTTCGGTTATCTGGTGGAGGGGGAATACTCCAAAGAGGAAAACCTCCGTCTCCTGTTGGAGGCCCGGGCCCAGGTGGGCGGCAACTTCCTGGCCGGCGTGGCCTCGGATGAAGGAGATGTCAACGCCAATATCGGCAGACTGAGCGCTACGCTGGGCTATGCCATGGAAACCCGCTATACCCCGCCGCAGAACTTCCTGGGCGTGGGTGGCATGAAGATTTTCCGGGACCTTATCTACATGATGCGCGGCCTCATGCGGGCCGACCACAAGTTCTTCAAGTCACATGGCCAGTACGACTTCCCGCAGAAACAGTGGAAGACCTCCTGGAAGATGTATCTGGTAGGCTGGCTGATGAACAACAAGAAACTCAGGGCCAAAGCCGGCGGCAAGTTCTCGGAAGGGATGATCGGCCCGTACAAGAAAGCTATAGACACTTAGTCAATAGCCTCTTGACAGGAAATCGGCCTGGACAGGGCCGATTTTTTTGTAGCCCTCCTCATTCATATGGAGGCGGTCTTGCTGGTAGTAAAGGCTGTAATTGAATTCATTGATGCCCTGCAGGGAGAACTGGTCCAGCACTGGGATGCCGTAGTAGGCGCAGCAGTCTCTCTGGGCCTGGATGTAGTCGGCAAAGATCTTTCCGGTCTTGTTGGGCTGGGTGGAGAAGGGGTTGTGGCCGGCTTCCAGGCTGAAGAAGCGCAGGGAAGTGAAGAAGTAGATGCTGGCCTTGGGATTCTTCTCAAGAATGGTCTTGATACAGTAGTTGATGCCGCCGCACTGGGTGTGCAGTTTGCGTTCATCGTATCCGTCCAAGGCCGTGTAGTCCGTCCATTCGCCGCATTCCCGGCTGTTGGTATAGTCATTGGTGGAGGCCCAGAGTACGTAGATATCGTAAATGCCGGCTGCGTCCACCTGCTTCTGGAGGGTACAGCCCTGGTCGATGGAAAAGCCTGCTCCTCCCACGCCGTAGGTGGTGACTTCGGCCTGTAACTTATCGGCCCAGATTTGTTTGGCTGCATCGGACTCCTTGTTCACAGACAGGGAACCGCCGAAAACAGCGATGCGCATTGTTGCGGGGCCGTTTTGAGGCAGGAGGATATGATTCTCCGGTTCCGGTTTAAGGGAAGCCAGGTATTGTTGGATGGCCTGTGCCCGGGCGGCGGAGTCCGGGGCGTGCGTCTGGGCCAAAGCCGTCAGGGGCAGAGCCAGGGCAAACGCGAGAATCAGAAGACGTTTCATAAAGCAAAAGTGTATTGTCCGGCGGAGAGTTCCTGTTCCGGGATGCCGGGGATGCGGAGCGTAGCGCTGCAGCCTTCCGGGACGGTGAATTCATATTCCACTTTACCGCCGCTGCGTTTCCAGCTGCTGGTAATATATCCGTAAGGGGTTGCATACCAGCCCCTTGCCCAGGTCATCTCCCCGGTAGGATCGGCCTCCGGATGAAGAACAAAGTGTTTGAAGCCCGGTGCCGAAGGATCCCTGTCTATGCCCAGGGAATAGGCCATCAGCCACTGGCCCACGGCAGCGAAGGAATAGTGATTGAAGGAATTCATGGAGTTGTTTCCGCCAAAGCCCCTTTCCTTTGTATAAGAGTCCAGCCGCTCCCAAATGGAGGTGGCTCCCTGGGTTACAGGATACAGCCAGCTGGGGTAGGAGGTTTGCTGTAACAGCTTGTATGCCATGTCACTGCGTCCGTTGTCGCTGAGCGCTTTGCTGATCCAGGCCGTGGTGATAAAGCCGGTCATCAGGGAATAAGGAGGGCAGTCGATGCCATTGTCGCTGCGTCCAGGATGCCGGATGGTCTCTACCAGATTGTTCAGGACTTTCCCGCGAAGCGCTTCGTCTTCAATGATGCCGAAAGCCAGCGGCAATACGTAACTGCTTTGGACATGGATCTGCTGTCCTTCCTTGCCTTTTATGTAGTCGGAGGCGACGAATCGGCCGGTAGCGGGATCCAGGTATCGGATCACATACTCTTTCTTTCTGTCACTGAGGCGTTTCCCGTAAAGCATGGCATCTTCGGAAAAGCCCAGAACCCGGGCCACTTCGGCCATAATCTCAAGGTCGAAGATATAGTAAGCATCCCAGATGGCGGTATTGTCCAGCTGGCCGTTCTGCGGACCCAGCCAGTCGCCCAGACCGCCGAAGATCCGGTTCCCCTGGGTCATCAGCCCGGTGTCTTTCTCAATATACTGGTCGGCCATGAGCTCCATATATCGCTTCATGGCCTCATAGTTCTGTTCCAGGATGGCCGTGTCGGCATATTGCCGATAGCATTCGTAGGGAACGGTAATGCCGACGCTGCCCCAAAGCAGGCCGCCGAAGGCACCTCCCAGGGGCGCCACATCCGGCATGCGTCCGTCGGGCATCTGTACGTCCCGGATGGCTTGGGTGTGACGGGTGAGGAAAGCGTCCACGTTGGAAAGATAGGTGGCGGTGCGGCTGAAGACGCTCAGGTCTCCGCTCCAGCCCATCCTTTCGTTCCGCTGGGGGCAGTCGGTGGGAATGCTGATGAAATTGCCCAGCATGGACCACTGGATATTCTCCCAAAGGCGGTTCACCAGGGGATTGCTGCACTCGTAATGGGCTGTGAAATCCTGTACGGAACTAATTACCATGCCTTTTACATCTTCAGGTGCCGGAGCCTGGCCAATGCCGCTGATCTCCAGATAGCGGTATCCGTGCTGGGTGAAGTGCGGTTCAAAGAGTTCTTCATCGGCCCCGGACGCAAGGTAGATGTCCTGGGCCATGGCGCCCCGGATATTCTCCAGCATCAGCATACCTTCATTGCCCTTATATTCAGGTAGTTCCGGGTATAGGACTTCGGCATAGCGGAAGCGCAGCTGCTGTCCCTCCCGCAGCCCTCTGAGGGTAACACTGGGGATGCCGGCCATATTCTGGCCCATATCGTACACAAAGACTCCCGGCCGCACTTCCGTCACGCTCTGTGCGGCGAGTACGGAAAAGATGCCGGGGGAAGGATCTGTCTGCAGAACCAGCTGCCAGTTGTCGTATTCATCCGTACGGGGTGCCGTCTGCCCAAAGGTGGCGTCGGAAATATGGCCTTCCAGCACCATTTCCTGAGCCGGGTGCCAGACAGCGTTGGCCAGACTTTTACTGGCATCCGTCACCTGGCCCTGGAACAGGCTGGCGTAAACAGCTGGTCCGTCGGTGGTTACCTCCCATTTTGCCGGATCGGTAACCATTACCGTGGAGGAGCCGTCCGTGTAATGCACATCCAGGCAGGCCAGCAGGGCCAGTTGGTCTCCGAAGTAGTTGCGGGTGCCCCCTCCGTAAGTGATGTCGCCGGACCACCAACCTTCGGAGAGAGAGGCCAGGATATCGTTCCTCCCGCTTCTGAGCAGGGACGTTACATCATAAGTCTGGTAATAATGGTGCTTGTTGTATTGCGAAAGGCCGGGTGTAAGGAAGCCGTCTCCTACCTTGCAACCGTTGATGCCAATCTCGTAAATGCCTCTGGCCGTGGCATATAGCATGGCCGATGCAATTTCCTTCTTTTTGACTGTGAAGCTGCTGCGCAGAACCGGCATCCCTCCGTGGGAAGGGTCGGTGAGGACAAACTGGTCCTCTGCCGCGGTGGCCATCCCCTCATGGCTGTACAGCAGGGCATTGGGCCCGCGGATTTCCCGCACTTCCAGGTTACTCACCCTGGCCTTGTTCCCTTTTTCCACCAGCCAGCCCACATGGGAAAGCTGGGGATAGGCAATGTAGTCCCCGCCATGGCCCAGCGGACCCACATTCACCTGGCCGAGATAGGCTCCGTCCAGCAGGATGCGGAGTTCGCTGTAAACAACGGCTACGGTAAGTTTGGCTGGCCGGTCTGTCAGCAGGCTGTCGGCCAGCGGGAGGCTTTGGAATACCTTTCCGGGCACGTCCTCCCGGGTATAGCCCGTTCTGTACACGTTGATACTCTTGTCTTTATAATCCAGTTCCACGCGCACGTAAGACTCGTCCTTTCCGTTGGCTACGCCCATGATATTCAAGTTAGCATCCATCAAGCGCGGATCGTTGCCGCCCATCAGGAGGGATGCGGCCGATTGCCCGTCAGCAATGGTGATATCGGCCGAAATCATGTATTGCGCCAGGAAATCGGCATAGAGTACTCTGTC
>Ga0265301_10007595_pt1 | contig 10136 bp, 7 predicted proteins | sample AusTroGonzalo_MG_2_FD_193488 | JGI IMG/M metagenome (GOLD analysis project Ga0265301, IMG submission 193488) | Bovine rumen microbial communities from tropical cattle in Woodstock, Queensland, Australia - Gonzalo_04 | ecosystem: Host-associated > Mammals > Digestive system > Stomach > Rumen ...
ATATCTATAGTTCTATTTCCCCAGTGAACATCTCTAACTCTTCCTAGTGAGGCCTCAATTTCATGAATTCTATTTAATAATTGATGTGGAGAGTAAATTGTTTTAATTTCCACTGCCATATTAACAAATTCTTCAGTAGCTACTCCACCATATGGTGCATTCTTATAGAATGAAGATTTCTTTATAACTATAATTTCGTCAGAGTTTAATTGTTCTATAGCTTTTAATAAAGTAGTCTCTCTGTCTCCTAAATTGCTTCCTAAAGATAAAAAAGAAGTATGCCAAGATAAATTTACATCAACGCCAACATTTTTAAATGTAAGGCCATATGGAGCCTCAGGCTTTTTAACATTAAGATTAATAGATTTAATCATGTCATATTTGTTCAAAAGCATTAGGGCAGTTTTATATGCCAAAGTTTCTATAAGATTAAATGTGTGAGATTTACAAAAATCGGATATGTCTTGCATTATATCGCAATAAGAGATGGTTTTATTTAAATCATCATCCTTTGCTGCTTGTAAGAAATCAACATCAATTTTGCAGTTAAATACAAATGGTTGTTCTTCTTTTTTTTCAAAATCAAGAACGCCATGACATGCATTTACTACTAAATCATTAATTTCTATTAAGCTTTGCATTTTCTTCCTTTATTGCTTGAACGTTTTCTTTTACATCATGAACTCTTACAAATAAGATATTCTTTCTAACAGCTTCTCTTGTAGATTCAAGTGTTGGTTCAAGTCTATCTTTAACTTCTCCGCCGAACATTCTCTTTCTTGATGTACCAAGAAGTAGAGGATATCCTAATGAGTATAGTTTATCATAGTTGTGTAAAAGTTCCCAGTTTTGATTTATATCCTTTCCAAAACCTATACCACCATCAAGAATAATCTTTTTAGGGTCGATATTGGCCTTATAAGCAAGTTCTAGGCCATCCTTTAAGAAATTCTCGATATCTTTATAAAAATCCTTATATTCGGTTCCATTTTGGTTATGCATGATACAAACAGCGGCGTTATAAGCTCCAACTACGCTAGCCATAGACTTATCGCCATATTGTAATCCCCAAATATCGTTGATTAAGTCAGCACCATTATCTAAGGCAACTTTAGCAACAGTTGGGTAATATGTATCTACAGAAATAGGGATATCAAAATGTGATCTAATTAATTTTAGAGGTTCAACTAATCTATTGATCTCCTCTTGATCAGAAACTGGAGTATGTCCAGGTCTTGTAGATTGAGCGCCAATATCAATTACTTCTGCGCCGTCATTAATCATTTGTTCTACACGTTGTAAAACGTTATCGTAAGTGCATCTTGAATTTTCGTTGAAAGAATCCGGTGTAAGGTTAACTATTGCCATTACATGAGTACCGGTTTCAAATGTTTTATTTCCAATAATCATTTTAGTAAAGAAAGTACCTCGTTTTTAGTATTATCGTCAATATCTCCAAGTACTGTGTATGTTATTGTTTTTGAGCCCATCTTTCTTACGCCTCTGCATGTCATACATGTATGTTCTGCTTCACATACAACAATGGCTCCTTTTGGATTTAGGTTATCCATAATAGCTTTACATACTTGGTAAGTTAATTGTTCTTGTAATTGTAAACGTCTCGCATATGTTTCAACGCATCTAGCAAGTTTAGAAAGTCCTACAACTTTTCCATTAGGGATATATGCTATATGCATTTTGCCAAAGAAAGGCATTAAATGGTGCTCGCACATAGAAGAGAATTGGATATCTTTTTCAATAACTATATCGCTTGTGTCAACAGTAAAAGTCTTACTTAAGTGCTTTGATGCATCATCATTATATCCACTAAGTATTTCTTCATACATTCTTGCAACTCTATCTGGAGTATCCTTAAGACCAGGTCTATCTTTATCCTCTCCAATAGCGTCAAGAAGATCTTTTATTGCTTGTTCAATTTTCTTCTTATCCATTTATTCCTCTTATATAATCTTTGGCTTCTTTTAATATGCTTAATGAGCCGAAAATTATTATTATTTCTGAATCGCTTTTATAGGCCTTATTTATGGCCTCACTAATGCTTGCATTAGTTATAACATTATTAGCGTACTTTTCGCAAATATTTTTAAGAGAAGCGACGTCTAAAGCCCTTTGTGTTGGGGCAGAAGCAACATACACTGTAGATAAAACTTCCTTCATGTTTTTTAGTACGCCATCAACATCTTTATCTTTAAATGCGCCAAACACGTATGATTTCTTTTCCGTGGCAAAGTGAAGTTTAATAGCATTTTTTAATGTTAGAGCACCACTTGGATTATGAGCGCCATCTAAAATGAATAATTTACCACCAGCAGATATCTTTTCTAATCTTCCTGGCCACTTTGTAGTAAATAGCCCACTCTTTATATTATCTTCAGTAATAGTGTATCCTAAGCGCTTTAAGATTCTTGCAGCTTTAATTGCTAGTGATGCATTTTGTAATTGATGTTCTCCAAGCATTTGAATCTTATAGGTTTTTCTTCCATATTGGAATAGAATATCATTTCTTGTAGCAATAAGAAGTCTTGGTTCTTTAGTAACATAAAGCTTTGGAGCTTTTTTGAATACTTTCATTACTTCTTTAGATTGTTTAAATGTTAGAAGTCTATCTCTTACTATTCCAAATTTTTCTTGAGCAATCTTTTCAAGAGTATCTCCAAGATATTGAGTATGATCAAAATCTATTGCTGTAATAATAGATAGAAGTTTATTTTCGACAACATTTGTTGCATCAAGTCTTCCACCCATACCTGTTTCTAAAACAACGATATCGCAATTTAAATCTCTAAAGATTAATAAAGCGGCTGCAAGTTCCATTTCAAAAGAAGTAGGAAGGGAAGTTATGCCTTCTTTCTCCATTTTATCTCTTTCTTCTTTTACTATATTGATATATTTACAAATGATATCATCGCTTGCTTGTTTTGCATTAATTAAAATTCTTTCATTGTATGTGAAAACAGAAGGTGAATTAAACGTTCCAATCTTATATCCAGCACAAATTAAAATCTTTGTTAAGTAAGCACAAACAGAACCTTTTCCATTAGTTCCTGCAACGTGCACGAATTTTAAATCGTTTTGTGGGTTGTTTAATCTGTTTAGAAAATTTCTTATTGTATCTAATCCGTAAACACTTCCAAATTTAGATAATCCTTCCATGTAGTTTACGCATTCTTCATAATTTAACATATTTGCCACCTCGATTGGCCAGTGTAATTCTATCACATATCTATATATAAATATACTAAATATAACAAAAAGACCACTAGGGGATTCCTAGTGGCCTTTGAATACTATTTATAAGTATTAGTCTTTGAACTTATCTCTTGATGAGTTCTTGTCTGTAATCTTAGTAACTGAAGCTTTCTTAATCTTCTTAACTTTCTTCTTACCATACTTTCTGTATAGTACAGTAGCTACGGCAGCAATTACTAGAACAGCTAAAACTGCAGAAGTGATATATAACCAAATGAAGTTCTTTTGTTCTTCGTCTTGTCCATTACCGTTGTCATCATCATCATCTTCTTCAGCTTCTTCTTCAGCTTCAGCATCATCAACTGTATAAGTGATCTTATAAGACTTAGAAGCAACATCCTTATTGTATGTTTCAGCACCATAAGTGAATGCTTCGTCAGCAGGAACAACAGCTGTGTCAGCCCATTGATCTTCTGTTAATTCTTCAACTTCGAAGTTATCAATGAACATATAACCGCTCATCCAGTAAGATACGTTCTTTCCACCTAATGAGAATGAGATTGTTGTTGAAACATCTTCTTCGATTTCCTTATCAAGTGCAATGTACCATGTATAAGTTGCCCACTTAGCAGGTTCTGTAGCATTGATTAGTCTATCTTTCTTTAATAGATATTCATTATAAGAATCTTGGTTATTTTCAAAATCAGCAAGAGTTTGATCCTTAACAATATATTGACCAAATGTATATGTCTTATTGTTAGCCTTTAGTGTAGCTGTTGCTGTAGGTAATAAGTTCTTATTCTTGTAATCATCATACTTAGAATCAGAAGAATCAATATCATCTTCAGATAAATATGCTAAATCTTTAACAAGGATTTGAGCAGAAATCTTGTAATAAGAACCAGCCTTCATAGTGATTGATGTAGATGTGTATTTATAAGTTGTTGCTTTCTTATTATAAATAACAAGAACGTTATCACCAATTTGTTCATTCTTATCATAGATTACATCAGCATAAGAATCTGTTGTATCTGGATCGATATCAATTAAGTTCCAGTCTCCAGTTTCCTTAGAGAAGATACCCTTTGCTAAAGAATCTGTATCTGTAGAGCTGTTAGAATCAACAGTTGATCCTGTCCAGTTAGCTGGATTTGCTAATGCTGTATCTGATGTTGTGAATTCATCCATAGCATCTGTTAACCAGATTTGTGTAGAGATGTACTTGTTAGTAGATGCAGCCTTTGTAGCTGAATCGAAGATATCTTCTGTTATTGATGCATATGTAGCATTTGTAAATAATACTGTTGAATTAGCATTTTGTTCATTGCTTGGATCTGATGCATATAAAGTTACATAAACTGTTTGTGCATTGATACCAGTCTTAATGAATACGAAATATTGATGCCAATCAGAACCAACTTCAGTAAATGTATGAACTGTAGCAGTTTCTAACTTGTTTGTGTTTGTAGATGGCGCAATATCAATAGCAAATTCGCCCTTTAGATCTCTAGCATATACGCTAAATACATAATATGAATTAGCAGATAATGAGATAGATGTTGACTTGTAACCAAGTGATGGAGTATCAACAGCTTGAATTAATAACACGTTAGGGTATGACTTTAAGTACTCGTCTACGCTTGTTTTTACTGTATCAAGACCAGCTAATACATCTTCCTTATTTGCAATAGTTAAAGAAGAATCTACAGATAATTCAGACCATTGTGTAAAATCTATTAAGTTAATAGCGCCTGACATTGAGTGTCCATTATCGTTTTGTACTAATTCCTTAGAATTTGTAACTGTCCAGTTTGAAGGAACTGCAGTGTTTACTAACTTAGCATTTTCCCAAGCTGAAGCGTTGTCACCATATAATGTGTTTGTTGCTGAAATATCTACATATGTGAATTGGCCGTTTGAAGAAACTTCTCCTGAAGCACCTGTTCCAGCAAATGAATGCTTATAAACAACATCGCTTGTAGAAGCACTAGAGTAATCTGAGTACTTAGCATCTTGGATTCTTAGGTTAGTGAAATATAATGTACCAGCAACAGCATTTGTTGTATCTGTTGTAGTTGTAGCTGAACCTAATGATAATGTTAAACCAATTTGTTTTGTATCAACTGAAGCACCTAAGATATATACAGAAATTCTTGCATAGTTATCTTGGTTTTCGTTTGCATAACTTTCTAATTTTTCAGAGTTTACAGAAATTGTTGTTAAAGTGGTCTTACAATTCTTGTAATCTGCGCTCTTTTCGCTGTCATAAGAGAATACTGTGATAGTAGCGCTCTTATCTGAAGCGATATCAACTGTCTTAACCCAGAATGTCATTAAGATTGTTGTATTAGCAGGAACAGTGAATAATTCGCTGTAAGCTGCTTCATTATCTACAGTTGTTGATTCATATACAGTAGAGATAGAAGAAGTAGCAGCAACTCTATTCTTTAATTGAACAACAGGGATGTTTGGTTCTGAAGCGCCTGATGTCTTGAATACTGGAGTTCCAGCATAATCATATGAAGAATAGATTAAGCTTTCTGGATCGTCTTTATCAGATAAGAAGTCTTCATCTGTTACTGTAGATTTGAATAAAGGAGCAGCTAAAGAAACGATAGATGAATCATCTTCATTCTCTAGATAAGAATACTTAGCAATATCTGCGCCAGCAGTAGCTGCATCATATGCGTCCTTTTCAATTGCAGAATAAGATACTGAATCGAAGAATGCTACACCTGTTGCCCAAGTGCCATCACCCTTACCGCCATATCCTAAACATAATTGTAGATATAATGTATTGTCTTCGTATTGGTTAGCAGCAATATAGAATGAATATTGTCTATAACCATTGTTGTCTGTAATACCATTAGTATCAATAGTTAAAGAAGAAATTACTTCTGAACCATTGCTTAACTTAATGTAAGCATTACCATTATCTGTAATAGCCTTAGCATAGATAGATACTTTGTAATACTTTGTGCTTTCAACTAAGAAACCTACAGAATCTGTATAAACATAAGCTGTTGCTTTCTTATTGTAGATATAAAGAAGCTTGTTGCCAGCAAATTGATTTGCTGGAGCTGTCTTTAATTCAACTGTTCTAGATGTTGTAACATCTGTAGGGAATGAATATGAGCCACCAGCTTTAGCAATATCTAAAATACCTTTTTCTAGGTATGAAGAACTTGTAGAAGCATTATCACCAGAACCAGTACCTGCAGCACCATTGAATTGAGCTGGAGTAAATGTTTCTGTTGTAGCTGTAGCAGCATTAGTAATACCGTTGAAGTTTGGATCTATATAAGATAGGTCATATTTTCTTAATTGAGCTGATTCCTCTAAAGCATTGAATTCAGCGTCAGTGTAAGCTGTTTTTCCTTCTTCAACGTTTGTTAAGTCTTCTAAAACTACGTTATCAAAGAATGCCCAACCTTTTGTTAAGTTACCAATCTTAGAGTTACCATCACCAAGACCTAATGATAAATAAATAGTCTTGCTAGTGCTGTTAGAACCACGGAAATAAATAGTGTATTCTTTCCAATCACCTTGAGTATCGATGGCTTCAAAATCTAAATAAGCATCACCTGTAACGTGCACATAAGCACCATACGTTTTTCCTTCTGATTCAGGAGAGATATTAACAGTCTTAACTGAGAAAGTTAATTTGTAATATGTGTCCTTAGATAGAGTAGTTGATGATGACTTATAGTAGTATGATGTAGCAACTTTGTTGTAGATCATTAAAACCTTATCATCTTTACCAACTTTATCAGGGTTTGAAGCATTGCCGTATGTAGCAGCGTTTGACTTAAAACTACTTGATGAAACGCTAATAACACCAGCAGTTAAATCATCTTTTCCTGAAGGAGTTTTTAAATCAGTTGTTGAAGATGAAGATCCAGCAGTACCTGTCCAGCTTGATGGAACTTGTGGGTAACTTGCTGAAGAGTCTGATACTTGTACGAAGTTACCATTTGCCCAAAGAAGGCCAGTCTCTTCTTCTGTTGTTTCCTCTTCTTTCTCTTCGTCATTGCTACAAGCAAATGCGCAAACTGCGAAGCATACGCATAGAATTGCAATTACTAGAGTATAAAGAATTCTTTTTTTCTTGTCCATTTGACCACCTATATATTTATATATTAATAATTTATCAAAAAATAAATCTCTATAATTATAAGAGAAGATATTTTAAAACGCAATAACTATTATGTAAATTTAGAATTAAGGAAGGTGTAGTTGGGCGGTATTCTCTCGCTTTTTCAACACCGATAATGCTTTTTATTTTAGATAATTTTTCAACAAATCTTAACTCATACTTAAAAAGTAATTAGTAACTTACTTAAATTGACTATAATAGGGGCATTCGTTATAATTTAATGCGAGGTAATTCATGGCTGAGAGCATAGTTAATTTTTTTAGAGAGTTGATTGGGAATGACTATATAACAGTCTTAATTGTTTCCATGATTCCTTTCGTTGAAGTTAGAGGATCTATTCCTCTTGCTATTGCTATGGATATGAATCCAATTGCTGCATTTGCGCTAGCTTTTTCAGGTTCTGCAATTATGTGTCCAATTGTTCTTGCAATCTTAAGACCAATTCTTAACTGGTTAAGAAAGTTTAGTTTCTTTAAACATTTGGTTGAAGCTGTTGAAGATGGTTTTAAGGGAAAAGCACAAGCCGTATCAGATAAAGCTAATAAGTTTGATGCATCTCAAATCGAAAAGAGAAAAATGCTAGGTTTATTTGGATTTGTAGCATTGCCAGTTCCTATGACAGGAGTATGGACAGGAACTGCTATTGGAGCATTCTTGGAATTACCATTTATTAAGACGGTTGTGGTTGTTGTTATTGGTGATTTAACAGCAAGTATAATAATGACTCTTTTAAGTGTATTTTGTAATGATTCTATTGATATCATTTTATATATTGTATTTGGTATTGTAATACTTGCAGTTTTATATTTCATTATTCGTGTAGTTTATAAGGCAATAATAAAGGCAAAAGAAGAGAAAAAACAAGCTGGAGATAGTGTAGATAATGGCTAAAATTAAAGAGATAACCATCGATACTACAACTGAGGGAAGTGAGCTTGTTGCAGATATCTTATACGATGTTTCTTCTCAGGGAGTTGGTATCTATGATACCAAAGATATAGTAGATTTTGTTAAAGACGACAAAACTTTATATGATATTTCAACAGAAGAATTGCTAAAAAATAAGGTTGTAAAAGTAAAAGCTTATTGCGAAATTAAAGATGAAAAACAAGTGCTTAATTTAGTAAGAGAAAGACTTGATAATTTAAAGAGAAATAGTCCATTTAATTTAGGTTCCTTAGAAGTAATTGTAGATGAAGTTGATCCAGATATTTGGTGGGAGAATTGGAAGAAAACATATAAACCAATTAAAGCTGGAAAAGTTGTTATTGTTCCAAACTGGATTAATTATGAAAAGCAAGATGATGAAGTAATAATTAAGATGGATCCAGGAATGGCATTTGGCTCAGGTCAACATGAATCAACTAGAATGTGTTTAAGTTTCTTAGAAGAGTTGGATTTAAAGGATAAGAAAATAGTTGATGTTGGTACAGGATCAGGCATTTTAGCATTAGCGGCAGTTGCGTTAGGAGCAACAAATGTTGAAGCATATGATATCGATGATGTTGCTGTAGATGCTGCTAGAAATAATGCTAAATATAATAATTTTGATAAATATATTAAAATAGATAACTCAAATCTACTTGCCAAAGTAGAGAATAAATTTGATATAGTATTAGCAAATATAACATCAGAAGTTCTTAAAATGCTTGCAAAAGATTTAAGAAGATATGTTAATCAAAATGGTATTATAATCATCAGTGGAATTTTAACATCATTAGAAGATGAAGTAATTACTGTATTTAAATCATTAGGATTCAAGGTTATAGAAAGAAAGAATTTAGGAGAATGGGTAGCTTTTAAGTTATCTTTGTAAGATGGAAATAAGAAGATTTTTTGTGCCTAAAGAAGCAGCATATGATACAAAAATAACAATTGAGGGAGAACAATTTACTCATATGGTAAAAGTTCTTCGTTATAAAGTTGGTTATGAATTAATCGTATGTATGAATGATGGCGTAGATTATAGATGCAAACTTATAAAGATAAACAAGAACTCCGCTGAGGCATTAATTGAGTGCGTTGAAAGAAACGAAACTATGCCAGAATGCAAGATTACTTTATATCAAGCATTACCAAAGGGAGATAAACTAGATTTATTAACACAAAAGTGTGTTGAACTTGGTGTATATAAAATCCAACCATTCTTGTCTCAATATACAAATGAAACAAAGTTTAATAAACAAAGATTAGAAAAAATTGGAATGGAAGCATGTAAGCAATGTGGAAGAGCATTACTTCCTGAAATCGGGGATTTAATATCTTTTGATGAAATGCTTGAAGATGCTGCTAAAAACGATATTTTAATAATGCCTTATGAGCATGCTACTGTTGGAAAGATTTCTAGTATTAGAAAATTAAAAGAAGCAAAATCTATTGGCATCATAATTGGTTCTGAAGGTGGCTTCTCTGAAGAAGAAGTAGCAAAGGCTAAAAAACAAAAGGCGAAAATAGTTTCTCTTGGAAAGAGAATTTTAAGATGTGAAACTGCAGCTATTGTTGCACAAACATTAGTAATGTACGAATTAGGCGAGCTTTCAAAATGAAAATAGTTGTATATAATCTTGGTTGTAAAGTTAATCAATATGAATGTGACTCTATAACTAAAGTATTAAGAGAAAAAGGACATATTGTTAGTGAAGAATTAGAAGAAGCTGATTGCTATATTCTAAACACTTGTGCTGTAACAAATGAAGCAGAAAGAAAGTCAAGACAATGTGTTGAAAGATGCCTAAAGTTTAATAGCAACGCTAAAGTATATGTATGCGGT
>Ga0265301_10007598_pt1 | contig 10134 bp, 11 predicted proteins | sample AusTroGonzalo_MG_2_FD_193488 | JGI IMG/M metagenome (GOLD analysis project Ga0265301, IMG submission 193488) | Bovine rumen microbial communities from tropical cattle in Woodstock, Queensland, Australia - Gonzalo_04 | ecosystem: Host-associated > Mammals > Digestive system > Stomach > Rumen ...
TTGGGCGCGTTTAGGTACTCGGATATTGCGGCCTTTGGTATGTCCGATTGGGTTATACCGTCAAGGGCGCATTTGTCTTTGTATGCCTGCGCTTCGGCTTTCGGGATAGATAGCACGACGCGCGCATAAGTCTTTGCGTTGTATTTGTTTTTTGCCCGCGTTTCGGCGGTGCCTGTGTGTTTCCTTGCCATGTGTTCGCCGTCCTTTCGTGTCTATTTTAGCCCATAAGGGGCTATCGGTCAACGGTCAAATAAAAAGGCGGGTATAATGCTCCCTCCTGCGCTTGGTCTACAATGCCGCCGCCACAATGCGCGACAAACTTATCATATCCAGCAAAATATAAAAGTCGTTTCCGTTGCCGTCTGAATAGCTCCAACCCCATTCCTCCGCGAATTTCTCCGCCTGCTCCGGCGTCAAACCCTTTTCAAGTTCTACAATTTCGCCCGTTCTCTTGTTTTCTCCGTAAACTGTCATGTCGTTCGCTCCCTTCTATAAATCGGCAGGGTTTAAGATGTTAAGCCCATAAAGGCGCGCCCATGCCTCGCAAGCCTCTTTTGTCGCTCCAATGTGCATTATAGCACCCTTGCCATTGTAAACCGCCCATTTGTCGCGGCGTGCTTTGATAAATACTGTCATGCTTTCCCTCCTGCGGGGTTTAGCCGCCCCGCCCGGCGTCGTGTGGTTGGTTGCGTTCGTTCTTACTCGTTCGCGGTTTCTTCGTTAAAAATCAGCTTGACAGCCTTTTCCGCGTTTGCCGCTGCGCTCACGATTAAGCGCCCCGCCTTTTCCATGTCCTCTTTTGCGTCGGCTTTGATTGACTTTAACCAGCCGTCGCAATAACCTGCGCTATTATTGAACGCGCCTTCTGTTGATATATCCAGCTTTGCAAGTGCCATGCACGCGCCCATTTCGGCCACAAGCTCTTCTTTTCCGTAGCTGTTCGAACCGAACACCGCGCCCGGCTCTAATCTGTTTAGCCTGTTCGCGTGGCCTGTGCTGTGTGTCAATTCATGGAATAAAGTCGAGTAATACTCGGCCGCACTTTCGAAGCGCTCGAACGCTGGCATGTTTACTAAATCCTCGGAAGGTCTAAAAAATGCGCGGGCATTGATTGTATCATCAACGGCAAATTCTATTCCTTCGCGCTCGATATATTCATTCGCCACAAGGTCGGCCGCCTCGATGCGCTCGTTCGTAAATGTCATTATTTCCGGCTCTTCGGTGCGCTTGCGTTCAATCCCTTCGCATTGTGAGATTTCAAAAACTGTATACCACTTTGCGCGAATAAAGGTGCGCTCGCGCTGCTCTTCGCCTTCCTGCTCGTTCTCGTTGGCCTTTTCCTTAATTACCGCCCACGAAAGGATTCTCTTCCCGCGCTGTCCCTTTTTTACTTTGCCGCCCAGCTCTTTAACTTGGTGGAAGGTCAGCCACTCGCCGCCCGCTAAATCAAGCATGAATTGGTTTATAAAGCTGTAAGGCTTGCCAGTGCTATAACTTACCGCCCATTTTCCTGTGCCGGCTTGCGTCCATGGTTTGCGCCAAGGTGCAACGCCTTTTTCTAACTGCTCTAAAATCTTTGTTGCGATTTCGGTGTAAATAGTTTCTTTTTTCATGGTGTAACCTCCGTTATATAACTTGTTAAAATGTTGTTTGCGTTTAGGCCGCGAGGCTTGTGCCCTTTGGCAATTCTAACTATACTATACTTGTGCAAGTATGTCAACACCTTTTTTAATATTTTTTCGACCGGGGACAACCAAACCGCCCACAATCGTTGAAATATCAATGCTTTTAATAAATAATATTTTTTTCAAATTCTAATAATATACCCCTCGCGCCCGCTTTTTCTTTTTTACCTTTTCGGAAACGGCGGGGACAATCCATAATTTTCCAATATGGCGGATCGTGATGTTCGGCCTTTATGCGCGTATATAATGAAGGGATTTTTTCGGCTGCTTTTGGCGGGGCTTTTGGGCTATCGTTCGGGGATTATTCGTTCAAGCCTGTTTTATATCCAAATGGCCGCAGCCGTTGGAATAAAAAAGGATTTCCCTTTTTTTCGGTGTGATGTGCCAGTGCTCTGATACATTTATAGACCAGTGGCCTCGCGCGAACCGTTTTCGGTTCACTTTCAGATAGACTGAACCGCTTTCGGTTCACTTGCTCCGGCTTGTTGCATATTATACACACTCGCGCATAAATACACGCAACTATTCCGAAAATCACGATTTGCGGAAGTGATGCACACGCAGCGCAAAAAGGAAAAGGTAGCATTTGCAACGGCTTCGGCGCTTGCCGTCCTATTTGCATATACGCCCGCGCCGACCAGTACCCCCGGCGGCGGTGGTGGCTGCTTCCTTTTTTGATTTGGGCGCAGGCGTTCGCGTTCGCCGCCTACCTGCCGACGCGCCACACATACCGCCCCATGCCCCGAGCGCACCCCCGCAAAACTATTCGCCCCTATATACTGTATTCTCACACAATCTCACCCCAAAATGCCCCAAGCACCCCTCCCAAAAACATGTAGCACCCCTCCAAAAATTTCCGCAGAAAAAAAGTACACAAAATGTTGGGTTCGGGCTTGAAGCCGACCGCCCCATGTGGTAATAAGGAATTATGGGGGAGTACTCCCACGGATGTAGAACACCAAAGGAGTATAACTCTTTGGGAGTATAGCCCGAAAAACGGAAGCGTGAGCGAGAGTTCTCTTGTTTTCATAATTTTTGACATTGGGGCGAGCAGGGTTTCCACCTTACTTGCCCCACCCTCCAAGCGAAGCTGATAAAGGCCGTCGCCCGCCTAAAAGTGCGTACCATGTGGCGGCCGTTTAATAGAATACTACCTTAAAGGAAAAAAATATGGCTGAAAAATACTATGGCACTGTGCCTGCGGAAAACTTAATAGAGATTGACGAGGCAGATGTGGAGATTTTGCAGCCGGGCGAAGCGCGAAAAGTGGCGAAAAAGCCGAGGAAGTATAACTCTACGGAGCGAATCGAGGCGAAAAAGCGGTTTAGCTCCCCTTGGCGAATGGTGCAAGCGATAAATCAGTATTTCGACGATTGTGAGGAGTGCGAGATTTTGACGGACGCAGAGGGCAATCCAGTGCTTTATAAGGGCGAACCTGTATATAAGAAGAAGCCGACACCGCCGACGACTACGGGCTTGGCGCTTGCACTCGGTTTTGCTAACCGCCAAAGCCTCGTGGACTTCGTGAAAAAAGACACTTTGGCGCAGCAGAATGATATGAGGTCAACTTCCGGCGAGGATTATACGCTTGTGTACGACACGACGGAGTTTAGGGACGTCATCTACACAGCTTATACGATTTGCGAGAAGTTTATGGAAGAAAAACTGTACGATAAGGATTCTGCGAACGGCGCAAAGTTTGCCCTTGCAAATTGCGACAAGCGGTGGAGCGACAAGCAAGGCCTTGATTTGACGCTCAAAACAAGCGAGGATCATATTTCTGCCGACGAAGCGCAGAAGCGTTTGCAGGCGCTCGGCTTTATCCAGATTGCAGTAAAGAAGGATAAGGACGAGAAGAAGGACGAAAAGGGCGAGAAAAATGCCTAAAAAACTCACATTCAAAGAACAGGCCGAAGTTATAGCGGCATACGAGAGTTATGTCAAGACGAGTTACCCTGCTTATGTGCTGCATGTGCATGATAACGCATGGATTCCGTCGAAAGTCGGCGTTTACATAGCGACGAAGGTGCAAGAGTTTATCGAAGCCGATACGGGCAACGCATACGACATTTTGATACTCTCGATGCCTCCGCAACATGGAAAATCAATGACAATTACGGAAACATTACCCAGTTTTTACTTGGGAAACCACCCCGAAAACCGCGTTATTGAGATTTCCTACTCGGAGGACTTCGCAAAACTGTTCGGAAGGAAGAATAAGAACAAAATTGCGCAGTATTGCGGCAATTTATTCAACATACAGCTCGCAAGCGCACCCAACAGCGCGACGGAGTTTGAACTTGAAGGGCATAGGGGCGGCATGATAAGCCGAGGCATTATGTCCGGCGTTACCGGGCGACCTGCGGACTTGATGATAATAGACGATCCGATTAAGACAGGCCTTGAAGCGCAGTCGCAATCGTACCGTAACCGCATTTGGGAAGAATGGAACACTTCGTTTAAGTCGCGTTTATCTGCCGGAGCGAAGGTTATTGTTATTCAGACACGCTGGCATGAGGACGATTTAGCCGGGCGCATTATCTTGAACGAGAAAAATGTAACGGTTATCAACTTACCATGCGAAGCGGAGAAAAACGATCCGCTCGGTCGTGATGAAGGCGAAGCGCTTGCACCCGAAATAGGCAAAGACGACGAGTGGCTTATCAATTTCAAGCAGGGCTATATGACAAAAGAAGGCCGCATGTCGTGGAACGCGCTGTATCAAGGCAGGCCGTCGGCTATGGAAGGCAACCTTATAAAGCGCGAATGGTGGCAATACTATGATGTTCTGCCAGACTGCCCTACATGGGGCATGTCGGTGGACGCAACATTCAAGGATAAAGACGACAACGACTTTGTTGCTATACAAGTTTGGGCGAAAACGGGGCAAAAAATGTACCTTGTTGAAGCTCTTAAAAAGCATTTGGACTTTGTAGGCACGATAAATGCGATAAGAACGCTGAAAAACAAGTATTCTCGCGTAAGTATGGTGCTAATCGAGGACAAAGCGAACGGCTCGGCGATTATACAGGTACTTCGGCAGGAAATGCTCGGCATTATCCCGGTCAACCCAATCGGCGGTAAAGTGGCGCGTGCAAACGCTGTAACACCCGTAATTGAGTCGGGGAATGTGTTTTTACCGCGTTTTGCAGCCGAAACGGAAGATTTTGTGGACGAATGTTCAAAGTTTCCGAACGGAGCGCACGACGACCAAGTGGACTGCATGACGCAGATGCTTACTCGCTTTATGAAGTTTTATGCCGAACCCGAAAAGCCGAAGCTGGTACTCGGTGCTTTCAAGGCGCTACACCCTAAAAAGAAAAGCGCAGTAGGGAAGGGAGATAAAATCAATGTTATTTGAGTACATTTTGGCTGTTTTAGCGCTCGTAATCTCACAAGCCGTTATATGCTATCTGTTCTTTGGAATGGGCTATAAGGCGGCTCGTGGCGAACGAATGAAGAATGTATCGGAAACTGTAAAAAAGCCGCTTAAAACGCTATTTGGCGGCTCAAAAGATGAAAAGAAGTGGCGCACTGTTCTCGACAATATCGAAAACTACGACGGAACGGCGCAAAACCAAAAGGAGATTCGCTAAATGGAAAACAAAACATGGCAGGCGTATGAAAAAGGCCGCGATTATCTCGACCAAAAGGCGCTCGTAGCGAAAACACAAAGGAATTGGAACTTTTATTTAGGCGAACAGTGGGCTGGCCTGCAATCTGGCGGCGAAGAACTGCCAATGTTCAATTTCATAACGCCCACAATTAAGTACAAGGTGGCAACGGTAGCCCAAAACCGCATGGCCGCGCAGTACACCGACATGTACGACCGCCAAGAATACGAACAGCTTTGCGAAGAACTCGGCAAAGACTTCATGCGTATGTGGGAAAAGTCGAAAATGGACGATTCTGCGTGGAAAGTCGTTAAATATGCGGCTATCGAAGGCGATTCGTACATTTATTGGGGCAATTTCAGTATGGAGGACGGGCAGGTACTTCATACTACACAGATCATGTTCGGAAACGAACAAGAACCCGACATTCAGAAGCAGCCGTATATCATCTTACGCGGCAGAGAATCGGCAGAATCGCTCCGCAAAGAAGCGAAGGAAAATGGTGTGCCGGAATCTGACTACTCCTTAATCGTACCCGACGAGGACACCACAAGGGAAGTTGGCAACAAGGAAGAAGTCAAAGAGGACGGCAAATGCACATATATTATCTATCTCACTAAAAAGGAAGGCATTGTATATGCCGAAAAGCGCACCGAGTACAGCGAAGTCGCACCTATGAGGGCAATCGAAAATCTTGATGCGGAAGGCAACCGCGTAGGCGGCTTAAAGCTCTACCCTATTTGCGGTTACATCTGGGAACGCAAGCCGAACGACAGCAGAGGCAAAAGCGAAGTCGAAAGGCTTATCCCGAACCAACTTGAAACAAATAAAACACTCGCAAGGCGCTCAATGACCGTCAAAATGACCGCATACCCACGCCTTGCCTATGACGCAAACGCTATTCAGAACCCCGACGACCTCGACAAAGTGGGCGCGGCTATTGGGCTGAACGGCGCTGCAAGCGGCATAGATACCATGATAAAGTATCTCAACCCTGCGTCAATGTCGCATGATGCACAGACTTTGTTGCAAGACCTTGTGAACACGACAAAGGAACTCGCAGGAGCAGGGGATATGGCACTCGGAAATGTATCGCCAGAGCGTGCAAGTGGCGCGGCTATAACCGCCGTCCGCGACCAAGCGGCGCTTCCACTCAACGAGCAGATTTCCGCGTTTAATCAATTCGTGGAAGATGTAGCAAACCTTGCTTACGAAATGATGACCGTATCTTCCCCTAACGGCATACAGCTTGCCGACGGAATGGTAATTAGCGGCGAAGAACTCCGCGACCTTAAACCTTCTATCCGCATAGATGTATCGCCGGACAATGGTTGGACTAAATACTCGGCGCAGCAGGAACTTGCAAACTTGCTGTCGAACAATCAGATAGATTTGCAGATGTATTTAGAGGCACTGCCAGAGGGCGGGGCATTGCCGAAGAACAAGTTACTCGCTCTATTAGCTGCCAAAACGCAAGAAACAATGGCAGAACAGGAGGCCATGAATGGAAACCTACAAATGCAAGACTTGCGGAGCGGAATGGGAGAAGCCCTCGGGTAAAGCATCATATATTGCACACTGCGCACAGTGCGCCAAAAAGGCAAAGGCACTCGGCGTAGATGTACTCCCAAAAGGCGCAGTATCGTGCAAAGGCTCGATAACCCAACCGACCGACGAGGACTTAAAGGCCGTTGAAAAACTTATGGCGGCCTACAACAGAGAAGCCGAACGCGACGAAATGGTAAAGTCGGACACAATGACACCACAGCGCGAGGCACTTATTAAGCAGGCACAGACACAATGCACCTGCCGAGGCGATTTTGAGGGGAACAAAGACACCCTTTGCCGCAAGTACAGCAGATGTTCAGAGTGTTGGGCTGATTTCAACAAGTAAATATTAGGAGGAACACATGGATAATGAACTCAACGCCGTTGTGGACGAGATTGTATCTCCCGAAACAATGGAAAGCGCAGAAACGCCGGAAGTCGCTGAACCGGCAGAGGAAAGCGTAGAAATGTCGGAAGTCGCTGAACCGACCATTAGCAAGAAGGACGCAGATGCGGCATTTGCACAGATGCGCAGAGAGAACGAGCAGCTTCGGCGCGAAAAAGCTGAACTGAACGACACGCTCGGCCTATTCTTTGACGGCGACGACAAAATTGCGGCGGCGAAAGCCCACTACTATGGCAAAGATGTCGAAACCGTTAAGGCAGAAATGGCAGAGGCGCAGGAAGTGGCAACGCTTAAAGCAAGAGTACAGGAACTCGAAAGCGAAAAGCAAAACTACATTGTGCAGAGAAGTATCGAATCCGACCTTGCTACTCTCCAAAAGCTCGATCCGAATATTAAAACGGTGCAGGACATGGAAAAGATGCAAGAGTATCTCCGTCTTATAGCGGCGAAAGTACCTTGCGAAATTGCGTATGAAGCTCAAAAGGCATACGACGCAAGACATGAAGTGTCTACACCAAAGGCAATCGGCGCACTCAATAACGAGGCGCCGGAAAAGGACTATTTCACACCAGAAGAAGTGAGAGCTATGAGTGAAGCCGAAGTCAAAAAGAACTTCGATAAAATCATGGCCTCACAAGAGAAATGGAAGTAAAGGAGAATAAAAAATGGCATATAACAATTTTATTCCAACCGTATGGGCGGAAGCAATCAACAGAGAGCTTGAAAGAACTCTCGTATTCGCAGAGGACTGCAACAGACAGTATGAAGGTAAGGTAAAGGCACAGGGCGACAGCGTTCGTATTCTCGGTGTAGGCAAGCCGACAATCACGACAACCTCTAACCGCAACCCTTCTCTTTCAACACCGGAAACGGTGGCTGACCTTTCCGTTACACTGCCAATCGACCAGATTTCATACTTCAACTATCAGGTCGGCGACATTGACAAGCACATGGCAGTAGGCGGCGTTATGGAAGCGCTGAACAAGGAAGCAACACAGGGCGTTGCAAACGCTATGGACGCGTTTATCGCTAATCTCTCAAAGGCAAGCGAAGCAGTAAATCTTGACGCATCTGCTGTTCAGATTACTACTTCCAATGTACTTTCAAAGGTTGACGAAGCGCTCGAAAAGCTGTGGGAGAATGATGTTACTCCTAACACAAAGGTAACAATGGTAGTACCGCCATGGTTCTACATGATCATGAAGGCTGCATACACCAACCTCGACACCGACAACTCCGACATGGTAAAGAACGGTCGTGTTGGTAGATACGGCGGCGTTATCGTTAAGATGTCAAACAATGTTGCGGCATACAACGACGGTACACACGACTGCAACCTTATCCAGATTAAGACCGACAAGGCAATCGCGTTTGCAAACCCTATGACTCACACAGAGGCTTACAGACCAGAAAGCTCCTTCTCCGACGCAGTAAAGGGATTCGTTCTCTACGGCGGCAAGATTGTTCGCCCGAAGGAACTCATCAACCTTAATGTTTATAAGTAGTATAGGAAAGGAGAACTGAAAATGGCAGTAACAGCATTATCAACAGTAAAACTCGCGCTCAACGATTGGAGCGACGCAATTACCGAAACTGCGGCTTCCACAGCGGCAGACGGCGTAACTGTAACAATGGGTGCAGATTACAAGACAGTTATTCTCGCACACAACACACATGGCTCGGCTGCAAAGACCGTAACTGTTAAGGCAGGCAACGGCCTCGGCGGAGTGTCCGACCTTGCGGCAGAGAGTATCGCAAGCGGTGCGACAAAGGCAATCGTAGTAGATTCCAGCAGATTCGTAAACATTTCCGGCACAAACAAGGGCAAGCTCCTTATTATCCCGGAAAGCACAGATGTCAAGTTTACGGTAATCGAGCTGTAATCGGCGAGTGAAAACTTGGGGCGGCATAGGTACAGACTTGTGCCGCCTTTTTTAGAAGGAGATTCAAAATGACTTTCGGAGAACTGAAAAACGAAATAAGAGATTTGGGCTTTGAAGAAGATGCCACAATGGACGAAATGCGCGAACTCGTGATAAACGCATGTAACCGCGCAATCGACTTCATCAATACGACGGTGCGCCCGATTGTTAAGTGCTATACGGCAGAACTCCCGGAAGGCGAAGAAGATAGCGACACACTGACCGTTGAAATGGCAGATGTGGCAGACTTTGTGGACTTCTACGGAAAGCCCAAAATCGAAACAGAGGGCAAAGTTATCGTCTTATCTGACTTTGATATGCTGACACTCACAAAGTTTGTTACAAAGGCAGAATATGCGCCTTTAAGCGTGTATTACAAGGCTATGCCAACGGTACTCACAACGGACACAGACGACGACTTCGAAATCGAGTTAGACAAGGTGGTGCAACCTTTAATTGCCCTACTTGCCTCTTACTATATATGGCTTGACGACGACGAACGCAAGGCCACAATGTACTACAATCAGTACGACGACTTGAAAAATCAGATTCTCGGCAATATGGCTATGCCTATGGCGGTTAAGTTTGTGGGGGGTTTCTAAATGGCGCAGATGAAAGTACCAAAAGCGGCGGCGCTTTATACAACAGCATATAGTGGCTTGCGCGGTGTGGACTTTTCGCAGGACGCTTCACTTGTTGACCGCAAGCGTTCTCCGTCGGCAGTAAATGTTATATCCGATATGGGCGGTAACCCTATCAAGCGTTTAGGGTGGAGAGTATTACACGAACTTGAAAACCCTATCAATAACATCTGGCGCGGCGAGATAAACGGCACAGACTATGTGATTGTTCATGCAGGCGACAAGTTATACAAGATAACCGACACCACAAAGACCTTACTCGGCACAGTCGGAGCGGCCAAAGGCACAGGCTTTTTCATGCGTAAAGAGAATGAAACG
>Ga0265301_10007604_pt1 | contig 10131 bp, 7 predicted proteins | sample AusTroGonzalo_MG_2_FD_193488 | JGI IMG/M metagenome (GOLD analysis project Ga0265301, IMG submission 193488) | Bovine rumen microbial communities from tropical cattle in Woodstock, Queensland, Australia - Gonzalo_04 | ecosystem: Host-associated > Mammals > Digestive system > Stomach > Rumen ...
CAGGTCAGAGGGAATCTCCTCAATGTCGTACTCAGCACCCATGGTCTCGTCGTGCCACAGGATAGCCTTCATCTTAATGAGGTCTACCAAGCCCTTGAAGTTCTCCTCAGCACCGATGGGCACCTGAATGACAACAGGGTTAGCACCAAGGATGTCCTTCATCTGCTGAACAGTCTCGAAGAAGTCAGCACCTGAACGGTCCATCTTGTTCACGTAACCAATACGGGGAACATTGTACTTGTCAGCCTGGCGCCAAACAGTCTCTGACTGAGGCTGTACACCGTCTGCAGCTGAATAGGTAGCAACGGCTCCGTCGAGCACACGCAGTGAACGCTCTACCTCAGCGGTAAAGTCCACGTGTCCCGGAGTATCAATCAGGTTAATCTTAAACTCCTTGCCGTTCCACTTCCAGTTACAGGTGGTAGCAGCAGAAGTAATAGTGATACCACGCTCCTGCTCCTGGGCCATCCAGTCCATGGTAGCAGCACCATCGTGCACCTCACCAATCTTGTGCGTCTTACCTGTGTAGAACAGGATACGCTCAGACGTAGTGGTCTTACCGGCATCGATGTGGGCCATGATACCAATATTACGGGTCAAATGTAAATCGCGATTTGCCATTTCTTTATCCTTTTAATCTTATTTACCTATTAACTATTAGAAACGGAAGTGAGCGAATGCACGGTTAGCCTCTGCCATACGATGCATATCCTCCTTACGCTTGAAAGCACCACCCTGATTGTTGAAGGCATCCATAATCTCAGCAGCCAACTTGTCGGCCATAGACTTACCACTGCGCTTGCGGGCGAAGCTAATCATGTTCTTCATTGAGATACTCTCCTTACGGTCGGGGCGAATCTCAGTAGGAACCTGGAAGGTAGCGCCACCGATACGACGGCTCTTTACCTCAACCTGAGGAGTAATGTTATCGAGAGCCTGCTTCCAGATTTCCAGAGCTGACTTCTCCTCATTCTGCATCTTACCCTTTACGGTCTCAAGAGCATTGTAGAAAATCTCGTACGAAATAGACTTCTTGCCATCGTACATCAAGTGGTTCACAAACTTCGACACTTTCTTGTCGTTGAAGACTGGATCGGGAAGGATCACACGCTTCTTTGGTTTTGCTTTTCTCATTTTTCTTTTTTGAATTAATGTCTGCTTGGGGCTGTTCTTTCTTGTTCTTCAACGCTCACTCATGAGCATTTACTCAACCTGTCTTTAACAATTCTCCAGCAAAACGTTTTTTACTTTGTTTCTTATACCTTATTATTATATAAGGCGGAGTCCTGTAGGCTTTCTAATCTTCTCCGATTATTACTTCTTAGCCTTAGGACGTTTAGCACCGTACTTTGAGCGACGCTGTGTACGGCTGGCAACACCAGCGGTATCAAGCGTACCACGTACGATGTGATAACGTACACCGGGAAGGTCCTTTACACGACCGCCACGAACCAGCACGATGCTGTGCTCCTGCAAGTTGTGTCCCTCTCCGGGGATGTACGAGTTAACTTCCTTCTGATTAGTCAGACGAACACGGGCTACCTTACGCATAGCCGAATTAGGCTTCTTCGGGGTCGTTGTATAGACACGAACGCAAACGCCGCGACGCTGAGGACATGAGTCCAGCGCGGGTGACTTGCTCTTGTCAACGAGCACCTTTCTGCCTTTTCTTACCAATTGTGAAATTGTAGGCATAATTGTTTGTTTTTTAATTAATTATATATTATGTATATGTTATTTACTAGACATAGTACACCCACACTTTGGGCGCTTTTGGGGTGCAAAGGTACAAACTTTTCCCGACTCCACCTAATATATAAGGAATAAAAAAACGCCTATTCAATGCTTTTTAACATTAAATAAGCGTTTTAACTTTTTTAAACTACGGTTTTGCTATGCTTCACCTTTTCCAACAGGGAAAGGAGCAACTGTTCGTGGCTCTTGCTTAGGTATTTTGATTGGACCAAATTCCCGTTCATAGCGAACGATGTTTTCCTGTAGCGCCCCCAACAGACGCTTGGCATGTTCAGGAGCCAAAATGACTCGGCTCTTCACCTGCGCCTTGGGCAATCCAGGCAGCACACGGGCAAAATCGATGATAAAGTCGCTGCTCGAATGCGTAATAATAGCAAAGTTGGCATATTCGCCTTGAGCCACCTCTTGAGGCAGTTCTATCTGTAGCTGATTATTCTGATTGTCACTCATATGATATTATTGTTCAGGAACAACACGTTCGTTTACAAAGTCGCTAATCTTCTGTGCATATTTCTGCACAGCAGCCGACTCGTTCTTTGAAATTTCAAAAGCTCTGATACGGGCACGGCTGGCAGCATCTTCGTCAACCAGGAAATAGGCCTCAACAGAGATGGTACCATCTTCATTCTGTTTGGCAACAGTAAAGCTGGGACGCAACTCACCCTTGATTTCTTGCTGAACCTTACCTTCGAAAGCAGCATAGAACTTATCGAACTCTGCTTTATCCTCAGCAGAATTCAAAGCCATATCAGCAAGTACTCGACCCTTTACCAGCTGACCGGCAGAAGTAGCATAACGGTTAGCAGCACTGTTCTGAGCTGCGGCAAGAGCCAGATTACGCGATCTTGCCTGAGAATAGCCAGGGATTTCAACCACATTATCTCCTTTTGCCCATAGTTGGGTAAAATGTTGGGTTATCTTGGTCTCAAGGGTCACTGACGTACCGAAAATTTCGTAGCCTTTCTTCTTGTATTCCTTCATCTTCTTTTTCACCTCCTTCTTAACAGCCTTTGCTTGCTGCTTAGTCAGTTCCTGGGCATTTGCCATTGGCAACATCATGGTGACTGCCATCAGCATTAATACTAATTTCTTCATAATCTTTCTGTTTTTAGTTTTAATTCTTATTATCTTTCTAATTTTTAGCTCGTAGCAGCTACGCTACTTGCTTAATCAAAGTTTCCACCGTATATCAAACCATAATACGGATCGTCACGCTCGAAATTACCGTTGATATTAGGATCGCGGTTAGGTTGCCAGGTACGCACCTTGATGACAGGAGCGTCCATCTCATTCAAATCAACCATCAGGAATAAGTAGCCCGTATCACCATAGCTCGATGAATAGTAGTCCTGGTGTATCTGGATACCGTAGGTCTCCCCACCCTTGCCCATCTTCTTCACCTCATTATCGGTAAAGCGGATATTAATAAACTCGTTGCTACCAAAACTCTTTTCCAAATTCTTCAGGTAGGCAGCCTTGTCTAAACGGGTGTACTTCACCATCTCATTATCAATATAGCGCTGGTTCTCGCCCTTTTTATTGGCATGCTTAGTGACATGCCCTACAATAATGATGGCATCATCGTCGAAAATACTCTGAATATAATCCAGACGCTTCAAGGCGAAGGCAGTCTTATAGTTCTCAAGGAAGGTCGCTATCACCATACGTACTGAATCGTTCCATGCAGCAGCATCACGGTTAAAGATATCATCACGGGCCGTTTTGTCTAATCCAAAGGCTACCGACTCAATCTTCTGATCCTTGTTAAATGTGAACGTTACATCCTCAACAAAGGCACGCTTGTTATTTTTAAACGTAAACTTCATGGGTACCGAGCGACAAATGGTGCGATCGCCCAACTGATAGAATTGCAGATTAGGATTGCCAATCACGGTAGCATTGCCATAGTGCACCAGTTTGTCGAACATATTAAAGCCTTCAGTGGTAAACTGGTCGGCTACCGATGCATAGTTTTTCTGCTTGATGGCATTCACCACCTGGTCGACAGTCTTCGCGAACGTCTTAGGCTGAGCAACCTGTACTGCATGCGTGGCCATACTCATATTCATGACAGCCTCCTGCAGTACAGCCTGAGCCTGTTTCTGCTCCGACTTATTTCCAGAAAGCACTGTCACCGTAGCCTCCTTATAGTTGACAGTATTAAAGATGTTCATCAACTGCTCAAGTTCTGGATCCTGACGCATCTGGCTCTTGAACTCATACTCATACTGTATATTAAACTTATTCGTAGGAGCGCCCGGACGCATCTCTACCTCCATAATACCATCCTTGGCAGAAAAAATGTTGCTATAGTTCTGACCATCCCAATAGTGGAAGTCAAGACTGGTCACCGGCTTATCCTTATAAGTGAAAAGCAAGCTGACATTCTGTCCGTCAATTTTCGTCACCTCTACCTTAATAAGGCTCAGAATGGTGCGAATCTGCTCAGGAATCCACATGGTTAACGGAAACTTGACGCCATCTTCCGTGAATTTCACCTGAGAAGGATTCTGCAAGCTCTTCAGCAAGCATGACGCCCAGTAATAGTAACGCAGTGCAGCATCAATACGACCATTTTTCTCTGCATTGCGGGCACTATAGACATAGGTGAGCACATTCTCTTCACGTTCTTTGAAGATTTTCTCCAACTCCGACTTCTTAATATACCGGATGACGGCAGCAGTAGGAGCCTCACTGACAATAACTGTACGTGTATTTTTCAGAGTTCCTTGCGAATAGGTACGTACCACATTCTGTACTGTCGAATGGGCATCGTTACCTGCGGCAGTATTTACTTCACGCTCATCAATCACAAAGTCGCTCTCCACCTGCACTGATATCTTACTCATCAGGTTGGCCAAAGCCTCCTTGTCTGCCTCCTTCATCGTTGCACCATACCCCTGACCCCAGATAAAATCAGCAGTATTCATGATGTCATCAGCCTTACTATTCGTCTGAGCCAGTGCCCAGAGTGGTGAGAACATCAACAGGATGAATAATAGTCTTTTCATCGTTATCATGCGTAATCATTTTGCTCTTTGGGTGGCAAAGATAAAGAAAATTGGCGAAACTACCAAGATTTTCGCCAATTTTCTTTAAAATATGTTTATTATCTTTCCACTTTAGCGGATAACAACCTTGCGTCCATCGTGCAAATAGACACCTTTCTGACTTGGTTTGCTCTGCAACCTACGACCATTCAGATCATACCAGTTCTCACCTCTGTCATCAGACATCAGACCTCTTACATCTTCTATACCAGTCGTACCACCAATCTCCGTGATAAGCACAAAGCGGGGAGCAGGACCTTCACCTGTGTGGACGGTATAAGCCTCGAAAGGACGCACCTCGCGATAGTCGCTCTCGAATACGCTGCCCTCAAAGTACTTGCCGCGCGTCTCGCCAACGTTGATGGCCCAGACATCCGACGCCCTACCAATGCTTTGGAAGGCGGGCATCATCTTGATGGTGCTGTCAGCCAATGCCAGCGTCACGGGCTCAGTAACTGGTATCATCACCTCTTGAGCAGTAAACGTCACACGTCCGGACAGGTTGAATTCCTCAGCATAATTCACCTCATCGTTAGGCATACTTATAACATAAGGTACGTTAGCCTCAATGGCCGTAGCCTGTGTCAGTCCGCTGTCACCCAGACGACGCAGCCAGAAATGCTTCGTGCTGGCACTATTGCCAAACGGTGCTATCACACCCTGCTTCTCGTGAGTGATGGTCTGCACGTTGAAGGGCAGGGCTATCGACTCCCAGCCCCGGCTCACACCCACCTGCGTCTGCTGACGGAACTCGCGCGCATAGCTAACCTTTTCAGCCGTAAAGGCCTGCGGACAGTAGAAGTTACCATTACCCTCCTTGGTATCCGTCAGCACAATGTTCTTAGCGAAGTCGCCAATAATAACATTGTCTCGATTCTGCGGAGCCAGACTTTCATCATTCACATATATCAGCATATTGGGATTGTCCAGACTCTGTAGTTCCCTATTGTACACAGCATAATTGCCTTCCCACAGGATAGCCGTAATCGTCTTCGCCACTTCCTCGCGACCACCAACAGCCTCCAGCGCATCAGACAGTCGCGTTCTGCCTGTTACAGCCAGCACACCATTGCTGTCGAACTGAGGATGTACGAATTTGCAGGTAGCAACAGGAGACGCCTCGTAACCCTCTACTACAGCGATTGCGTTAATCTCTGCATTCTCCGTTAACTTGAGTGAACCAGCATAAACCTGACTGCTGGTTGTGGGCGTCGAGCCATCCAGCGTATAGTAAATCTTGGCATTGAACGGACTCAGGATGCTGATCTCATTGCCTTTCTGCTTAAAGGTGGGCTTGGGACACTGATTCTCCATCATAACTTCGAAGTTGAAATTGTCGAAGTAATAGTTGTTGGCATCCTCAAAGTTGTTGTTAAAGGAGAATGTCAACGACTGGAATGGCAACTCGTCTTTAGAATTGAGAGAACTCATCGTACCCTCAAATTCAAAATGAGACCACGAATCAGTGAAGCTTAAGTCATTGCCAAAGAATCCCCAGTTGATATAGGCGGTAGGTTCCTCATGAGCCTCTGCGCCTATCATTGCTTCCTTATCAGCACGATAGTCGAACGACACACGGTACAAGGTTCCTTCACTGATGGGTTGGTTCAGGCGAACCCAGAACTGGTTATCCCAAGATACTGCCAACTTCGATGTTGCCTCCACCTTGATGCCTCGTGAGCCGTTCACACCCACACCATTGCTGATAGCAGCCTGAACGGGTTCCTCATTACCACTTGAATAATTCGTACGGACAAAGAAGTTGCCATTATCCTCACCTTCCATATCGCCATTGTTCACCAGGCTTATTATAGCCGACGGATCCAACTCCACAATATTCTGGAAACCATTCCACTCATCTGCTGCCTGATACAGTTCCTTTGTACCATAAGGAACATAGAGCGTTCCATTTTGCTGGGCTCTATCATCAAACGTTTTCGTTAATTCAAGCGGCTTTTTCCTATGGGTAGTTACAGAATTCAAGTTTGCACAATTAACGAAGGCAAACCAACCAATACTTTCAACTCTTCTGGGAATGACAACACTCTTGATATTATTACATCCGTATACACCACATTGACCAATAGAGGTAACATAGTTGGGAATGACGACGTTTTCATCGGGCTTGCCTGCAGGATAAGTGACCAAATGAGTTTTATCCTTTGTATAAAGCACTCCGTCAACAGATGTATAATACTGGTTATTTGTATCCACGATAATTTCCTGAAGATTCTGGCAACTGGCAAATACACCGGTATCTATACTCTTAACAGAACTCGGAATAGTAGCTGTGGTGAGGGAATTGGCAAACTCGAAGTTATCGTATCCAATTGTTTCCACACTACCTGGAATATCGATAGATTCCAAATTTCCGCAGTATCTGAAAGCAGAACCTTCAATGGTATTAACGCCATACGGAATAGTCACAGACTTCAATTCACTTGAATAGAATGCGCATCTACCTATCGTTACCACCGTATTGGGAATCTCATAAGATTCAGCCTCTTTTCTTTCTGGATAAGTCACAATCTTTGTTATATCCTTATTGAATAGCACACCATCTATAGAACTGAAGTAGGCATTCCCCTCTTCTACGAAGATATTCTTGTAAGTAGCATAGAGAGCTGAAGGTTCAATACTCGTGACACTTGCAGGAATCGTAAGCTCATCTATTTTGTTACCATTGAGTGATTCTGCTTCTAAGCTCTTTAAGTTGGGTGGCAATATAATGGAACTAAGATTATAACAGCCGCCAAACTCTCTTGAACCGAGAGCTATTACACCAACAAAGTATTGGAATTCATCAAATGATGTAATATCTTTGTTTCCTGTAAACGCATTATCCAAACTGATCACGTTCGCTGCTTCTGCCTTACTCAGTTCACCATCACCATCCGTATCCCAGTTATTGACACAGATTGCTTTTACATTAGCATCAGCAAACTGGATGATGCTGTCATCGCCTTGAGGTGTCGGGGCTTCGAACAGATACGTTGCAACATCAGAGACCTCATAACCATCGACAACGGCTATAGCTTTGATAGTAGCATTCTCGGAGAGCGTCAGCGCATCAGTATAGAGAGTGCTGTTCTCAGTAGGTGTCGAGCCATCCAGCGTATAGTAGATTTTTGCGTCGAACGGACTCTGAATCTTCACTTTGCTGTCAGTCTTTGTAAAGGTGGGCTTGGGGCATTGGTCTTCCACATAAACCTCAAACTTCACATTATCGAAATAATAGATGTTGGCATCAGGATATTCGTTGAGTGAGAAGTCTACACGACCAAGTGGCTTCTGGTCAGTTGAAATACTCGAGGTGACAACCCCCTCAAAGGTATAGCTCTGCCATTCGGTATCAGCATAAATATAGGGGTTTGGCCAATCCCAGATAAAGTCACCGAAGTAGTCACCATGAGCTGCCATATATATTTTTGCCGCTTTCTCTGCACGATAGTCGAACGTCAACTTAATCTTAGTTCCCTCGCTGACAGGCTGATTCAGCTGGAACAAGAACTCATTATCGTAAACATTGTCCTGCTTAGCTGTAGCCTCCACCTTCAAGCCACGACTGTCATTAACACCCACACCATCTGTAATGCCAACAGATATCACATCCAAACTCTTCTGCATATTCCTGTAGAAGAAATTGCTAGACTCCTCGCCCTCCAAATCGCCATTGTTTATCAGATTGACAACGACACCCTTTTGCGGTTCATAAGGCTCTGAATCATTCTGCGTGAAGTAACCTGGAACACCTTCGCGGTCTAGACGAGCATAGGTACAATCGCCATGCGTAGCGGAATAAGACGTACCATTACCACCTATAAGGCTATTACAATCCTCAAATACCGTCTCCCTATTAATCTGCAGAGTAATATCCCAGTCTCTATCAGAATAGATAGTCCTCAGATTAGGACAATGACTAAACATATTACTGCACTCGCCAACATTCTCAAAGCCACTTACATTAATCGTTTCTAATTGGGCACAATTACCAAACATCCCATAAGTCCAGAGCACATTAGAAGTATTGAAATTGCTGCAATCAATACTACGCAGTGAATTACATTCATTGAACATAGCTGCCATATCCTCTACACTCTCTGTCTTGAAATGGCTGACATCAATACTTTCCAATGAAGTACACCGTTGGAATAATGCACGCAGACTAGTTGTTCCCTCTGTGTTCAGATATTCTATACCATTAATCGTTGTGAGTGAAGTAAAGTCACTAAACCAGTTGGCCATCGTCCACGCATGGAAGTCGACAAACGAAGGATCAATTGTTACGTTTATAATGCTTTCTGCATATTCGCCCCAAGGTACGTTCGTACCATCTGGATTCATTGCCATAGCTCCTTGACGGTTACCCTTCTGAGAATCATAATATAACGTCAGTACAGTATTGTTGTCGCTCAGCACAGCATACGGTTCTGCTGCCTCATCACCCGCTGTAGCCTGTGCCAACAACGTGGTTGGCAATGTCACGGTAATCACCATCAGCATTAATGATAATAGTCTTTTCTTCATATCTCTTAGTTTTTTAGTTTCTTCTCTGTTTTTGGGCGAGTAGTCACACTACGACTGCAAAGATACGAATAAGTGAGAACAAAACCAAATAATACGATAGTTTTTTTGCTTTGTCGAGCGAGAGTATCTTCGAGGTAAAGTTGCAAAGATACAAAAAAAGACGGAAAGCTCCAAAACTTTCCATCTTTTTTTCACGATATGCGTTATTTGTTACTTAATTGTTACTTAATTACGACCTTACTACCATTCAGGATATAGACACCCTTACGTGTCGGTTTCTGCTGCAACTTACGACCATTCAGGTCGTACCAACGTTCAACGTTCAACATTCCACGTTCAACGTCCTCAATGCCCGTCGTTCCGCTATTCATTTCGAAGACTGAAATGTACTGCGGAGCAGGGCCATCGCCATGATGGACGGTGAAGGCCTCGAAGGGACGTACCGAACGGTAGTTAGCCACAAAGATGCTACCTTCAGGATGCCCATCACGTTGTTCGCCTACATTCAGGGCATAAACCTGTTCATATGCTGATTGTGACTGGAAGCACGGTAGGAACATGATCATTCCGCCAGTAGCAGTCGGAGCCTCCATACCGTTCAGCTGCGTGACAGGAACCACAGCATCCTGTGCCGAGAAGGTCACGCGACCTGCCTGAATGAATTCAGCTGGATAATCATCGCTGTTTGGCATCGAAATCAGATAAGGCGTATTGCCTTCTATGACGGTTGCCGACTTCAATCCGTTCTCAGAGAGTTGGCGCAGCCAGAAATGCTTCGTGCTGGCATCATTACCGAACG
>Ga0265301_10007605_pt1 | contig 10131 bp, 25 predicted proteins | sample AusTroGonzalo_MG_2_FD_193488 | JGI IMG/M metagenome (GOLD analysis project Ga0265301, IMG submission 193488) | Bovine rumen microbial communities from tropical cattle in Woodstock, Queensland, Australia - Gonzalo_04 | ecosystem: Host-associated > Mammals > Digestive system > Stomach > Rumen ...
AGCGATGACCCCAAGGACCTGAATCTGGTGGGGAATCTCACCGATTCGGAGTACGAGATATCATCCAGAGTGTACGGTACGGATGGTTCGGCACCTGCGGTCAGCGCCACAGGGCATCCGACACTCATCGATCCCGGGGAGGGGAATGATGATGCAGAGTGATGAAGGAGAACACATCCCCCAAGAGGGGGATTCTCCCGATGCCATTCCCGCAGGGTATCTCCAATCCGGGAGCGGTTACCTCAAGGCGAGGATAGTCTACGATACCGATGGTATCGCCCCGACCCTGACCGCGGCGCATATGGGGATAGCCCTTCCCAAGATAGATGTGACCGACAAGGGGGATGATGTCGATGGATGACTACATCGACACAATATTCAACGAGGACTGTGCGACAGGACTCCGGAGAATCCCCGACAGATCCATCGACCTCATAGTGATGGACCCCCCTTACGAGATGGAAACATGCGGCGGGGGTGCTTTCGGTTCCGACAACAGGACATACCACGGAGAACTGAACCCCATATCCAAGGGCATCACCGATGAACTGCTGGATGCCATCGTCTCCAAGATGAGGAAGGTCAACATATACATCTGGTGCAACAAGAACCAAATCTACCAGTACCTCAGATACTTCAACGGCCAGGGGGGGGATATCATGTATGATATCCTCACTTGGCACAAGACCAACCCCGTGCCGACCTGTGGCAACAAGTACCTGAGCGACACCGAGTACTGCCTTTTCTTCAGGGAGAAGGGGGTAAGGGTGTACGGTACGTACGAGACCAAGCGCAAGTACTACGTATCATCCCTGAACACCGATGACAAGAAACTCTACAACCACCCCACGGTAAAGCCCCTGAACATCATCCGCAACCTCATAACTAACTCCCTTCCCCCCAAGGAGGAATGGGAGGGGGGCATCCCCCCTATGGTGATGGATCCGTTCATGGGCTCCGGTACGACCGCCGTAGCGGCCAAGCAGTTGGGTTTCAGGTACACAGGGTTCGAGATAGACCCCGGCTACCATGAGACGGCATCCAAGAGGATTGCGGAGACCGTTCCCGATGCTCAATCCCCGATCCCGGGGAGGACCAACAGGACCTTGGAATCATGGGGGGCATCCCCATGACCGTCACCACCTACCAAGGCGACTGCCTTGAACTGATGGACAGCATCCCCGACAGCTCCGTGGACATGATCCTATGCGACCTCCCATACGGAGTACTGAACAAGGGCAACCCCAACGCAAAATGGGATACGGTCATACCGTTCGATTCCCTCTGGAATCAATATGATCGCATATGCAAGCCGAACGCAGCGATAGTATTGTTCTGCCAAGGCATGTTCACTGCGGAGCTTATCATGTCCAACCCCTCCCTGTGGAGGTACAATCTCATATGGGAGAAGGACAGACCTACCGGGTTCCTCAACGCCAACAGGATGCCCCTCAGGTCCCACGAGGATATAGCGGTGTTCTACAGGGAACTCCCTGTATACAACCCTCAGATGACCCCATGCAGGCCATCCGAGAGATGCCACCCCATAGGGAACGGCAAGCACACCGACAGGAACCAGCAGTACGGCGACTTCGACAGGGTGCATCCCGCAACCGTAAGGAACGTCAAGTTCCCCAAATCGGTCATCAAGATACCACAGGAGCACAAATGCGATGGGAGATCCCATCCCACCCAGAAACCAGTGGCCCTATGCGAGTACCTTATCCGCACATACACGAACGAGGGCATGATCATCCTCGACAACTGTATGGGCAGCGGCTCCACAGGAGTGGCTTGCATACAATCCAACAGGGATTTCATCGGAATCGAGAAGGATCCTGCTTATTACGAATACGCTCAGGAAAGGCTCTCCACCGCTCAGACCAAGGGTGCATCCCCGATCCCGGGGAGGAGGACATTGGAATCATGGGGGTCGGCCGAATGACCCCCGACACATCATTTTCAGACAACAGCAGAGATGGGAAGGATATAATGGAAGACGAGAGAGAGGAATATAGGATAATAGAGGACGAGGGACACGGTCAAGGGCCGCCCACGGTCACGAAGACCCTCATCCCCTTGCAGCATATGGACGGACCGCTATGCATCAGGTTCGTGGCCGGGCCCCATGGGGTGACCTTGGAGATAAAGGCCGCAGCGTTCCTGATCAGGTCCGACCTCACATTGGAACAGGCGCAGGAGATGTGCGACAAGATGCAGAGGACGGTCGATGCGGCGAAATCTAGGATGGATTCCGCAGGGGAGGATTCCCAATGACCAAGAATCCAGACATAGAGCTGGCGGGCATCATGTCCGATTGCAACGTGGAACAGGCCAAGAGGGTCTACGACCCTGAGAACATAGCGCCGACCATATCGGCCGGCGGAGGTACTGGGAGCATCCCCAAGGTGGACATGACCGACCCCAAGATAATCGAGGCGGGAAAGATCGGAGAGGGATACGGCATGAACACCAAGGTGTACGACACCGAGGGCATAGCCCCTGTCCAGAGGGCGGAGGGTCACGGCAACGAGACCATGATAGACGTGTCCGAGCCCAAGATAAACATAGTCGGGGACCTCCACCTCGAAAGGATATCCAAGGGAGGGATCCGCAACAACCACAGCAACGATGTCCTCGGAGTGGACGGCATATCCACCACCATAATGGCATCAGCGGGACTCGGAGGGGGTCATGTCCAGAAGATAGAGGTCAAGGATGACCGCCCAATCATGTGGCCCTCCCTCAACGGCCCCACGGAGGTAGAGGAGGGGGACAGCGTGGTCCCGTCCAGACCCTACTCCACGAGGAAATCCGTGATGAAAGAGGGTGTATCGTTCGTCGTAGCGGCCACAGGCATCCCCGGGGTGGCGGTCCCCAACGAGGATAAGGTGGACCAGAGCGAATCCCTCCCGGAGATGGAGAATGGGGATGTATGCCCCATGCTCACGCCCGGAAGGGAGGTCAAGAGGCAGAACGGAAGGAGGTTCAAGGATCCCGGGGAGGAGGCGTTCACAGTCACCACTGTGGATAGGAACGGCATCGCCACCAAGCAGCACGATGCCATCCGCATAAGGTACATAACCGAGAGGGAGGCCCTCCGCCTGATGGGTCAGAAGGATGATGCCATCGACAAGATATTCGAGGTGGAGCCAGCCAAGACCGTGAGGTACAGGCTGGCAGGCAACTCCATAGTCGTGGAGGTCCTTGAGGCGATCTTCAAGGGAATCTACGTGGACAAGACCTTCAAGAACAGACCGAAGACCTTGGAGGACTTCCTATGATGACCTCCGACGGCATAATCTTCCTAGGATATCTGGGAAAGCACACACAGCATTACAAGGTATACTCCCCGAATGGGGTATCCCCTACCCTCGCCGCATGTGACGGGAAGGATCCAACGAAAATCGACCTCGACCCAGAGTCTGAAGGCATCCATAGGATACGCCACATGACCCAAAGGGAGTACATGAGGCTGATGGGTCAGAAGGACGATGCCATCGACAGGATATTCCAAGTCGTTCCTCAGAAGACCGTTCAGTACACTCTCGCAGGCAACTCCATAGTCGTGGAGGTCCTTGAGGCGATCTTCAAGGGAATCTACATCGACAGGAAATTCAACAGCAGACCTCAGACCTTGGAGGACTTCCTATGACCGAGAGGGAATCGGCGATCCTCAGAAGGGTGCGCACAGAATACGGCAAGGCCATCCGCAAGGACTACGAGCATCACAAGGTATACGCCCAGTGGAAGGAGATCAAGACCTACGAACCACGTACCGATGGCATATGCAACTGCCTGACGGGGGTCGCCAAGGACAATCTCGTGAGGGAGTATCCCTCCGATGGTCCCGAGCGTACCCGCTATCTCACACCCAGAGAGGCCCTCCGCCTGATGGGTCAGAACGATGACGCCATCGACCGCATGATGCCACTCGGATACGCCGATGGCATCCTATGGAAGATGGCGGGGAACTCCATAGTGGTGAACGTCCTTGAGGCTATCTTCAAGGGAATCTACACCGACAGGGCTTTCAAGCAATACCCGTCGACATTGGAGGACTTCCTATGATCGATTCCGAGAGCAACACCATCAGATGGCCTTGCTACAACAAGAACGGCTATGTGAGGGTCAGAGGAGGGGACGGGGTCGCCGTGGAGCGTCCCTACTGCATGAGGATGACCAAGATGGATCAGGTATCATTCGCCCTCCTCGCATCCGGCTCCAATAACGGCGTATGCGATGACAGTTCCGGGAAGCCCCGCATAAGGTATCTCACACCCAGAGAATCCCTCCGCCTGATGGGTCAGAAGGACGATGCCATCGACAGATTGTACGAGGTGGAATCCGTGGATTCCGTAAGGTACAGGCTGGCGGGGAACTCCATAGTGGTGAATGTCCTTGAGGCCATCTTCAAGGGAATCTACATCGACAGGACGTTCAGGAACACCCCCAAGACCTTGGAGGACTTCATATGACACCGCAGGGCAACCAGATAAGGAAGGCTCTGCTTGAGTACTTCTACAACCATCCGTTGAAATCTGATGGGTTCAACGCACCCCCCAACCTTACTCAGGAGGGCATAAGCCGTGAGCTTGGGGTGAACCGTTCCGTACTGTGCCCCATACTGAGGATTCTCTGTGACGAGGGGATGCTGACATTCGAGATGCTCCACACGGGGAACTATCCCCGCCGTGTACGCACCTACTGTCTCACGGCCAAGGGATGGGACGAGATGAAGATGCAGATGGGCTGCACCCCCATGGAATCTCAGGAGGCGGAGGCATGACTCTGTCATCCGACATAATGGATCTGATGTCCGATGGTAAGGAGCGCAGCACTTGGGACATCGCAAGGGAGCTGTTCCCTGATATCAAGAGCAGGAGCGACCTCAACGCCAAGAAAGGATGCGTGACCACCACTCTCGCCATAATGAGGGGGAGGGGGGACATAACGCAGACGAGGAAAGCATTGGGCGACGCCATGGGCTCCAAGGCGCTCATGGCATGGTGGAGGAGGGATATCTGATGACCGGATACAGACGCATGGATGTCCAGAGGAGGGAGGCGGTCACATCCGAGATGTGTATCGCCATCGACCGCCTCCACAAGGCGAACTCCATCATGGATAGGTTCGTGATGACCGACATCGATCCCGACAGGATGGACGAGGTCATAGGGCTCATAACCGATGCCAACAGGCATCTGGAATCGGTCCACGAGAACATAGATGCGATCATCGGGGAGATGAGATCCCCGGAATTATGAAAGGAAGGGAGACATAGGATGCACTCGGAAGAACAGAGAACGGATGCGGAGGGAGAGGCCAGTACCTCTCCCGATGCACCGAAGATGACTTACGACCGTCAGGAGGACAGGGCGATCCTCGCCATAGGGGATTCGGTCTATAGCCTCGACAGGCAGTCGTTCAACGCATTGAAGATGCAGATGATGTCCGTGGACACGAGATGGTCCAAGGAGACGTCCAAGAGGATATCCGATGCCATATCGGAGAAGGTAAGGTCGACCCCCGGCCTGTCCGCAGAGGAACTCAGGGATTTCTGCGAGAAATGGTTGGGGAGAGAGGTCAGCACCCAGAGGGTGATGATCCTCTCCCATGAGCTCGAACTCGCGGGGAAGGTATCCAAGATGCCCGACGAGAACGGCCAATGGAGGTTCTACCCCCATGGATGGAGAGGATGCAGATGATATACGGCATCCTGCTGCGTTCGGGGATGCCGGAGGCGCTCTCCGAACTCCGTACCGGGCAATCGTACTCGCCGGACACCATATCGGGGCGCATAGGCCTCTCCCCGGAAACGACACAGACCATACTGGATGATCTGTTCCGCCACGGATTCGTCAGGAGGGAGGAGAACGATGCGGAGTATCCCCCTGTAAGATACTCCCTCACACCCAAAGGGGTCAAGCTGGACTACGTGCTGTCATTGCTGCACGATCTGGGGGCGGATGTATGAAGAGGATGACCGTAAGGACAGGGCTGTTCAGGGTCGTGGTGTATCTGTTCGAGCATCCCAACTCCACGTACTACTCCATAAGGAAAGGCACGGGAATCCCCGCCAACACCGTGAAGAACCGCTTGAAGGAGCTTACCGACAGCGGATACGCCGTGAGGATGGATGCAAAGACCAGACAGCACAACTCCAAACCCTACACCCTCTCCCCCAAGGGGAGGAACCTCGCAAGGCAGATCAAGGTCCTCAGAGCGTTGGGGGTGGATGCATGATGCGCGAGAACGATGTCATCACGGTATCCCAATACATCATAGCCAACCCCGGCAGGAGGCTCAGGGAGATATGCACGGGCACATCCCTCCCCAGATCCACGGTCAGGGACATACTCGACCTCATGGTGGAGCGCGGATGCGTGGATGCCAAGATAATAAGCGTGAGGAATCCCACCAGATACTTCCCCGTCAAGATGACCTACAAGGTGGCGGACACCGGGGTGATCCCATGAGCTACGGCCCCACAATAGAGGACTACCGCAGTGTTTCCAGATACATCACCGAGCATCCCGGTCAGACCTACACCGAGATTTTCAGGGGGACGGGGGTGGGGAGGTCATCGGTCAGGACGATCCTCGACAACATGGTGGATGAAGGGTTTGCGGACAGGGTGATCCTGTTCTCATCCCGCACCAGCAGATACTTTCCCACCAAGAGCACCTATAGGATGGCAAGGGCGGAGAACTTCGGCAAGGGAAGGAGGATTAGGGCATGAATTCGACCACGATAGTCGTATCCACTGTGGCCATCCTCGCCGCATCCTCCGGCATCGTGTTCCTGTCATACGGTGCGGACATGGTATCCCCCCTTCCCGATCCCGGGGAGGACGATACCATCGTTACCATGGATTATGTGTTCTGGTTCAACGAGACGGTATCCCTCGACATGAGGGTGGGGGATGTGGAGAGGTACGAAAGGGACACCCACCATGACATGCTGATGTTCCAATCCGGGAGGTACATAACCGAAGATGACCCCATCGTGCTCGAACTCCACTCAAAGCTCATGCAGAAATGCATAGGATTCTCCGATGATGACACCATAGCGTACCTTTACAGATTCGTGAAGGATGCCATATCATACACCGACGATTGGAGGGTCTGGGGAGAGGATGACTACACCCAATATCCCGCTCAGACCCTGTACCTCGGCACCGGGGACTGCGAGGACATGGCGATCCTCCTGTATACCCTCTATGCCCTCTCAGGATACGATGCGGTGCTGGTATGGATGGACGATCATATCTCCGTAGGGGTCGAATGTGGAATCGAGGGGGATACTGCCAGATATCTCCTGAATGGAATCGACTACCTCTATACCGACCCATGTTGGAATCACATCGGACAGCGTCCTCTCCTCTCGGAGAAGCTCGTGTTCAAGCCCTCCTTGACCATGGTGGCATGGCTCACGCTCATAAGCGGAGGGATGTTCATCGGCGCGATCTACCTAGTAGTCCTCCAACGCAGTCCATCGGAGGAGGGGGAACGATGACCAGAGGTAAGGTCAGGACGAGGACGTACATCTACCAGTGCACGTTCTGCAAGACCGAGCAGGTCGTCCACATGGGCGGTCATTGCAAAGCGAGGCAGAGGATATCCGGGTTCTGCGCCAAGGACAAGCACGCGCGTACCGAGTTCAAGTTGATGAGGGAGGTGTTCCCGTGATACCGAGGACGGTCAGGGACCTCAACCCCACCCTCACCACCGTGATGCAATGCACATCATGCGGGACCAGATTCCCATTGGTGGACGCCCGCATCGTGAAGTACGACATGGTATGCCCCAAGTGCGGCTCCAACGAGGAGCATTTCCAAGAGACGGATGAGGTGATGGATCCGAGGAGGGGGAGAACGGGGGCATCGGTATGACCGGGGAATCCCCCGACGGGGATGACAGATGCATATACATACGCGTCCCCAAGAGGAACGTGATACTGAAAGAGGACTGCGCCTACATCAATCTGGGCAAGGATCCCGCCCCATGGATATCCGCTCTGACCAAGGCGATATCCGATCCCGGGCATGAATACGCGGTCGATCAAAAGAAGAACGAGGATAAGGAAAGGAAGGAAGACAAGGAGGATGACGAGAATGGGAACTGATGAAAGGCCATCATCCGAGGAGATGATGGCCAAAAGGATATTGGAGGTCATGCCGCTCAGGCATGAGAAGTCCGCAAGGCAGATGGCGAAGGTCATCTACGGAGAGGACATGGAGGGGACGATGGCGAAGGTCTTCGAGCATCGCGTGGAGAGGATAACCGAGCAGATACTCATCCCCAACGGTCTTGCGACCAAGAGGGGCATAACCATCAACGGCAACAGGTTCACGGTGTACAAGAGGACGGAATGATATGGCGTTCTGGAATCGCAAGCCGAGGAACGACGCCCCCCTCACCGCAACATTGGAGGAACTGATGAAGAATCTGATCCCCAAGGATGTGGAGGACTACAAGATACCGAGGGGGTTCATATTCTTCAAGAGCAAGAAAGGAGGTATATTCAAATGATGTCAGTAATAGTATTCAGATACCCCACGGATATGACCGTGGAGAGGCTCTCCGATGCCATATAGGGCATCGAGGGAACGAAAGGGGTGTACGATGTATCATACTCCCTGAAAGGAACGGTGGTGGCGGAGACGGACTCCGAGAGCATATCCGAGGCGATATCCAAAGCGGCGGAATCCGGATTGACCGTCAGATCCCTGAACACCCCTATGATGGACACCGCCAACGGCGCGATACCCAAGAAGAAGGGGAGATCCGACAGGGGTTCCGTGTTCAGGGAGAGGTTCGGAAAGGCCATCCACGACTTCTGCATGGAGGACGATCCCCCTGCGGATGGAAAGGGCAAGGAGGCCGAACCATGAAACTCCCCGACCCATACGCGGAGAAGCGCCAGAAGGTCAGGGACGAGTTCATAAAGGACAGGGACACCATAGACCTGCTCGCCTTGAAGTACTCCAAGCTGGCGGAGGCTGTTGATCATCCGGACATGAGGGCCACTCTCATGGCCATAAGCAGGCAGTTGAAGGGCGCAGCCGACATGTTCGGCGGCCGCAGATGAAACCCATGGGAGGGGGTTATCCTCCCCCTCCCGGGCGATATCCGATCCCGGGGATGCATCCAGACAGGAGAACGTGCATCTTCTTTCGGGGATAAGGGTGCTTGCAATATGCTTCTATTTATAATCGTGAACGCAATCCGATTGCAAAAAGTATATGGAAGATACCATGACGATGACACAGAAGATAGGCAGATTCGAGTTGTGGCCCGTCACCAGACCGATAAAGGGTACGGTGGCGGCAGTCGCGATCAAGGACACCAGATACGGAAAGGAGGAGTTCGATACCGAACTCGCATTGCTGATGAAGGACGGTCAGGTACGTTGGGAGGCCTTCGACAACACCGGGGAGGGACTCTCGTGCGGGACATCCAAGACCGACTTCTATCCCAAGGAGGTAAAGGATGCGGCGAGGAAGATGCTGAGGGCGATGGCCCCCAAGGACTTCAAGCCCAAGGAGATGCCCAAGAGGTACCTCAAGCAGATTCCCTCGTTGTTGGAGGATGCGTGTGCGGAGAACCGCCACAGGGCATTCTTGGGAATTACCGAAATCCCCCCGGGAAAATGGCTGCAGATTAACTTGGATGCGATGATCCTATCGGATATGTCCCTGTCCCCCTCGAAGTCCATCCACCTGTCCCTCCTCCCCGCGAACGAGGTCTACAGGAGGATCGATGCGCTCACATCGAAACCCGGCTATGGAGTCAAGGCGGTGTTCGGAAAATCTCAGACGCTCATATCCAACATCAGAAGGTGCGAGGATGACCAGAACGTTACGGTCATCATGCTGTTCGACTCCATGGAAGGCAACAAGGTCCTGCAGGACCTGATCATGGGGAAGAAAGTGAGGGGAATCCTCCGCATCTGATCAAGAACACATCGGGAAAGGGGTGTCCCCACCCCCTCCCATTCGATTTTTTTTTACTTCGTCTTGTTTTACAATTGTAATTGCAAATGTAAGACAAACGCACGTATTAAATATGTAAAATCAAATAGCGATTGCGAGGAATGAACAATGCTCGGAATTGCATCATACCAGAA
>Ga0265301_10007606_pt1 | contig 10131 bp, 4 predicted proteins | sample AusTroGonzalo_MG_2_FD_193488 | JGI IMG/M metagenome (GOLD analysis project Ga0265301, IMG submission 193488) | Bovine rumen microbial communities from tropical cattle in Woodstock, Queensland, Australia - Gonzalo_04 | ecosystem: Host-associated > Mammals > Digestive system > Stomach > Rumen ...
GTCCGTCGCTGGTCATGGCGGGACCCTCCTTGCTGTTCTGGCCGCTACCGCTCACGAAGGTCGTGCGGATGGGTGTCTTGGCTGTCTCGTGGAAGTTGATTTCGCTGAGCTGTATGCGTGTGCTGCCTGCCATGCGGAGGAACTCGAAGCGGTAGTAGCGGTACTTGCCCTTGTGGGTGGGACGGAAGCAGTACTCCTGCCAGTTCTCTGCGCCGAGGGTGCGGTTGTTCTTCTGGTCGTCGATGAGCGTCCAGTTCTGCTTGTCGTTGGAGCCTGAGAGCCGCCATGTGACAGGGTTGCGGTCAGGGTAGGCCTGTGTGTCGTCGCCCGTGACGAGTCCGTACTCAGCGAAGCTTATTTCCTCGCCTGCGTCGAGGATGAGGGTGTAGGGCATCTGTCGGGGGCTGTCGATGCACCATTTCGTCTCGTAGCTTCCGTCGCAGACCTTAGCGGCGCCTTCGCTGCCGTGTCCCGGCCCGCTTATGAGCGTGAGCTGTGCCTGGGCAGAGGAGATGAACGAGAAAAAGAGCGTAAAGAGAATAATAAGGTGTCTCATGTTTGTTTGTGTTTTTGTTTTCATAGTGCAAAGATATAAAAAGAATAGGGATTAGGGATTAAGGATTAAAGTTTTTTTCGTAACTTTGCCCAAAAATAAACGGAATTGCTATGACAAAGAACTGGAAATGCCTTTTTGCGGCTTTGCTCGTGCCTCTTGCCGTGGGCGCGGCTCCGAGTAAGGAGCTTGTGGATTACGTGAATCCCTATATCGGCAGCGTCAGCCACTTGCTGGTGCCGTGTTTCCCTACCGTTCAGTTGCCTAACAGCCTGATGCGCATCTATCCTACGCGCAGCGACTATACGACAGAGATGCTCGACGGCCTGCCCATCGTTGTCACCAACCACCGCGAAAGGAGTGCCTTCCGCTTGAGCATTACGCAAGGCGAGGAACTGCGCCCCATCGTCCCGACCACTTGGGACAACGAGAAGGTTACGCCCTATGACTATCAAGTGCAGATTGCCGACAACAGCATTGATGCGCATTTGGCCGTCTGCCATCAGAGTGCCATCTACGAGCTGACTTTGCAAGACCCTTCCAAGCCTGCTACGGTTCTGCTCTTCACGGAGAACGGCAAGATGCAAGTCGATAGCAAGTCAGCTTCAGGCAGTCAGCGCTTAAGTCGGAACATGAAGATTTACTTCTTCGGCGAGTTTGATGTGCAACCAGAGAAAGCAGGCCTTCTTCAAGACGGAAAGATAAGCGACAAGTGGATTACCGAGGGGTCTCGTGCTTGTGCGGCTCTCCGCTTCCCAAAAGGCACGAAGAAGGTACGCTTCCGTTACGGCATCTCCCTTATCAGCCAGGAACAGGCGGAGAAGAACCTCATTCGAGAGCAAGGCAAGGCTTTCGATATTGCAAGGGTTATCAAGGACGGGCGCAAGGAATGGAACGAGACGTTAGGGAGCATCCTTGTCGAAGGCGGCACGGACGACCAGAAGGCGGTCCTCTATACTTCGTTCTATCGCACCTTCGAGCGTCCTGTCTGCCTGAGCGAGGACGGACAGTACTTCTCGGCCTTCGACGGCAAGGTGCATGAGGACGGCGGCAAGCCCTTCTATACCGACGACTGGGTTTGGGACACCTATCGTGCTGCCCATCCCCTGCGTGCGCTCTTGCAGCCCCAAAAGGAGGAGAACATCATCGAGAGCTACCTGCGAATGGCCGAACAGATGGGCACGAAATGGATGCCTACCTTCCCCGAGATGACAGGCGACACACGCCGCATGAACAGCAACCACGGCGTGGCGATGGTGGCCGATGCGCTTTGGAAAGGGCTTCAGGTGGATGCTGAGCGAGGCTTCGAGTATTGCCGGAAGGGCATAGAAGAGAAGACGCTGGCTCCGTGGTGCGGAAGTCCTGCTGGCGACGGCATCGACAAATTCTATAAGGAGAAGGGCTACATCCCTGCCTTGGCAAAGGGCGAGGAAGAGACAGACCCTAACGTGCAGGGCTTCGAGAACCGTCAGCCTGTCGCCGTTACGCTTGGTACAAGCTACGACGAATGGTGCCTCTCGCGTATTGCTGAGTTCATGGGTAAGAAGGAAGAGGCTGCCAAGTACCTAACCCTTAGCTATAACTATCGTAATGTATGGAATGCTGAGACACGGTTCTTCCACCCGAAGGACAAGGACGGCAACTTCATCCCCGACTTCGACTATCGCTTCAGCGGCGGCATCGGTGCACGCGAAGCCTACGACGAGAACAACGGCTGGACCTATCGCTGGGACGTGCAGCACAATCTCTCAGACCTTGCCCAACTGATGGGAGGACGTGAGGCGATGGCACGCGAGCTGGACCGAACCTTTGCCGAACCGATGGGGAAGAGCAAGTGGCAGTTCTACGGACAGTTGCCCGACCAGACAGGCAACATCGGTCAGTTCTCGATGGCCAACGAGCCTTCGCTCCATATACCTTATATCTACAACTATGCAGGGGCTCCTTGGAAGACGCAGAAGCGCATCCGCCAGTGCCTCGACACGTGGTTCCGCAACGATGTGATGGGCGTTCCGGGCGATGAGGACGGCGGCGGTCTGACCTCCTTCGTGGTCTTTTCCTCAATGGGATTCTATCCCGTTACGCCTGGCTTCCCCGCTTACAACATCGGTTCGCCTCTGTTCACCGACATTCGTGTCAAGCTGCCCAGTGGAAAGGAACTGCACATCGTTGCCAAAGGATGCAGCCGCGACAATAAGTACATCCAGCGGGCTACCCTCAACGGCAAGGCTTGGGACAAACCTTGGTTCAGCCATGACGATATAAAGGACGGTGCAACCCTTGTCTTGGAAATGGGCAACCGTCCCAATAAACGATGGGGCACAGCTGAGAATGCTGTGCCGCCTTCGGCCCCTCTGCCTAATCAATAGTCCTCCCTGTGCAGCTTCCAGAAAAACTCTGCCAAGATTTCATTTTCTTTTATTTCCAAAAGATATTCTCCGAATCGCTTGGCGGTTCGGAGTTTTCTTTTTAACTTTGCGGCATCGTTTGCTGGCTCACCTGTGGGCAGCGGGCGGTCTCTTATATAAGAAAGACGTTTTCGAACGTCTGTCGTTGTGCATCTTGAACTTCGCAACTTCATAGCCACAGCAGACAGATGACAACCGAAGCGTCTGCGTAGTGCGTATCTATATACCTTATTATATATAGTTCGTGCTGGCGTGGGCTTGCGAGCGTTGTCTATCCTGTGTGGCGAGGCAATGCGAAGGCCCAAGATGCCAGGATAGGCTGAGAAGCAAAACACCTGCGCCTTTTTTGTATATCTGCACGAATCTTTAACAATGACCAACAGCCGACTTCGGGGTGTTTGCAGGCACAAAACTTATTGAACATGAAGAAACTGTTTCTTTTGTTAACCGCAGCCATTGCCTTCGGAGTATGCGCAATGGCACAAGACAGCCGTGTCGCCACCTTGCAGCATGGCACAAACTTCCGCACCTACTACGGCACCGATGCCTTTATCTCTGCCCACAACGATGCCTCAGATGGCGACGTAATCACCCTGACCGCAGGTGAGTTCAACGCCCCAGATGAAGTGACAAAGGCTCTTACAATTAGAGGAGAGGGAATGAACAAGACGGTGCTGAGCAGAGGTTATAGGCATACTTTTAAGATACCAAAGGACAATGCTTTTCCTCTCCGCCTCGAAGGGTTGAAGCTTAATAGTGGTGATGATAAAGGTCTCTATTTTAGTAGCGAAGGAGGCTCGGCAACGGTTGAATTTTCGAAGTGCGCCGTAAAAATGGTAGGTTGGCCACATTCTGGAGCGCATCTCAGCAATTGCAATGTCGTCATAGCAGAGTCGGACATAAAGATTACTTATATTAGTGTCGAAAACAACTCCTCCGTGACCTGCATAAACAGTATACTGCCTCAGTTGAATGGCATGACCTTCGACGTGAATAACTGCGTCATTACCGATAATGTCAATATCACAAACTCCATCATCAAGAACAGCATCATTTATGGTGTCAGCACGCTTGACAATACTAACACGACGAATAAATGCCTTGTGAAGTACGGCAGCAGCGGCTTTGCCAACTCTTGGTACGTCAAGACAGAACCCGATGTTAATCCCGACCCGTGGGGAGAAGACCCCGAGACGCCTATCCTTTGGGCTGACCTCTTTGGCGAGGACTATCATCTGACAGATGCTGCCGCTGCAACCTATCTTGGCACGGACGGCACGCAGGTAGGCATCTATGGCGGTGCATACCCCTACGACGAGACACCCGACTACCCACTGGTAACGAACCTCGAGGTGAAAGGCATCCACGAGGACGGAAAGCTCCAAGTAAAGATTAACGTAGAGTAAGAGAGGCCATGATGCGCAAATCAATATGTTTCATCATGCTCCTTGCCCTCACTGGAGCGGCAAGGGGACAAACGGCCTACAGCTACCGCTACTGGTTCGACGCGGGCGACTCCATTGTCTATACCGGATCGGCCACAGGCGAAGCGACCGTAGAGCTCGACATCGGTTCCATAGCGAAAGGAGCCCTGCACGCCCTGCACATCCAGGCATACGACGCAAGGAACAAGTGGGGCGCAGTACACACCTCATACTTCTTCTACACGAGAGGCGGCACGGCAGGCGCAACGGCACGCTATTGGTTCGACAGCGAGGAAAGCCGCCAGATGGCTCCCACCGTGAACGGCACGATGGAACTTGATGTGGCAAGCCTCGGCTGCGGCATTCATGCCCTACACATCCAGATGTTTGATGCCGATGGCGGAGCATCGCCTGTGCAAACGGCATACTTCTACAAGGGTGCCAAAGGCGCAACTGCCCGCTACTGGTTCGACAATGAAAAGACAATGAAGGCTGCTCCCACGATAGACGGCACAATGGAGCTTGACATCAAGAGCCTCGGCTGCGGCGTACATGCCGTACACTTCCAGTCGTTCAGTCCCGCTGGCGTTGCCTCGCCTGTCCACACGGCATACTTCTACAAGGGAGCAAAGGGGGAAAAGGTCCGCTATTGGTTCGACAACTCGAAGACCATGCAGACGGTAACGACCCTGAACGGTATGATAGACCTTGACATTGCTGGGCTTAGCTACGGCATCCATGCCGTACACTTCCAAGCGTTCAGCGAAGGCGGTGTTGCCTCGCCTGTGCAGACCGCGTACTTCTACAAGAAGGAAGGAGCAGATGTTTCCTCGCTCTCGTGCCGCCTCTGGATAGACGATGGAGAGCGTGCCGCAAAGACGTATGCCCTCTCCGACGGCGACATCGTCATGGAAGCAGCAGACCTCTCAATTGGTATGCACGACTTGCACGTCACCTTGCTCAGCGCAGGCGGACAAGTGGTGGCGCAGACAACGGTTGAATTCGAAGTGCTCGACCCCGATGGCATAACGCTCGTCCAAGCCTTCGCGGAGGATGATGCCTGCTACGACGTGGCAGGCCGCCGCATCCCGAAGATGCAGAAAGGCATCTACATCAAGGGCGGCAAGAAGGTCGTTGTCAAATAACATCTTTTCGTACTCAAACAATCAAAAGGTCGGGTTCCTCGCATGGATGCCCGGCCTTTATTTAATGTTTAATCCAGACACCATCGCTCGGTTTCCTACTTAGTGTTTTCCTTCAAGGAACCGTCAAACCGTCACCTTTTGGGGTTAAACGGTTGGATGCTTGACAATTGTGAGGTGATGGATGGGGTGATAGATGGTGATAGATGGTGATGGTTTTTTGCACTTTTGAGGCAAAAAAAGGCCGAAAGCCTTTGATGTTTTCGGATCTTTTTCGTAACCTTGTAGTGTATTAGAAAGCGTATTATAAACCATTAAAACACTTTGCAATTATGGACTTTAATCTTCATTCCTCCGATGTGCCCAAGGAGTGGGCGATTTGTTTCCTGAGGGATGTGGCTTTGTCCCACGTGTGGGAAACACCTGTCCCACGTGTGGGAAACACCTGTCCCACGTGTGGGAAACGTCAGCGACACCATAATTGTCCATTTTAACACCCGCGAGCAACTCTTTGCACAAGCACACAAAATATGGCGAAGCCTACTGGGTAAAAGACAAAATTTAGGCCGAAAACCGCAAAAACCATCACCATCTATCACCATCTATCACCCCATCCATCACCTCTTAAGTATCAAGTAACCAACTGCTTAAACCTAAAAGGTGATGGTTTGATGGTTTATTTGGGAAAAACATTAAGAGGGTAACAGCTTCCGTTTCCCTTCTTAAGGATTAGGGATTAAAGATTATGGATTACTTGACAAGAATCTTCTTGTTGTTTTTGATGTTGACGCCTCTCTGCATCTTGACTTTCCCTTCGGCCGTCGAGCCTTGCTTCTGTAGGCAGTGACCGGCAAGGTTGTAAATTGGTTGGCCATTGGCCATTGACCATTGACCATTTGCTATTCCCTCCTCCTCGGGGGAGGATAGGAGGGGGCTGATGGCATCGATGATGTCTTCTTCTGTAATGGTGAACTGCGGCCCTTCAGTGAAGGTAGAGCCGTTGTAGGCAGCATCAACCATCTGCACGCCCCATGAGTACGTGCCGGGCTTCGTGGGACGGAACGTCCATTCTGTCCTGCAACCGACACGTCCGAGGAGGTTTGCCTTGCGGATGCCGTCCTTCGTGGTGCCTACAAAGGCTGGTATGCTATTCAGCAGGTTGCCTGCCTCGTCCTTGATGAAGACCTCATAGGTGAAGCCCAGATGTGCTGTCTCGGGTGCTTGCCAAGAGAGGAGGACGCTGCCGTCCTGCTTTGTGGCTGTGGGGGTGAGCGGTGCATCTGGCCTTGACGGAGTGGGGAGAAGGTTGCAGCAGAGGATGGCGTTGCAGCCATATTGCTCTGTGGTCAGGTAGTTCTTGTCCTTCGTCTCGCCAATAAGCAGGAAGTCCTTACGCCCGTCGCCATTGTAGTCAGGGAAGGCGGTGCAGGCTCCCAAGGCTCCCGGGATGGCTGTGCTGCGCTTCAGTCGGCCTCTGTTGTCGCAGAGGTAGAGCATCCCGCCATAGACGTTTGACTTCGTCCCGCCGATGAACACATCATAGTAGCCGTCGCCGTTCCAGTCGATGACACCTGCTGAGTTGCTTGCCGAAGAAGAGAGCGTGTAGATGTCGGACTGGAAGTCGCAGGTGAGCACGCTGAAGCTCGGGACTTCCGTCTGCTTGTTAATGTAGATGCGCTGGCGGGCTGCCGTTTCGCCCGAAGAAGCTTCGCCCAAACCAGTAAGCACGATGTCCATCCATCCGTCGTCGTTGAAGTCGGCAACCTGTAATGTGCCGTTGGACTTGCGCTTCAGGTCGGCACCCTTCTCACCTAACCCCAAGCGGGTGAAGTGCCCGGGCTCTTCTGCGTTATTGAGATAGATGTCCGTGAAGCGAAGCTGGTCTTCTCGCCCATCCACGACAGCAGAGATTGCAAAGTCCTGAAAGCCGTCGTTGTTGAAGTCGGCAGGCTTGATGATGGCTTCGCGAAGGAGGAAGTCTGTCTCGTAAGGCTCTATGGAGAAACATAGAGCACCATCGCTTTCTGTCTGGTTGTGGAGGATAAGGTTGCAGTTAGCTTCGTCCTGATGCCCGACAAGGATGATGTCGAGCCGTCCGTCATTGTCAATGTCGATGATTTCCGCGTTACATGCCCCCTCTAAAGTTGAAAGTTGAAAGTTGAAAGTTGAGAGTTGAGAGTTGAGAGTGGTCAGGAGGGGGGCTGCTTCTTCAAAGGTGCCGTTGCCTTTGCCCAGGAAGATGCCTTCGTGACTGCCTTCTGCATCAATGCCTGTCTGGTCGAAGGCGATGATATCCATCCAGCCGTCGTTGTTGATGTCGCAGGGAACGAAGGAGGGAGAGACAGCAACCTTGAAGGGAGGAGCCGTCGAAACCTTTGACCATTTGTGTGTTGTTGAGCTAAAGAGAGCGAGATAGGAGATGCGATTCGTTAGGGTTTCGCCTGTGGCGGAGTCCTGAACGTAGGATAGCCCACCGGTCACGATGTCCTGGTATCCGTCATTGTTCAGATCTACGGTGACCGCTCCGCCGTTTTGAAAACCCCAGGTCTGCGTGATTAGCTCTGGGTTGTAAGGTGCTGCGGTAGAAAGTGTTGGACGGATGATGGGGTCGTTCAGCATCACGAGGTTATTGCTGCGGAACTGCATCGTGCCGATATACATCAGTCGTGTCTGCACGGACTCCGTGCTGTTGTGCGCGTGGAAGACGATGCGCAGCAGTCCCTCCTTGTCGTAGAAGAGCGAGTGATGTCCTGTTCCGACAAGGTCGTCCCAGCGTCGCAGGATGGGATTGCTTGAGTACTTCGCCCAAGAGCCTGTGGCGATGTTGGTTGTCGTGGCATAGCCAACGGCATAGTCTTGGCTGCGGTAGTCGTTGCCAGAGTAGGTGAGGAAGTAGCGCCTGTTGTACTTGATGACGTTAGGCCCCTCGTTGACTTTGCCTTGCTTCAGTTCCCAAGTCTGCGAGGCGGCGAAGCATTTGCGCAGGGTGCCTTCGACGGGTGTGATGAAATCCTCGCCGAGCTTTGCCTGCCAGATGCAGTTGCCGTCGGTGAAGCGGACGAAGAAGATGTAGGCCGTGCTGTCCTCGTCGATGAAGATGTGCGAGTCGATGCACTTCTCGTCTCCGAGCAGGCTCTCCATCTGATAGGAACCCACCTGCACGAAGGGGCCCTTCGGGGAACTGGCTGTAGCAGCAAAGAGGTGCTCGTTGGCAGAGTAGTACATGATGTACTTGCCCTTGATGTGATAGACTTCGGGCGCCCAGAACCATTGTGTCTCTGTGGTATTGGTCTTGTTCAAGGCCAGTCCTTCGTACTTCCACACTCTCAGGTCGTCGCTCGTGTAGCAGCGGATGCCGTTGGCATCGTTTGTACCGTAGGCATAATAGGTGTCGCCATCAAGCAGAATGTACGGGTCTGCAAGGGGCACCTGACTCTTTCCGCCCTCTGCATACAGCCTCACCCCCGCCCCCTCTCCGAGGAGAGGAGGGAGGAAGAAGAGGAGGAATGCCTTTATAGCCCACTTTAGTGGGGAAAACTGTCGCATGCTCATATCTTTTTACCTTAATTCTTCATTTACCTATTTCCACCCAGCTGCCTTAGCCATCTTCTTGCAGATTTCGGTATTGTCAAAGCGTCCGTGGAACTGCTCTGCGCCAACGCCGATGGCAAAGGCAGGAACGTAGCCGTTGCTGTGGCCGCCGCTTTGCCAGCCAATCAGTGCAGCTTCGGAGATGATGTGCTTCACGGTGTTGCACACACGGCCAGCATCAGCCTTGCCTTCCTTGAACTCGTTGAAGGAGTTCTCCAGTCGCTTTGTCTGGTCATCGCTGACGGTCACGCCGTCCCAGAAGCCGAAGTTGTCTGTGAAGAACTTCTTTGTCTCTTCCCAAGTGAACTTCTCGCCCATCTGTTTCTTCATTGTGTTCAGTTCGTTGTTCAGCTTATCCATGCTCATGCGCTGGTAGGAGATAGCCTTGAGGTTCAGCTCGTACGGGCCACGACCGAGGACAAGGCCGCCAGTCTCATGGTCGGCTGTAACGACGATAAGTGTCTCGTCGGGGTGCTGCTGGTAGAATTCGTAGGCAATCTTAATGGCGTTGTCCATGTCGATAAGCTCGCTGACGAATGCAGGGTCGTTGGCATGGCATGCCCAGTCAATCTTTCCGCCCTCGACCATGAAGAAGAAACCGTCGCGGAGGCCCTGTTTCTTCATGAGGAAGTTGATGCCTGCGCGGGTGATGTCTTCCAGCGTGAGGTCGTCCTTTGTGCGGTCGAGTGCATAGGGGATGGACTTGTTGTCGCGCTTGCTGGCCTCCTCTGTCTGGAAGAGAATCATCTTTTCGGCCTTCTTAGCCTTCTTCTGATAGTCTTTGTAGCCACGAGCAATGGTATAGCCACCTGCTTGAGCCTGTGCGTAGAGGTCAGGTCCTCCGTTGGGATTCTCCGGCTTCACGAAGTCGCTTGCGCCAAAGAAGTCGAAGCCAGAGCCAGGGAGCTGTGCACCAATCTCGTATGCCATTGCGCGTTTGGGAACGTGGGAATAGAAGGCAGCAGGCGTGGCGTGGTCGATGCTGACGCTTGTCGAAACACCTACAGCTGCAC
>Ga0265301_10007608_pt1 | contig 10128 bp, 9 predicted proteins | sample AusTroGonzalo_MG_2_FD_193488 | JGI IMG/M metagenome (GOLD analysis project Ga0265301, IMG submission 193488) | Bovine rumen microbial communities from tropical cattle in Woodstock, Queensland, Australia - Gonzalo_04 | ecosystem: Host-associated > Mammals > Digestive system > Stomach > Rumen ...
CACGCCGGAGCGTTACGACGCTGACGGCAATTTCCTCGGCTACGACTGGAGCGTCAAGAACACGCTGAAGCTGATTGCGCACTGGAATTCCTACAATTAAACACACGATCTCCGCACCCGAAGGGGCGCGGAGATTAAGCCTGTCAAAGAACCACGGCTTTCAAAGCGAGATAACCGTGGTTTTTGCACATTGGTTGACCAAAGACAACCGCCGGCTATGCCGACGGCAACACAGTGAAATAACACTTGCAACGCCGCTTGTTATGTTTTATAATTATATTGGTTAAAGTTGCAAATCGGTATGGGTGGGGAAGCGACGATGAAAGAAAGAATCAAAGCATATATTAAAAAGTTGCAGGACAAGCTGACAGCCGATGAGGTCTTCCATGAAACGGAGGTGCAGGGCAACCGCCTCGGCGCCATTATCCTCTTCAACAGCGGCGTCATTTTGGTCATCATTCTGGTATTGACTGCGTTCGGCGTTTTCCTGCTGCCGTGGGAGTCCGTTGCGACGCCGGCGATTCCGGCGGTCGTCGAGATCGCGGTTTTGCTGGTCGTTTGCGGCCTCGTCAAAAACGACCGCTGGTGGCTGAAGTATCTGCTGATCTTCGGCTTGATTGTCGTATACGCGAGGCTTGACAGCATTTTGACCCATAAGACGGCGATTCTGATGATTATCCCCGTGGTGTTCAGCAGCCGTTATTATTCCAAGCGGCTCACGGTGGCCGCGTCCGTCGCGTCCGCTGCGGTGTTCCTGCTGTCCGCCGCATGGGGCGCGACGCACGGAATGATCAACCTCAACATCGTGACCTTCCCCGCGGGAACGGAGATTATCACGACCGGCGGCTTCCTCGGCGAGGCGGTTCAGAATGCGGGCGCCGGCGATCCGACCTTTGACGGGATGCTGACCCTCAACACGCTGCTCTTCGATTACCTGCCGCGGCTTTTGATGTTCCTCGTTACCGCGATTATCAGCTGCAATATTGCAAAACGCGGCCGCGAAATGGTCGTTACGCAGCATGAAAAGGATATGAAGACCGCACGGATCGAATCCGAGCTCACCCTCGCGACGCGCATTCAGGCGGATATGCTGCCGAACATTTTCCCCGCCTTCCCCGACCGGACGGAGTTCGACATCTATGCTACGATGAACCCGGCGAAGGAGGTCGGCGGCGACTTCTACGACTTCTTCCTTGTCGACGACGATCACCTGTGCATGGTGATGGCGGACGTGTCCGGCAAGGGCGTTCCCGCGGCGCTGTTTATGATGGCGGCGAAGATCATTCTGGCGAACAACGCGATGAGCGGCAAGAGCCCCGCGCAGATTCTGACCGATACCAACGCGGCGATCTGCTCGAACAACCGCGAGGAGATGTTCGTGACGGTCTGGCTGGGCATTCTGGAGATTTCAACGGGAAGGCTCGTCGCCGCGAACGCCGGTCACGAATATCCCGCGATCCGGCAGCCGAATGGGGAATACGAGCTGCTGAAGGACAAGCACGGCTTCGTGATCGGCGGCATGGATGGAATAAAGTATAAGGAATACGAACTGAATCTGGAGAAGGGATCGAAGATCTTCCTCTATACCGACGGCGTGCCGGAGGCGACCGACCGGAACAACGAGCTGTTCGGCATGAAGCGGATGCTCCAAGCGCTGAACAAAAACCCGGACGCCGCGCCGGAGCAGGTCATGCGGGAAATCCGCGCAGCGGTGGATGAATTTGTCGATCAGGCGGAGCAGTTTGATGATCTGACGATGCTCTGCCTCGAATACAACGGAAAAAGCGAAACATGAAACGCGGTATCGTCAATACGCGGCAGACAAAGCCCAAGCTGTACAATCTGCTGATTCTGACTGGCGCGGCTGCGCTCGTGATCGGACTGCTGCTCCTGCTGCGTCCTGCCGGCCACGTTCCCGTCATCTGCGTCACCGTCGCCGCGTATTGTCTGGCGGCTGCGCTGCTCCTGCTGTACTCGTTCCGCGAGCAGATTCGCTATAATCCGTATTCCTACAATACGATTATCTACTTCGGCTTCGCGCTGTACGCGCTGTCCGTGATGGGCGCCTATATCCTTCTGGCAGTTCGCTTGATCAAATATCCGGAGCTCTATGCGCCGAGCGAGATCATCTGGTCGCTGCTGGGCTCGGCAAGGAACTATATGTTCTGCTCGTTTCCGTTTATTTTGCTCTTCTCGATCGCGCTGTGTGTTTCCAATCTCTCACTGATCGTGCACGAGGGAAAACGGCTCGTGAATTTCCTCGGCATTCTGCTTGCCGTTTTCCTCGTGGGAGGCGTCGTCCTGCTGTTTCTCTATGACTTCTCGGCGTCGGGCAGCATGACGGAGGTCATGCTGCACGATCTGATTACCTATGCCGCCGCCGCGATTTATCTGTATTTTGAGTGCATGCTGATCGGAACGATCGTCGCGGACGCCTTTGCCGCGCGCTACGAGCCGGAAAAGGACGTTGATTTTTTGATCATTCTCGGCTGCGGTCTGCGAAAAGACGGCACGCTTACGCCGCTTCTCAGAGGACGCGTGGATCGCGCGATCGGCTTCTACGAGCGCCAGAAGGCGCAGACAGGGAAGGAACTGATCTTTATTCCGTCGGGCGGTCAGGGCGCGGACGAGGTCGTTTCGGAAAGCAGCGCCATGAAGCGCTATCTGATCGAGCGCGGCATTCCCGAACGGCTGATCCGGGAGGAAAACCGCTCCGGAAACACCTTTGAGAACATGCGCTTTTCCAAGGAAATCATTCAGGCGATCAACCCGAAAGGCAACGTCGCCTTTTCCACGACGAATTACCACGTTTTCCGCAGCGGAATCTTTGCTCGACGGATGAAAATGCGCGCGGTCGGCATGGGCGCGAAAACGAAGTGGTATTTCTGGCCGAACGCCGCAGTGCGCGAATTCGCGGGGCTTCTTTCCAAGCACAGGGTGAAGCAGTCGCTCATTCTCGGCTCCATGGTGGCGTTCAACGTCGCGCTGACCTTACTGGCATATTATATTTTCGCATAGAAAACAAAGGGAGGAATTGTCGGATGGATATGCAACTGAAGGGACGGATCGACTCCACCAACGCGGCGGAGATCGAGCGGAGCATGCTCGCGCAGCTTGCGGGCTACGACGGCGATTCGCTTGTGATTGACATGCAGGAGCTGGAATACATCTCCAGCGCAGGGCTGCGCGTGCTCCTGCGGTTCAAAAAAGACTATCCCGACATCCGAATCATCAACGTAAATCTCGAAGTTTATGATATTCTGGATATGACCGGGTTCACCCAGATGATGACGGTTGAAAAGGCGTACCGTGTCGTTTCGGTCGAGGGCTGTGAGGAGATCGGGCGCGGCGCGAACGGTACGATCTACCGTATCGACAAAGACAACGTCGTCAAGGTTTATAACAACGCCGACGCGCTTGCCGACATTCAGCACGAGCGGGAAGTGGCGCGGCTGGCGCTGATTCTCGGCATCCCGACGGCGATCTCCTACGACGTCGTCAAGGTCGGCGACAGCTACGGCTCCGTGTTCGAGCTGCTGAACGCGAAATCCTTCGCAAAGATTCTTGCCGCCGAGCCGGAGAAATTCGACTGGTGCGTGAACGAATTCGTTGCGATGATGAAACGTCTCCACAGCACGCTCGTTCCCGCGGGCAAGCTGCCGGATATGAAGGAAACGGCGCTCAAGTGGGCGCGCTTCATGCTGGAGTATCTGCCTGAGGCGGCGGGAAAGAAGCTGGTTTCTCTGGTCGAAGCGGTTCCGCACGACGACCATATGCTCCACGGAGATTATCATACGAAGAATCTGGAGCTGACGGACAACGAGGTTCTGCTGATCGACATGGACACGCTGGCGGTCGGTCATCCGATCTTTGAGCTTGCGAGCGTCTTTAATTCCTTCGTCGGGTATTCCGAGTACGACAAGGAGGTCATCCGCAAATTCCAAGGCTTCGACAGCCGAACGGGTCACGCGTTCTGGAGGGCGTCGATTGCCGCCTATCTGGGGACGGACGATCCGGAGCAGATCAGAGACGTGGAGGACAAGGCGAGAATCATCGGATATACCCGCATGATCCGCCGCTCCATCCGACGCAAGGGTCTGGAGACGGAAGCGGGAAGAGCGGAGATCGACCTTTGGAAGGGCGAGCTGCTGGAGCTGCTTGACAAGTACGACACCCTCGTGTTCAGCGTAAAGTAATCCGCAGGCAAAAACGCAAAAAGGGAAGGGGGACGAACGATTGACGCATTCCGGCAAGATTGATCTGCATATGCACTCATCGGTCTCCGACGGCACGGACAGCCCGATCGAACTGCTTTCCCGCGTGAAGGAGGCAGGGATTGCGATATTTTCCCTGACCGATCACGACGCGATCAAGGGCTGCGAGCAGATTTTGGCGGAGCTGAAAAGCGCGGAAGGGGAACAGCCGCTCTTTCTCACCGGCGTGGAGTTTTCCTGCAAGGACGAGCAGGGGAAATACCACATCCTCGGCTACGGCTACGATCCGGCGGCGCAGCCGATCCGCGCCGTCGTCGAGCGGGGACACGCCCTGCGCATGGAAAAGGTGCGCGCGAGGCTCGCGTTTGTTCAGGAGGAATACGGCTTTACCTTCCCGCAGGAGGAAATCGACGCGATTCTCGCCATGGACAACCCCGGCAAGCCGCACATCGGCAATTTGATGGTGAAATACGGCTACGCCGAAACGAAGAAGCAGGCGATCAGGGAATATATCGACAAGCTGCGCTTCGGCGACGCATACGTCCGTCCGGAGGAGGCGATCGCAGGCATCCTCGGCGCGGGCGGCATTCCCGTGCTGGCGCACCCCTGCTTCGGCGACGGCGACCAGCTCGTCGTCGGCGAGGAGATGGAAGCGCGCATGAAGCGGCTGATGACAATGGGAGTGCAGGGCATGGAGGTCTTCTATTCCGGCTTTTCGCCGAAGCTGCGGCGCGAGATGTTCGCGCTGGCAGAAAAGCACGACCTGTACATGACCGTCGGCAGCGACTACCACGGCGGCAACAAGCTGGTCGTCCTCGGCGACGCCGGACTTCCCGCCGACGCGCCGCTTCCCGACGGATTGCTGCGGTTCGTCGCCGCAGTGAAAAAGCCCTGAGCAGAAGACAGAAATGCGCCCCCACCGCTCCTCGCAATGACGCGGTCGATCATACGTGCCTCCCAGAGGTGGCAGTGCATCATATCCCCCTCCGGGAGGGGGAACGGCGCGGAGTGCCAAGGGGGAGGCAAAGCCTTCTTTTGTAAAAAGAAGGTGCCCCAGTGCGGACACTGGGGCGGATGATTTATCCTTTTCAGCCGTTGGCAGGACGTTTTAATTCATGCTTTCATGTTTGCAATCTGTGCGTTTATATGTGAAAGAGATCAAATATGAAAGAAACAATTGAAATGCTCGCCCTTCGGGCGACGGATGAATGATAAATCTCCCCTGCCCCTCTTTTAAGCAAAAGAGGGCTTACGAGGTCGCACTGCGCTGCGATTGATGCAGCGGTTACGCAAGCGACGCTCCCTCAGTCACGGCTTCGCCGTGCCAGCTCCCTCATGGAGGGAGCTATGGCTATATCCCCCTCCGGGAGGGGGAACGGCGCGGAGCGCCAAGGAATAGTGCCAATAATCGTTTTTTCATGTTCATCTTTCTCCTTTTTACCAGAATGAAGCAGTTTTGAAAATAGCCACTATGGGCTGCACCGATAAATGTATTCATAAAATAATATCATAATCTGAATACATACAAATCATAGCATCTCGAATACAATAATGTCAAGAGGTGAGATGCGAAATGAAGTTTTTTACGCCGCAAAAGCCGGATAAGGAGGTAATCTCCATCCGTCTGCCGTCCGAATTGCTGAAGGAGATCGACGCAAACGCAGCGAAATCCGACATCAGCCGCAATGAGTTTATCAATCAGTGCATCGTGTTCGCCATGTCGAATCTGAAGGATGACAACAAAAGGGACTGACGTTACGTCAGCCGCTCAAATCGTATAGAGGGCGCTTGCTGCGGCAGGCGCTTTTTTGCGCAAAAGCGGTTGCGCACGGCGCGGGTGCATGGTATAATCATTCTATACTCCAAACAGAAAAGGGGAGACCGTATGAAAGAGTTTTTGTCCAAGGCGCTCGATTACGTCGTCCCGGTCGGCGGGAAGATTCTGCTGGCAATCGTCGTGCTGATCGTCGGATATTTCGTCATCAAGGGCGTCAAAAAGGCGATGGCAAAGACGGATAAGATCAAGAAGCTTGACAAGACCGTGCAGAGCTTTCTGAAAAATCTCGTCACCATCCTGCTTTATATCGTGCTGCTGATCAGTGTGATCGGCATTCTCGGCATCCCGATGACCTCGGTCCTGACGGTGCTTGCCTCCTGCGGACTGGCGGTCGGACTTGCCCTGCAGGGCGCGCTGGGGAATTTCGCGGGCGGACTGATGATTCTGATTTTCAAGCCCTTCCGCGTCGGCGACTATATCGAGGCAAGCGGTGCCGAGGGCACCGTGCGCGACATCAGCGTGTTTTATACCACGCTGATCACCGTGGACAACAAGCGCGTCACCGTGCCGAACGGCGATCTGATGAACGCCAACGTCACCAATTTCAGCATGGAGCCGACCCGCCGGATCGACCTGCCCTTCAAGCTGACGAACGACTGCGACCCCAAGCTCGCGCATCGCGTGCTGCTGGAGGCTGCGGCGCGGACGGATAAGGTTCTGACCGACCCCGCGCCCTTTGCGAAAATGACGGCGGTGGACGACGACACCTATATTTTCACCGTCCGCGCGTGGGTCAGAAACGAGGATTACTGGGACGTGTACTACGTTCTGCTGGAAAACTGCACCGACGCCTTGGCGGCGAACGGCATAGACGACCCCGAAGAGCGCATTGCCGTCCGCATCGTGAAGGACGAAGCGTGACTTGCCTCTCTCCCAAAGGGAGCCCCATAAACCCCGCCGCGTCATTGCGAGGCTCCGCAGGAGCCGTGGCAATCTGCGCCTTGTGGGTATGGCGCGTGCGCCGTATCACGAAAACAATTCTCTGTCGGCGGGCGCGCAATGCGCGCCCCTATGCGGAAAAACTTGCAATGAAGCCGTAGGGGCGCCCATTGGGCGCCCGCTTTCGTTTCTGTTTGCTGTTTTTTGGGGGGAGTACAATTTTGACATGCACAGCCACGGCGACTGCCTCGCAATGGCACGGCGAAAGCTTGCATTTTTTGCTTTACAACGGGATACGGTTTGTTTATAATAGAAAAAATACTTTGCGAGGAAAGGCGGCGAGGAATATGGAACTTGCATATCAGAAGCGGTCGCAGGACGAACTGCGAAGAGAACTGATGGAAGTGCAAAAGCAGTACGACGCGCTGAAGGCAAAGGGCATGCAGCTGAATATGGCGCGCGGCAAGCCGGGCAGGGAGCAGCTTGATCTCGTTTCCGACATCCTGCGCGTGCTGGTCGAGCCTGCGGACTGCGTCTCGGACGGCGTGGACGCGCGCAACTACGGCGAGCTTTCCGGTCTGCCCGCGGCGAAGCGGCTGTTCGCGGACATCCTCGGCTGCAAGCCGGAGGAATGCTTCATCGGCGGCAACGCCTCGCTGCAGCTCATGTACGATACGATTTCCAAGGCGTTCACCCACGGACTGCCGCACTCCTCGCAGCCTTGGAGCAAGCTGCCGCGCGTCAAGTGGCTCTGCCCCGCGCCGGGTTACGACCGCCATTTCAAGATCACGCAGTCCTTCGGCTGCGAGATGCTCACCGTTCCGATGACGCCGGACGGTCCGGATATGGACGTCGTGGAGGCGCTGGCGCGCGATCCGGAGGTCAAGGGCATCTGGTGCGTGCCGAAGTATTCCAATCCCGACGGGATCGTCTACTCTGACGAAACGGTGCGGCGGCTCGCCGCGCTAAAACCCGCCGCGCCGGACTTCACAATCATGTGGGACAACGCCTACTGCGTCCACGAATTTGAGGGCGAATTCGAGCCCTTCGCGGACATCCTGACGCTCTGCCGCGAGGCGGGCAATCCCGACATGGTATACGAGTTTGCCTCGACCTCGAAGATCACCTTCCCCGGCGCGGGTATCTCGGTGATGGCAACGTCGGTCGACAATTTGCGTTATCTGGAAAAGCTGGCGGGCATTCAGATCATTTCCTACGACAAAATCAATCAGCTGCGCCATGTAAAATACCTGCGCGATCAAGCGCATACCTTGGAGCTCATGCGGAAGCACGCGGCAATCATCCGCCCGAAGTTCCGCTGCGTTCTGCGGAAATTGGAAGAGATCGCGCCGCTGGAGCTTGCTTCGTGGCAGCGCCCGAAAGGCGGCTACTTCGTCTCGGTCAACACCCTGCCGGGGCTTGCCAAGCGCACGCTTGCGCTGTGCAGCGAGGCGGGCGTAACGATGACCGCAGCGGGCGCGACCTTCCCATACGGCGTCGATCCGAACGACTCCAATATCCGCGTCGCGCCGACCCTGCCGCCGGTGGAGGAGCTGGAGCAGGCGATGGAAATCTTCTGCGTCTGCCTGCGCCTCGCTGCGCTGGAACGGTTTACACAAGAATAATGAAAAGACCCGTTGCACAACGCAGCGGGTCTTTTCATTACAATATGCCCTCGAAACGGCGGGTAAATTCGGCGGCGGCGAAGTCCTTCACCGCGGCGCAGTATGCATCATAGGCGGCGAGTAGCCGTTCGGCCTCTGGCGAAAGAACCGCACCTCCTCCGTTTTTGCCGCCGGTGGTGGATACCAGTAACTTGAAGCCGAGCTCGGCTTCCGCGTTTTTGACGACTTTCCACGCCTTCGAGTACGCCATTGCGATCGAGATCGCGGCGGCGCGGAGGGACTTCTCCCGCTGCACGCGGCGCAGCAGCTCCGCCACGCCGGGTCCGAAGCATTTGTCCTCTCCGTAGATGCGGATGGAAAGCACCGGTCTGAATTTCTTTTCCATACCGCAATTATAGCACCCGCCGCCGCGCCCGTCAACATTTTTGTCCGCCGGAGTTGACGATGCGGGGCGGTTGTGCTATTCTATTTAGAGAATAACGAAACGTAAAACGGAGCGTGCCATGGCGGAGTTTGCAAAGGAATTGAATATCCGACCCGGCGTGACGGCGATCATCGGCGGCGGCGGCAAGACGACGCTCATGTACCGTTTGGCGCGGGAGCTTTCGGAGGGGCATTCCGTGATCGTTGCGACCTCGACGCACATATTTCCGCCGGAGGACCTGCCCTGCGTTCTGCGCACAGGGCAGGTGAGCGGGGCGCTCTGCGTCGGAACGCCTTGCGAAAACGGAAAGCTGACCGCGCCGGCGCAGTCGTTCGAGGAGCTGGCGCAGCTTGCGGATTACGTGCTGGTCGAGGCGGACGGGGCTGCACGAAAGCCCTTGAAGGTCCATGCCGCACACGAGCCGGTCCTTCCGCGCAACGCAAATCAGATGATTTGCGTGGTCGGCGCGTCCGGTATCGGAAAGCCGGTCGAGGAGGTCGTCCACAGACCCGCGCTGTTCACGGCGCTATCGGGGCAGACCGCCGCTTCGCCGGCGGCGATCGCCGCGGTGCTGACGAAAGAAGCGCTGCACGACCGCGTGCTCATCAATCAGGCGGACACGCCGCAGCAGCTTGCCGCGGCAAAGGAACTGGCGGCGTATCTGACCTGCCCGGTCACCATTGCGTCGCTGCAAAAAGGAGAGATACTATGCTCGTATTGATTCGCGGCGCGGGCGATCTGGCGTCCGGTATCGCCATGCGCCTGCACCATGCGAAAATGCAGGTCGTGATGACCGACCTGCCGAAGCCCACGGCAATCCGCCGGACGGTCTGCTTCTCGCAGGCGATCCTGTTCGGAACGGCGACCGTCGAGGACGTGACGGCGCAGAAAGCCGATTCGCCGCAGGAGGCGCTTGCAATTCTGAAAAAAGGGAATATCCCCGTGCTGGCTGATCCGGAGGCGTCGTGTATCGCCGCGCTCACGCCCGACGCCGTGGTCGACGCAATCTTAGCGAAGCGCAACCTCGGCACGCGCATCACGGACGCGCCCTGCGTGATCGGCGTCGGTCCCGGCTTCACGGCGGGCGTGGACTGTCACGCCTGCGTGGAAACGATGCGCGGGCATACCCTCGGCAGAGTGATCACCAAG
>Ga0265301_10007611_pt1 | contig 10123 bp, 12 predicted proteins | sample AusTroGonzalo_MG_2_FD_193488 | JGI IMG/M metagenome (GOLD analysis project Ga0265301, IMG submission 193488) | Bovine rumen microbial communities from tropical cattle in Woodstock, Queensland, Australia - Gonzalo_04 | ecosystem: Host-associated > Mammals > Digestive system > Stomach > Rumen ...
GTAAAGAGAACAGCAAATCTAAATAATTATTATGCAGCAGTACCTATTACACTTAACTATTATATAGTAAATGGTCTTGCTGTTAAGGCTGGTGTGCAACCATCTTTTCGAGTAAAAACTAAATTGAAGGGAGATGATGTAAACATGGATATAGATGAAGCCTTGGACTTTTTATTCCAAAACCAGGAAGTTAGTCTTAATAAGTTTGATTTTATGATTCCCATAGGTTTTTCATATGAATATAATAAAATAGTATTTGATGCCCGCTATAATTTCGGACTTATAAAACTATTTAAAGGCGTAGATATATCATCTTGTAATAGCCTTATTACTCTGACGGTTGGCTACAAATTATAAATCTTGAAGAAACTCCGTACAATAGAAATGCAGCGACTGTCTGTTGATGAATTCAAACAGGCAGAGAAACTACCTTTAATCGTTGTGCTCGACGATGTGCGTTCCATGTATAACGTTGGTAGTGTTTTTCGTACGGGTGATGCTTTTCGTATTGAAGCAGTTTATCTTTGTGGTATTACTTCTACACCTCCAAATGCTGAAATCCATAAGACGGCCTTAGGAGCAGAGGATAGTGTTGAATGGAAATATTTTAGTAATGTACAAGAGGCAATTATTACACTTAAAGAGGCAAGTTATGAAATACATTCTATAGAACAGGCACATGGTTCCACTAAGTTGCAAAATTTTGCGCCCCAACTAGGGAAAAAGTACGCAGTAGTGTTAGGCAATGAAGTGAAAGGTGTACACCAAGAAGTTATTGATGCTTCTGATGGTTGCATAGAAATTCCCCAATTTGGTACAAAGCACTCAATGAATGTGTCAGTAACTGCAGGGATTATCATCTGGCATTTTGCAAAGCATATTCTTCTATAATATAAATAAGGTGGCAATTGCACCACCTTATTTATTTTTGATTACTCCTCAACAGGCGAAAAATCATCTTTGCCTACTCCACAGACGGGACATACCCAATCAGCGGGAATGTCTTCGAATGCTGTTCCGGGAGCGATACCGCCATCGGCGTCACCCTCTGCTGGGTCATACACATAACCACAAACGTCACATACATACTTTTTCATAATTGTACTTTTTTAGTTATTAATGATGGTTGTTATTCTCTCAACAATCCGTTCAGGCGGAATGTTCTTTAAGCAAGCATAGTCGCCCCGTTGACAGGGCTTTTGTCCGTAGATGCTACAGGGACGACAGTCCAAATCAAGTTGGATGGCATTTTCCTTGGGTTGATTGAATCCCATAAAACCAGCGTATGGATGAGTGGCTCCCCAAACGCTGACCACTGGCACAGCCGTCAGTGAGGCCAAGTGCATATTAGCAGAGTCCATCGAAAGCATCACGTCAAGGTGACTCATGACAATGAGTTCCTGATACATATTCTCCGCATATTGACTGACATTCGTACATTGGCGATATTGGGCGCACCAGAGACTAAAGAATTTATTTTCTTTTTCGCCTTGTCCAAAAAAGAAAATACGGCATTTTGGATATTTCTCAAGTAACTGATAGATGACTTGCTCCATCAGTCGTGGAGGATATATTTTTCCCTCATGGGCAGCAAAGGGCGCAATGCCTATCCACTGTTCAAAATTCTTTTTTGGACCAATTTCCTTAGGTAGCATGTTCAGGTTACCGCCCTCCTCGGGGAAAATGCTACGGAATTGGCTGACATCGATAGGATAGCCTAAACGTTCGAACACCTCTATATAATTATTAAAGGAGGTGGGCAATTGTTGCATGGATTTCTTCTTTTGTGAAACCAACCTGCGACGACCTTTACGGTGTTTGTTAATATGTTCTACCCGATAACGACCCAAGTTGAAGCGCATACGCAAATACTCAGAGCGAAGCACATTATGCAAATCGGCTACCTTCGTGAACTGCTTGGCAGTCAAACGGCGATACAAAGCATTCAGTCCTCTGATACCATGATACTCCATCTTAAGGTCTGCCTCCATGAAATTGACATTGGGAGCTAGATCATAAAACAGAGGTCTGGCAAATTTACGGCTCAGTACGGTAATGCGGATATCAGGATATTGGTGAGCCAACGCCCATACCACAGGTACAGTCATTGCCACATCGCCTAATGATGAAAAGCGGATTACCAGTATATGCTCCTTCTTCACCTTATTTATTTTTTATATAGTATAGGATTTGTGGAGGGATCATTATACATCTTCATCTGACGATACACCTTCATATAAATCCTGCCAGCCTCGATATTTTCCAATAGTTGATCAATGGCCAATGATAAATCCTTCTGTTGTTCTAATAACACATCGAGTTTGGCCTGACATCTGTCGATATGTTCTACTGAAGCATCCTTACGCTTCACCTGTTCCTGCATGTGATAGATCTTCAGGGCCAGGATACTCAGACGATCTACAGCCCAAGCAGGACTCTCTGTGTTGAGTCGTGCATCGGGTAGTGGAGTGACATGACTGTAGTACTGACGGAAATAAGAATCAATCTCCTCGACCAAATCCGTACGATCCTGATTACTTCTGTCGATGCGCCGTTTCAAGGCGAGAGCCTCCGTAGGATCGATATGGGGGTCACGGATGATATCCTCAAAATGCCACTGAACTGTGTCTATCCAGCATTTCAAATAAAGTTGGTATTCGATGCTCTCACGCTCATAAGGATTGTGGATGGGTGTATCTACATTGTCTGTCAGATGATAATCGGCTATCACCTGTCGGAAGATCTGATTGGCGAGTTTCGTAAATGACATTGTCAAATAATAATTTGTTTAAAGTGCAAAACTACAGAAAGTTTTTCAATTGACCAACTAATTACGAATATTTTCATCTAATTTTGCATTTTTATAACTGGTAACGCACACAAAAAGGACAAATTTATGCACAATTGCACCCTAAATGTGCAAAGTAACGTCACTTTTTCCTCAAAAAGTTTGCGTAAGTGAAAGAAAATGTGTTACTTTGCACCCCGAAAGCGGCAAAACGCCGAAAATTTTCAAGATAGCAAATTCATTATTAACATTTTAAAGATTAAAAATTATGTCAGAAATTGAAAGCAAAGTAAAGGCAATTATTGTTGATAAACTGGGTGTTGATGAGGCAGAAGTAAAGCCCGAGGCAAGTTTCACAAATGATCTGGGTGCAGATTCACTTGATACCGTTGAGCTCATTATGGAGTTTGAGAAGGAATTTGGTATCTCTATTCCCGATGATAAGGCAGAGAAGATTGGCACAGTTGGTGATGCTATCACTTATATCGAGGAGAACGCAAAATAAATCAAGTAGATAACATAATGGTTGCTTCGTACCCCGAAGCAACCATTATGCTTAATTTTAGCTTATGGAATTAAAAAGAGTAGTTGTAACAGGTCTGGGCGCAGTGACGCCAGTCGGCAACACTCCTGATGAGATGTGGAAGAACCTTCTCAACGGAGTAAGCGGCGCAGCACCTATTACAAGTTTCGATACAACATTATTCAAAACCAAGTTCGCCTGTGAGGTCAAGAACCTCAACGTGAACGACTATATCGACCGCAAGGAGGCTCGCAAGATGGACCGTTATACACAGTTGGCCCTCATTGCTGCCAAGCAGGCTGTCGATGATAGTGGCATGGATCTGGAGAAGGTAGATAAGAATCGTATCGGTGTTGTCTATGGCGTAGGTATCGGTGGTATCAAGACCTTCGAGGACGAAGTGAAATATTATGGTCAGCACGAGGCTGACGGTCCGAAGTTCAATCCTTTCTTCATTCCGAAGATGATTGCTGACATCGCAGCAGGCCAGATCTCCATCGAGTATGGTTTCCATGGTCCCAACTATATCACCGCTTCTGCTTGTGCTTCTTCTTCGAATGCATTGGCTGACGCCTTCAATCTGATTCGTCTGGGCAAGGCAAATGCCATCGTTGCCGGTGGTGCTGAGTCAGCCATCTGCGCCTGTGGTGTTGGTGGCTTCAATGCGATGCACGCACTCTCTACCCGCAACGATGAGCCAGAGAAGGCCAGTCGTCCGTTCAGCGCCAGTCGCGACGGATTCATTATGGCAGAAGGTGCTGGCTGTCTCATTCTTGAAGAACTGGAGCATGCCAAAGCACGTGGTGCAAAGATTTATGCCGAGATGGTTGGTGCCGGTATGAGTGCCGATGCCCATCACATCACCGCCAGTCATCCAGAGGGTCTGGGTGCCAAACTCGTGATGCAGAATGCTCTTGAAGATGCAGAGATGAAGCCAGAAGATATTGATTATATCAATGTACATGGTACCTCAACCCACGTGGGTGACATTTCTGAGGCTAAGGCCATCAAGGAAGTGTTTGGCGATGCTGCCTATAAGTTGAACATTTCATCTACGAAGTCAATGACAGGTCACCTGCTGGGTGCCGCTGGAGCAGTCGAGGCGATGGTGACAGTGCTGGCAGTGAAGAACGACATTGTTCCTCCCACCATCAACCACGAGGAGGGCGATGAGGATCCTGAGATTGACTATAATCTGAACTTCACATTCAACAAGGCGCAGAAGCGTGAGGTACGTGCAGGTCTCAGCAACACCTTCGGTTTCGGTGGCCACAATGCGTGTGTCGTATTCAAGAAGTATGAGGCTTAATAACATCATTGATAGAATCAGGCTCCCTTTCCGCAAGGAGAAGGAGCTTTTTTCTGCTCTCTACGAGATACTCGGCTTCTATCCCCGTCACATCGATTATTACCGTCAGGCTCTTGTCCACAAGAGCATTGGCAAGCGCAATGACAAGGGTAAGCCACTGAACAACGAGCGATTGGAGTTCCTGGGTGACGCCATCCTCGATGCGGCTGTGGGTGATATCGTCTATCGCCATTATGAAGGCAAGCGTGAGGGATTCCTGACAAACACCCGTAGTAAACTCGTATCAAGGGATACGCTGGGGAGACTTGCCAATGAGATGGGTCTCTCACAGTTGATCCTCTCCGCTGGTCACAGCAATTCGCACAATAGTTATGTGGGCGGTAATGCTTTCGAGGCTTTGGTCGGAGCCATCTATCTGGATCGTGGCTACGATGCCTGTATGTGGTTCTGGGAACATCGTGTGTTGGGCAAGTATATCAATCTCGACAAGGTGGCCTTCAAGGAAGTCAACTTCAAGTCGAAACTCTTGGAGTGGAGCCAGAAAAACCGTGTACGGATGGAGTACCGTCTGTTGAAGCAGAAAAAGGATGATAATGGCAGTCCGATATTCAGTTTCCTCGTGTTGCTCGAAGGCATAGAGGGTGAGAAGGGCTCTGGCTATTCCAAGAAGGAGGCACAACAACTGGCATCGAAGGAGACGCTGCAGAAACTGAAGCGTGAGCCTCAGTTCATTGACGCCATATTCACCGCCAAGTCTGAGCGCACGAAGATGGAGGAAGAGCCCACGATGTCAGTCCCTGATCCGGAGAAGGAGCAGCAGGACTTTATCATCGAACAGGAAAATGAGACTTCTCCAGAGTCTGCGGAGATACAGGAAACGCCAGAGGTTCCTGAGATTTCAGAGATTCTTTCCGATGATGACTTAGATCTCTCCCACATCACCCACAAGGAGAAATCTCGTGAGGACATCATCGCAGAAGCAGAAGCCGCTGCCTTTGCAGAGGAATAAAAAGAAAATCGGAGTTGTAAATTTCAACTCCGATTTTTTTATCTACCTGTGAACTTACCAACGAAGAGAATAACGCCAGAGGAGACTTCTTGGATGACATATATGAAGGGACGATTGGCGTGGAAGGTAGCCTTAGGATATTCGACGGGGCCACTAGAAGCAGAATTTTTCATCATTCCAGCCACAGTGACAGCAGCAGCCTCAGAACCTTCCTCGTTCACCTTGATTTTAGCCTTTTGGCGCATCATGGCTATATGTACTGGTGTTTCGCACATATTTGGAATCTCTGCAAGTACAGGGTTGAAAGCCTGTTTGATGCCCATCTTCTGCATGATGCCAATGAGACCTTTCTCCTTGTCAGGTTCACCAGTATCGAGTTCATCAGTATCCGATGCTGTCTCAAAGCGAGGCAACTTCAAATCAACCTCATAAGGTGTAAACATCTCTCCCTCATCACCAGAATAAGTCTTTGTGAATCCCTTTTGCGCTAATAGATTTATAATGTCATAAGTTGTCTTTCCTTCCTCTGGGAGAAGTACTGTCATATTCCAATAGCCATTTCCGTATGGCATCTCGATAGCAGCGAAGGTATCGTTCTTCAAGTATCTGATTAGCACATTCTGGTGCATCAAGTGCAACTTGGTTTTGCCACTTTCTGTGGTGAAGTATTCTTCCTTGGTGTTCTTCTGGTCGAACTTCGAAGCCCAGTCTGCCTTAAAATAGATAGCATTCAGCAGATACGACATCATATCTGGATTCACCTCGTCGAGGATAGTAGGAATCATATCGTTGGTCTTCTCCTTACACCAGCCGTTGATATGGTCGAGCGTCTGTGGCGACGAGAAGTCGAGCGATTCAGCCTTGGCATCGTAATAATTTTCTATATCTTGCTGGAACTGCTGCTTAAGGGTATAGTCTTTATTCACAAAGATGGCGTTGGCGATATTCAGCGTCACCTTCTCATCTACCTTTGGCAGACCGTCTATCAGTTTCTTACAGTAGTCGTTCACGGCCTTGATACCTCCTTCGTGGAAACCTAAGATCTCTTCCATTTCCTTCTCAGTCTCTCCGACAGCAGCATCGTTCACCATTCCTAAAACGTAGGTGATGCTCAGCGGCGAGTAGATAAAACTCTTGCCACTTTGATCTACATCATTGACTGTCTTCAGGAAGTTCAGCGTAAACTGGTTATTGTCGTTGGCAAACTGTATTTGCGCCTCTGTCAACTGTATCGGCTGTGCCTCCGACAACATATTCACCACTTTCTTGGCCTCACCAAGATCAACAATCTCTTCCTCTTCCGAAGAGGAACACGACAGCAATACACCACTCAGCACAACGGCTGCTAATAAAAATTTCTTCATAATTATATACTTTTTAGTTTCTTTTCTCCTGTTCTTATTATTTCAGTTTCTGGAAAGTATAGCCATCACCATCATAGGCTTTTTGAGAAAGGTAAAGAAAGCCTTTGTCAAAGGTATAACTATATGTAAAAAGAAAGCCCAAAGATATACATGTTCTTGGCTCTCCTGAAAAAATGGATCTCTCAATATCAACAAAAGAGTACGTCGATTTGCCTGTTGCAAAAGGACGTTGGTCTTCTCTTTTATTGACGACTTGCATTTCCCCATTTTTGGTGAATGTAACAGTCACCTCCCCGGCTTCGTAATCCTCTTTCATTCCCCAGCCATTAGAATAGTGTAATATGTGCCAGGTTCCAATAAGGTTTTCTTTATCGTTGTTATTACTGAATTCCTGAACATAGTCGTAGTCATCGTCTTTGCTGCAACTGCTCAGTCCTGCCAATATCAGCACAACGGCTGCCAACCAAAATAGATTCTTTTTCATATAGTGTTTGTTATTCAATACACGGTTCCTTCATACTCGAAATCCACAGCGCCATTGATGGTGTAGTCCTTTTCGAAAGCCAGATTGTTGATTTGGAAGGTTAATATGTCTTTGTCGCCAGCCTTTTTCTTGGAAACAAGTTTAATGGTTCCTTTCGAGGCTCTAAATTGCGCTGGTGTGGTGGCACACTCTTCGATTGGCATCAAACTGGCATTGAATTGGTTCAACTGGAATGTTTCTCCTACTTGAAACGCATCGATGTCTGACTTGATGCCTCTTATTCTAATAATCAGTGTTTTTAAATCAGGAGAATCTTTGATGTCACAATGAAAGATAAAGCCAGGACAATTATTATCTAAAACAGGCATCTTGTCTATATAAAAATGGTTATTTGTCACAGCGAAAACTCCTGTGTTAGAATTTCCGTCATTGCTGATTTGCAGCATGTTGGAGAAGAAAGAATGATAATCATTCTCGTCATTGTCGCTGTTACTGCATCCTGCCAGTATCAGCAGGAGGGCACTTATCCATAACAGACTTTTCTTCTTCATATTTTGTTAATTTTTTGAATATGTGGAATCCATATACCTGAACTTAAAATACTCGTCTTTAGAATAATAGAGTCTCAATTCTTTGTCGTTTATCACATAAGTAGAGACATCGGACAAATGTTCCAGAAAAAACATATCAGGATCAGAACCTTCAACTTGCTTCTGTGTTATGAAAAAAGAACTCAGACGAATGATATTGCCTAAATAACATTTGTACTCTCCTTCCAACTGATTTCCGTATGCGTTGCCTGAAAATCTCCCGTTAGGATGAAACGTAATGGTGTAATAATATCCATTGGCTTCTTTTAATACGGCATTGGATTCATTTCCATAACTGACCAGCATCCAACTATGGTTCAATAGAGACTCATTCAAATCATCATCACTACTGCTGCATCCTGCCAGTATCAGCAGAAGTGCACTTATCCATAATAGACTTTTCTTTTTCATTTTTGAATAAGTTTATAAGTCGATTGTGATTATATTCTGATTCTTGAAGGAGATGTAGCCATCGTAGTCAGTCCATGTCTCTTGGTGTTTTGAGCCGTCTTGATCTACGATAGTGACAGTACGACGATTCAGCACCAAGTGATAATTCTGCATGGTAGCATTACGGATGGTGAAGTAGATGTTGATGTTGCAGATGCAGTCCACCAAATTCTCGGCTTCGTTCCAAGGGTTCAAAACGAGCGTACCGTCAGCATCCTGCTCAATGTTGATGCCTGCATCGGTATAGTCGCAACTCAGCATATAGTTAATGTATTCGCCCGTAATGGTCTGGTCGGCCTCATTATATGTCAGTTTCAATTTCGATTTGTAAGGATTATCATCATCTGTGCGAGTCCGTGAAGCATGATGATTACATTCGCTGTGCGAGACTTTCGAAAGCGAAAGAGAGTCTGCTATACTCTCGTTGGTTGAACAACTGCTTAACATGAGCATCACTGCGCCCATCCATAAGAAAATGCTTTTTTTCATACTTATTTGTTTTGTTTGCATTTTTAATTCTTCTGCAAATATAATACAGGAATTGGCAAAATCTTGTATGAGATAGCGTTAAAGAATCATAATTAACGGTATGATGGCAACATTGTATCCAAATTGAACCGCAATCCTATCTGTAGATTGAAACAGGTAGGTTTGTCCTTAAAGTAATTCTGTACCTTGCTTCCGTTGTCAAAATAGTATTTGACACCAGGCTCTGCATAGAGGCCCACCTGCGGGATGAGGTTGTACTGGATACCGAGACTCCCGTTTATAGACCATTGCAGATCATCTTTCTCTGTCTTTTGTTCCACACCGTTCGTTTGAAGTTTCATACTGATGTTCCAATCTGCCTGTCCGCCAACGGAAGCATAGACATTCAGACCTTTATAACTCCAAAGGCGGTAGTTGACATTCAATGGGACTCCGAGATAATAGAGTGTCTGATTCTTGTCAATCTGCTGATGGCGCATAGCGAAAGTGAAGTCTGACTGTTGTTTGGTGAAAACGACACCAGAAGATATGCTTATTTTGTCAGTGAGCGGATAACTGGCAGTCAGTCCGATGGAGATGGGCTGATAATGCTTCTGTCGTTCTTCGTAGCCCGCCAGATAGACCACCTCTCCGGCTCTTGTGAGACTGCCAGTTGTCGCAATACTATAATACCTGTTGGCCAACTCATCACTCATCCTGACACCGTTGCTGCCTGTATGAGACCCGAAACCGTTCATAGCGTAGAGGTTTACACTTACCTGCTTGCCAGACTTGGTAGCAGGCTGACTGACAGATATCAGAGGGACAGGTTCTTGATTCTTATTAGTGCGGACAGGCTTTGAATCAAGCGATCTGTCCTCCTGATTCTTTTCCCCCTGATTCTTTTGAGGCTTTGTTACAGGCGTTTCAAATTTCTCTTCCCCAAATGTAGCGACAATAGTATCGGTCTTTGCTATCTGTTTCGTCGATGAAACGGGCGATAATTGCGCAATGTCGTTTGTATGATTATCTAATAGTTCAATCGTTGGTGATGTGATTTTGCTTGTATTTGAAACGCTTTTAGGCGTTTCAAATTTGACAGTTTCTGGTAGATCATGGGATGTATCCCGATGTGACT
>Ga0265301_10007612_pt1 | contig 10122 bp, 10 predicted proteins | sample AusTroGonzalo_MG_2_FD_193488 | JGI IMG/M metagenome (GOLD analysis project Ga0265301, IMG submission 193488) | Bovine rumen microbial communities from tropical cattle in Woodstock, Queensland, Australia - Gonzalo_04 | ecosystem: Host-associated > Mammals > Digestive system > Stomach > Rumen ...
CCCGCGCTCGGATCAGCCGCAGCGCCCTGCCGAGGCAGCGAAACTGCACGCCCCTTCCACGCACGGTAAACAGCAGTCCGACCCCGATGAACAGCAGCATCAGCGGCCAGCCCCATATCCGCTCGCCGACGCGCCGCAGAAGCTCCTCCACGTTACCCCTCCCATGTCAGTATCCCTACCATCATACGGTGCGGCGCGACCCGTCATTCCAAAGAAAAAGCTGCCGCAAGTACAAATTGCAGCAGCTTTGATTCAGCCATTATATGTCTTTTCTTCCCTCCAGCGCCCGCAGGAGCGTCACCTCGTCGGCGTATTCCAGCTGGCTGCCGACGGGAATGCCGTAGGCAAGGCGCGTGACGCGCACCTCCATCGGTCGCAGCAGGCGGGAAATGTACATTGCCGTCGCCTCGCCCTCGGTATCTGGGTTGGTCGCCATAATGACCTCGCGCACCTCTCCCTTGCCGACGCGATCCAACAGCTCGCGGATGCAGATGTCATCCGGTCCGATGTGATTCAGCGGCGAAATGACGCCGTGCAGCACGTGATATACGCCGTGAAACTCTCTGGCGCGCTCCATGGCAACGACGTCCTTCGGGTCGGCGACCACGCAGATCGTACCGTGGTCGCGCGTGTCGTCGTCGCAGATCGGGCAAAGCTCCCTGTCCGTCAGATTCCGGCAGCACGGGCACAGATGGACGGTTTTTTTCGCCTCCAGAACAGCGTCGGCAAACTCCTGCGTCTCGCTGTCCGGCATGGCAAGCAAATAGAACGCCAGCCGCTGCGCCGTCTTGCCGCCGATCCCCGGAAGCTTTGCAAATTGTTCGGTCAGCCGCTCCAACGCGGCGGGAAAGAGCCGCATCAGAACAGACCGCCCAGATTCAGACCGCCGGTCAGCCTCGCCATATTCTGCTGGCTCTCGGCTTCTGCCTTGCGCATCGCCTCATTGACCGCAGCAACGACCATGTCCTGCAGCATTTCGACGTCGTCGGGATCGACTGCTTCCGGGCTGATGTTCAGACCGACTACCTCGTGCTTGCCGTTGACGCGCGCGGTCACCGTGCCGCCGCCGACCGTCGCCTCGAATTCCTTCGCTTCAAGCTCTTCCTGCATTTTCAGCATATCCTGCTGCATTTTCTGCGCCTGCTTGATCATATTCATGTTCATACCGCCGCCCATACCGCCGCGGAATCCGCCTTTTGCCATAGCTTTCGTTCTCCTTTATTTTAATTCAATCAGATCGGGGTGCGCCGCGCCGAAGGAAAGCAGACGGTCAAAATTGCCGTTCGCCTTCTTTTCCTCGCCGCCGCGGGACAGCTTGACCTTGATCGGGCGCCCCGCCTGCGCGGAAGCGACCTCCGCGATGGTTTGCAGCACGTTCGGTTTGTTGAGCACGCTCTCTGCGAAGTCCGCCGAAATCGTCAGAAGGAGCTCGTCCCGCGTCAGTCTGCCCTGCACCGGCGCGCCCTCCGCAACGGAAAACATGCCCAGCGCGGGCGGTCGCAGCACCGTCCGCAAACGCTGCACGAGCTGCTGCCACGCGCCGTCGCCGACCGGCTCGTCGTCCGGCTCCGGCGGCGCTTCCTCCGGAACGGGAGGCAGTTCTTCCTCCTCCCACGGCGGCGACGCCTCGCTTTCCTCCTGCTTTGGCAACGGCGCTGCCGTCTGCACCGTCAGCATGCCGCTTGCGATCTTGTTTTCCAGTCGGCTGAGCCGCGCGTTCAGCGCCTCTGCGTCCATATCCGCCTCCGGCTCGCACAGCCGCAGCAGGCAGAGCTCCGCGTCGATGCGGCGGTTTGCGCTTGCGCTGAAGCCCGCGGCGGCGTCGCGCAGCAGCGCAGTCATGCGCAGCAGCTCTCCCGCGCCGAAGACCGGCAGCAGCGATTTGAGCTCCTGCTCCGTGCAGACGCCCGAAAGCATGCTCACACCGGACGACGCCGTTTTCAGAATCAGCAGATCGCGCGCGACCGTGCACAGCTCGTCCAGCATGGCGGCGAGATCCTTGCCCTCGGCATACTGACCGTTAAACAGGGTCAGCGTCTTCGCGCTGTCGTGCGCGCCGATCGCCTGCATCAGCTCCGCCGTCTTCCGTGTGCCGGCAAGTCCGAGCGTTTTGCAGACCTGCTCCGTGTCGATTTTTCCCGAAGCGGCGGAGGCGCACTGGTCGAGCAGGCTGACCGCGTCGCGCATACCGCCGTCGGCGAGCCTCGCAAGATACGCGGCGGCGTCCGCTTCCAGCGGAATCTGCTCCTTGTACGCGATATAATTCAGACGGTCGACGATGTCCTCCGGCAGTATCCTGCGGAAGGAGAAGCGCTGACAGCGCGAGAGAATGGTCGCGGGGACCTTATGCAGCTCCGTCGTCGCAAGGATAAACAGCAGATGCTCCGGCGGCTCCTCGATGATCTTCAAAAGCGCGTTGAACGCGCTGATCGAGAGCATATGCACCTCGTCGATGATATAGACGCGTTTTTTGACCTCCGCCGGCGTGTAGATCGCGTCGTCTCGCAGGGAGCGGACGTTGTCCACGCCGTTGTTGGAGGCGGCGTCGATTTCCAGCACGTCCATGCAGGCGCCGGAGTCGATGCTCCGGCAGGCAGGACAGCAGTTGCAGGGGTTGCCGTCGATGGGGTTTTCACAGTTGACTGCCTTGGCGAGAATCTTCGCGCAGGTCGTCTTGCCGGTGCCTCGCGTGCCGGTGAACAGATATGCATGGCTCAGGCGGTTATTGACAAGCTGGTTTTTCAGCGTCTGCGTCACCGCCGTCTGCCCGACCACGTCGTCAAAGGTCTGGGGGCGGTATTTCCGATAAAGCGCCTGATACATTCCGTTCACCTCCTGTCTGTTAAGTATAAACGATATGGTAGAAAAATGCAACAAAAAACGCGGAGGAAAACTCCGCGTTATCGTCTTCGACCCATGACAAGATCGCACACCCGCATTTGAATCTGGGCTATATCCGTTTCCCGGGCAGCCAGCTCAGAAACGGCTGACTCACGGCACACGAACCGATCCGCTTAATGCTGCTCGGTTCCCCGCCTGACATGGTTCACGGGAGCTCGTTGCGTGAGACCGATCCCTCAACACCGCTTACGCGGACAGCAACACAGCACAAATCCGGGTGCGGGACTTCATCCCTGCTGTAGCGGATTGCAGGCGACAGGGCACCGCTATCTCCCCGACTAGTGCGACCTTGTCACGGGTCGAAGCGCTTCACTTCTATTATTCCAGCTTTTCCTCAATATAGTCTGCCAGATCGCCGATGGTCTCCAACTGCATATCGCCCTCCATGCCGAGGTCGATGCCAAGCTCCTCCTCCATGTCCATGACCATTTCGACCATGTCCAGAGAATCCAGATGCAGGCTCTCAAAGGTGGTCTCGCGGCTCAGTTCCTCCGCGGGGATGTCGAGCTGCTCGGACAGATAAGTTCTGATTCGTTCGTACATGTTGTTACCTCCCGAATTTGCTTTGGAATCCTACCCATATGATACGATATATTTTGCCTTTGTCAAGAGGATTTTTTAATTCAGAAAGTCCTTTAAAATTTTAGAGCGGGACGGATGACGCAGCTTTCGCAGGGCTTTTGCCTCGATCTGACGGATGCGTTCGCGTGTCACGTCAAATTCCTCTCCGACCTCTTCCAGCGTGTGCATCTTGCCGTCGGTCAGACCGTAGCGCAGGCAGAGCACCTTTTCCTCTCTGGGCGTCAGCGTCTTCAAAACGCCCGCAAGCTGCTCGCGCAGCATGGCAAAAGTTGCGGCGTCGGCGGGCTCGGAGGCGTCCTCGTCCTGAATGAAGTCGCCCAAATGGCTGTCGTCCTCTTCGCCGACCGGCGTTTCCAGCGAGATCGGCTCCTGCGCCACGCGCATGATTTCCTCGACCTTTCCCTGCGGCAGATTCAGCTTCGCCGCGATTTCGCCCGTGGTCGGGTCTCTGCCGAGATCCTGCACCAGCTCGTGCGAGGCACGGGAAACGCGGTTGATCGTCTCAACCATGTGCACGGGGATACGGATCGTTCTTGCGTGATCCGCGATCGCACGGGAGATCGACTGGCGAATCCACCAAGTCGCGTAGGTGGAGAATTTGTAGCCCTTTTCATAGTCGAACTTGCCGACCGCCTTGATCAGACCGAGGTTACCCTCCTGAATCAGATCCAAAAACGGCAAACCTCTGCCGACGTAGCGCTTCGCTATGGAAACGACAAGCCGCAGGTTGGCTTCGACCATGGTATTGTGCGCTTCCTCGTCGCCTTCCGCGAGCCGCTTGGCAATCTCCTGCTCCTCTTCGCTTGACAGAAGCGGAATTTTGCCGATTTCCTTCAGATACATGCGCACCGGATCGTTGATGCTCATGACCTCGGACATCTCGTCGGTGTCGACAAGCTTTTCCTCCTCGATCAGCTCCAGATCCTCTTCGCTCGGCGCCATGTCGTCCGGCTTGGAAAGCAGCTCCACCACGTCGGAAACGTCGATCTCAATGCCGGCGGCTTCCAGCGCGTTATAAATCATATCGGTCTGCTGTTCGTCGGCGTCAATGGAATCCAGCGCGTCGATCAGATCCTTGGAAGCGACCTTTTTCTCCTTTTTTCCCAGTTCCAGAAGCTGCTGCAGCTTTTCGTGCAGCTGAACGTCGTTTTGCAGCTCGTCCATGTGATTACCCTCCATATCCTTTTTTCCTGCGAAGGTTTTCCTGCATTTTCTTCAAATCGTCCTCGCCGGAGACGTTTGCAAGGCGGTACTCTTCCGAGATGATCCGCACGCAGTCGTCAAACGCCTCGTCGGTCAGCGGGATGTCCGGCTTTTGCAGAACGGAAGTCAAGTGCGCCATCTCCTCCGGCGTCAGCAGCTCCGACAGCGCAGAGGGGGTGACGGAACGGTCGTCCTCCCAGCGGCGGCGCAGCGCGTCGAAGGCGCGCCCGAACATGGAAACGGAGAACTGCTCCATTTCCAGCGATTTTGCGCGGTCAAACAGATCCGGCTGCCGCAGCAGCATGCGCAGCAGATTCTCCTCCGCCATCGCCGAACGCATGTTCTCGTAGCGTAGCTGCTTCGAGCGCGGCTGCCGCGACGCGGAAATTTCGAGGTCCTTCTTATCCTGCGCTTTTTTGCTGATCGCCATGCGCCGTTTGTACGCCTTGCCGATCTCGATCTTCATCACGTCCGCGCTTAAGCCCGCCATCTCTGCCGCTCTTGCGCCGTATATCTCGCGCTCGACCGCGGTAGAGAAGGTGGAAATCAGATCCGCCGCCTGCTTTGCAAATTCGACCTTCTGCTCGTCGGTGGAAAGGTCGTACCGCATGCGCAGGGAGTGCAGGCGGTATTCCGCTTGATTCTCCGAGCTCTGGAGCAGCAGACGGAAGCGGTCCGCGCCGTATTTTTTCAAGAATTCGTCGGGATCCTTCGCGCCCTGCATCCGGAGCACCTTCACCCGCAATCCGGTCTTTTCGAGCATCGGGATCGCCCGCTGCGTCGCGTTCTGTCCGGCGGCGTCGCCGTCATAGGTCAGCACAACCTCATTGGTATATTTGGAGAGCATGTCCGCGTGCTCCTGCGTCAGCGAGGTGCCGAGCGACGCGACCGCGCAGTCAAAGCCGTACTGGTGCAGCGCGATGGCGTCCATATAGCCCTCGGTCAAAATGATAAAGCCCTGCTTGCTCTTTTTGACGACGTTCATCGCAAAAAGGTTTCGCCGCTTATTGAAAATAACCGTTTCCGGCGAGTTTAAGTATTTCGGCGTGGAATCGTCCATCACTCTGCCGCCGAAGCCGATGACGTTGCCGCGCACGTCGATGATCGGGAACATCAGCCGGTTGCGGAAGCGGTCGTAGAGCGTTCCCTTGCTCTGATTGCTCAAAACCAGTCCGGCATCCAAGAGCTCTTCCTTGGTAAAGCCCTTCGCCGTCATCGCGTCGAGCAGAGCGCTCCACGTATTCGGCGCAAAGCCGAGCCCGAAGCGCGTCACCGTGGAATTGGTCAGTCCGCGCTTTGCGATATAGGCGCGCACCTCCGCGGCGTCTGGCGTTTTGAGCTGATTGTTGAAGAATCTCGCCGCCTCTTTGTTCAGCGCCCAGAGGCGCTCCTTTTTCTTATACAGCGACTGATTTGTATCGTCCTCCGGCACCTCCAGCCCCGCGCGCTTCGCAAGAAAGCGCACCGCGTCAGGATAGGAGAGGTTCTCGATCTCCATGATGAAGTTGACGACGCCGCCGCCCTTATGGCAGCCGAAGCAATAGAATATCCCCTTTTCGGGAGCGACGGAGAAGGACGCGGTTTTTTCGCCGTGGAAGGGGCAGAGCCCAAAGAGGTTGCTTCCCCTGCGCGTCAGGGCGACGTACTGCCCGACCACGTCCTCAATGGGATTGCGGTTATTCAGTTCGTCCAGAAACGCCGGTGAAAACGCCATGCTCTTCTCCTTTCCGTTTCCTTGCACAGGCAGGAAAGCCGATGGATTCGTGTGCTCTGTTTACAGTATAAGACAAAACCTGTTCCTATTTCGGAACAAAATGTAAATTCCGCAAAAATTTTTGCATGCTTCAGCCGCGCACCTGCCATGCAAGCGGGATGAACAATTCTTCATATTTATACATCGCGTACTTGTCCGTCATGCCGGCGATATAGTCGCAGACCGTGCGCTCCATGCCGTCGAAGTCCAGCTGCGGGCGGAAATCCGCGGGAATCTTATCCGGATGCCGGATATAGTATTCGTAAAGCCGCTTCAGAATATCGCGCGCCTTGGCTTCCTCGCCCTTTGCCTTCGGATTTTTATAGACGCGCTCAAACATAAAGCTGCGAAGCGCTTCCATCGCCTGATCGACCTGCGGCGTCATGCCGAGCGCGCCGGTTTGACGGGTGCGGAAGATCATATCGGTCACGAGCGTATTGATGCGCTCGCGGTGGGTATCGCCGATCACGTCGGCAATTTCCCGGGGAATATCCTGATCGGTCAGGATGCCGGCGCGCATGGCGTCGTCAACGTCGTGGTTGATATAGGCGATCTGATCCGATTTTCGGACGATCTGCCCCTCCAAGGTCTCCGGCAGGCGGCTGTGTCGGCTGTGACCGAGGATGCCCATACGCACCTCATAGGTCAGATTGAGCCCTTGTCCGTTGTTTTCAAGGTCGTCCACCACGCGCAAAGACTGCTCGTTGTGTAGGAAGGGCGTACCCGTCACCTCCGTCAGCGCAACCTCGCCCGCGTGTCCGAAGGGCGTGTGTCCAAGGTCGTGTCCGAAGGCGATCGCCTCGGAAAGATCCTCGTTGAGCCGCAGGGCGCGGGTGATCGTGCGGGCGATCCGCGCGACCTCCAAGGTGTGCGTCATGCGGGTGCGGTAATGGTCGCCCTCCGGCTGCAAAAACACCTGCGTCTTGTGCATCAGCCGGCGGAAGGATTTACTATGTAAAATGCGGTCGCTGTCGCGCTGGTAGCAGGTGCGGACGTCGTTTTCCCGTTCCGCCTCCGGATGGGGACGTCCCCTGCTCTCATCGGAAAACTGCGCCTTTTCACTCAAATGAAGATGCTCCTCGCGTTCCAGTTCCTCGCGTATCGTCATAGCGATTCCTCCTTTTGCAGCGGGAATGCCTTGTATTCGTTCTCTCCGATCCGTCCCGTAACCGTGCCGGCGGAAAGGTCGGTCACGCGCGCCAAAAACAGCTTGACCTGCGCTTCCGGCAGGAGCAGCTCGAGGCGGACGTCCGCGCCGAAGTCCGTGCTCTGCACGACGCCGCCGAAGGCGGCGACTTCGAGCCTGATTCGTTCAAACCAGCCGTAGGGGCACGGCAGATGGACCTTCGTCCAGACGCGCATCACGGACTTCCCCGCGGCTTCCAGCGCGATTTTCGCGCCGTGCGCATAGGCGCGCACCAAGCCGCCCGCGCCGAGCAGGACGCCGCCGAAGTACCGTGTCACGACACAGGTGACGTTGCATATCCCCTCGCGCTGCAGCACCTGCAAAACGGGCATGCCAGCCGTGCCGCCCGGCTCTCCGTCGTCGGAAAACCGCGTCGCGCCGCCCTCAATGATATAGGCGTAGACGTTATGCGTGGCGTCCCAGTAGGTTTCACGCATCAGCTTGAGCCTTGCGAGCGCTTCCTCCTCCGTTTCCGTGCGGAAGATATGTCCGATAAAGCGGGAGCGGCGCTCGATAAACTCGGCGTCTGCATCGCGCGTCGGCACCAGATATTCTGTCATGCGTTCTGCTCCTTCTCAAATCTGCGGTAGCGTCCGTAGAGCTCCTCGGAGCAGACCGTTTCGACCTCGATTCCTTCGGGGGTATAGTCGACGCGCAGCACCTGCGCCTGCTCGTGCAGAATCTCCAGCACGCCGCCCTGCGCATACGGCAGCAGCAGCGTCACGTGATGCATCGTGCCGAGCAGCGTTTCCTCGATCCTCGTCAGCAGCTCGTCCATTCCGACGCCGTTGCGCGCGCACATGGGCACGCTGGTCTGTCCGACCGGATAGCTTGAAATATCGTCCAGCAGATCGACCTTGTTGTAGCACCGCAGCACGGGAACGCCCGGCTTGGCAAGCTTGTCGATGAGCCGCTCGACGACTTCGATATGCGCCTCACGTTCGGGATCGGAGGCGTCGATGACGTGCAGCAGAAGGTCGGCGTATTTCAGCTCCTCCAGCGTCGCCTGAAACGCCTCGATCAGATGGTGCGGCAACTTGGCGATAAAGCCGACCGTGTCGGAGAGCAAAACCTCCAGATGCTCCGAGACCTTCAGCCGCCGCGTCGTGGTGTCGAGCGTATCAAACAGGCGGTTGTTGGCGGGAATGCCGGCGCCGGTCAGCTGATTGAGCAGCGTTGATTTTCCCGCGTTCGTATAGCCGACCAGCGCGACGACGGGAACGGAATTCTTGATTCTGCGCTGCCGCTGCACCGCGCGGACCTTACGCACCTCGTCCAGCTCCTCCTGCAGGCGGTTGATCCGCTCGCGGATATGCCGTCGGTCCGTTTCCAGCTTCGTTTCGCCGGGACCGCGCGTACCGATGCCGCCGCCGAGGCGGGAGAGGGATTTCCCCATGCCGGAGAGCCGCGGCAGCAGATACTGGTACTGTGCCAGCTCGACCTGCAGGCGTCCTTCCGCCGTCTTTGCCCGCTGCGCGAAAATATCCAGAATCAGCGCGCTGCGATCCAGCACGCTCGCCTCCGTCAGCTCCTCCAAGGCGCGAATCTGCGAGGGCGAAAGATCGTTATCGAAGATCACGAGGTTTGCCTCGGTTTTTTCCAGAAGCTCTCGCACCTCCTGCGCCTTTCCCTCGCCGATGAAGCTGTGCGGATCGGGCGCATGACGGTTTTGCAGCACCTTGGCGGTACAGACGCCGCCAGCCGTTTCCAGCAGCGCCTCCAGCTCGTCAAGCGTCTCGTATGTAGCAGTCTCCTCCGGCTTGAAGCAATCCGCGTTCAGCCCGACCAGAACCGCTTTTTCAATGGTCACTCGATCCGTTTGTTCCATCGTTTTCTCCCAAAATGCGACAAAGAATGAAAAAAGTCCGCACCGATACGATGCAGACTTTTCGCAAATTACTTCAGGCCATACTTCTTATTGAAGCGATCAACGCGTCCGCCGGTATCGACCAGCTTCTGCTTGCCGGTATAGAAAGGGTGGCACTTGGAGCAAATTTCGACCTTGATGTCCTTTTTGGTGGAACCAGTCTCAATGATTTCACCGCAGGCGCAGCGGATCGTCGTCTGTTCGTATTTCGGATGGATACCTTCCTTCATCACATTCACCTCTTTCTTGTTTTCGTAAAAGGGGCGTTTTATCCCCATATTTTTTCAAAGCCCAATCATAATATCACAACTGTATTTGAAATGCAAGTGTTTTTTTCTGTTTTTTCAGCGAAATATCAAATCCCGCGTCAGGCGCGCTCAGTAAGCGGGGGCCTCGTCGAGAAAACGCATCAGGATCGTCGCGACCTGCGCTCTCGTTGCGCCGCCGGTCGGCAGCAGATACTGCCCGCTTCCCTGAATGATCTGATTTGTCACCGCCCAGCACATCGCGTCCCTTGCCCAGTCCGCCACAGCGTTTGCATCGGCAAAGCCGTCCAGCACGGCGTCGTCGGTATCCGCGTTTTCAATCTGTCCCGCAAAGCGGTAAAGCACGGTCACGATCTGCTCTCTC
>Ga0265301_10007623_pt1 | contig 10112 bp, 12 predicted proteins | sample AusTroGonzalo_MG_2_FD_193488 | JGI IMG/M metagenome (GOLD analysis project Ga0265301, IMG submission 193488) | Bovine rumen microbial communities from tropical cattle in Woodstock, Queensland, Australia - Gonzalo_04 | ecosystem: Host-associated > Mammals > Digestive system > Stomach > Rumen ...
TATTTCCGCAAGCCTCGGCGCGGTATACATCGGCACAAAGCGCAGCACCTTCCCGGTCTTTCGGTAATATATCGGCGCCAGGTCGGCAAAGTGCTCCTGAAACTGCCAAAGCAATCCGTTGTACGGTTCGTTCTTTTCGGGGAAGATCACAATATCGGTTCCGGCCTCAAGCAGTTCAACGGATTTCCGGAAGGTGGTCATCACCCGGCTGTCGTGCCACACCGGGATCGTGTTCGCGTTTGACAGCGCAAAAGACGCCGGCCGTGCGATCAGGTGGCTGGCCATGCGGTAAAACCAGTGCAGTGCCCTGGGCTTCATGGACCAGAAATCCTGAAAAGCATAGGCCGGAACTTCCTTCCGGTTCATCATCTCGCCCACGCACCAGGTTGCGTGCGGCCGCGGCATGTACAGCTCCGCCGCGAACGGCCCGTACGCCTGGGCGTGATTGCCCACGATCACGCAGGGCTCCGGCGGCAGGTTTTCCGTGCCGAACAGCTGATATTTCGGGGTCACCCGCCGCACGGTCCGCACGATCAGCCGGTACAAAAGCGGCTTTTTCTCGTTCGAGGGGGTCTGCATTTATTCCTTTCCTTTCGACTTCTTCGCGCGCTTGTTGGTGTCGATGGATTTCCCGAAAACGACATACCGGTCATACAGGTATTCCGTCACAAAATTCAGCGCCATGTTCAGCCCGGTGATCAGGTACTCGTTCCACCCGCAGGATTTGGCGAGCCAGTCGCCGAGAATCGTTGTCAGGGGCGTAAACACCGCGTAATAGGCCGCCACCTTCAGCATCGCGACGGGAACGTTGTTGGCCGAGCGGAAGGTGTACTCCCGGTTCAGCGTGAAATTCCAGACCACGGAGAGCACCAGCGCGGGGAGATAGCAGGCCCAGTAGTCCCAGTCTGTCAGTTCCTGCAGCAGCGTAAAGACGCCGATCTCCACCACGCCTGCGGAAATGGAAAACAGCACGAACTTGACCGATCGGGTCAGTTCGCTGCGGTCCGCTTCTTTCTTTTCTTCGGGTTCTTTGTTCATTTCGGGTTTCTTTTCCATGCTGATTCCCTCACTTTGCTGTTTTCTGTTTCCCGTACCGGTCAATGACCGCCTGGTACTCGCCCAGCACCATCGGCATCAGGTTTTCCCACGAGAGAGGGATGGTCTCCTGCGCGGTTTTTCCGATGCCTTGCAGATCCTCCTTCGCGAAAATCCTCAGGATTTCGTCCCGCATGGCCTGCGGGTTTTCCGCGGCGGTGAAGCCGTTGACGTTCTTCCGGATGGCCGCCGCTGCGTTCGAGCCTTCCGTCGCCAGCGTCGGCACGCCGAGCACCGCCGCTTCCCGCAGCACCAGCGGGCTGTTGTCGAACACCGAGGGGAAGAACAGCAGGTCTGCATTCAGATAAACCCCCTGCAGCAGTTCCCGGTCGCTGATCAGCCCGGTCAGCAGAACCTGCTGCTCCGTCAGGCCCAGTGACGCGGTATACCGTGCAATGTCGTGCTCGTCCTTCCCGCTCCCGGCCATGATCAGGAACCAGTCGTTCCCCTCGTCGCACAGCAGCCGGAACGTATCCAGGATCAGCTTCTGGTTCTTGTACCAGATCTGCTGGCCCACGAAAAGCAGGATATGCTTCCCCCGGGGAATCCGGAAGGCCGCCTCCGCCCTGGCTTTCAGCTCCGCCGCATTGGCGGGAAAGGAGGTGTCCGTTCCGTTCGGCATCACAAAATACGGCTTGCGGAATCCATAGGAGCGCAGCGTCTCCCCGGTTTCTTCCGAGCAGGCCCACACCTCGTCACAGCTTTCGTACAGTTTCACCATCCGTCCGGTCATCGCTTTGGCGATCGTTTTGCTCTTTGTGAATTCCAGAATCGCATCGTACAGCTTGGAGTGGAATGTCGCCACCACCGGAATCTTCATCTTCCGCCCCAGGGAGACCGCGTATTCCCCAAGCAGGGAGGGGCTGTGAAAATGAAAAATGTCCGGCTGCGTTTCGGCAATCTGCGCCGGAAGCTTCGGATCCAGTTTCGGAACGGCGCTGGCATACCTGGAAAAAGGAACCCGGATCGTTCCGCTCGTCAGCACCGGATACGAAAAGCTGTGCTTCTCCAGGTAATGGCTTTCCATGGCCGGACAGACCACCACCGCGTCCATATGACGCGCGTATTCATGAACGGTTTCGGTCACGCCGTCGATCACCGGGAAATAATTGTCGATAAACTGCACCGATCGGAGCGGGCGGTTCTGGCTCATTCTTTCACCCTTTCCCGTTTGCGCTTTGCGCTGAGCGCGTTGATGCCGTAAATGGCGCCGCCGATGATGATGAAGGAGTAATGGCTGAAAAGCCGCCAGATCAGCATGGCCCAGAACACGCCATCGGATTTCATGGCGGAGAAAACCAGGTAGAAAGCGCCCTCGGCGGCGCCGGCATTCCCCGGCGTCGGAACCAGGCAGATCGATGCGTAGATATAAATCGTCATCGCGAAAATGCGCCAGTAGCTGACGGACGCGCCGAACATCTTCAGCACGAAGAACGGCATGCTGCACAGGGCAAACCGGTAAATCAGCGACAGCACGATCAGGCAGAGCAGCAGAAGCTTGTCCTTGGAAATCACGGAGAAGCTGCTGTGATAGCTGTCCAGCATTTCCAGAAGGCGGTCGATGGTTTCATCCGGATTTTTGACGATTTTCAGCCGGCCGCCCAGCCGGATCACGGCGCTGATGAGCTTCTTCACCGTGTTCGGCATAAAGGAAAACATCACCAGCAGGCCGGGAATAAGCGCGAAGAGGAACAGGCCGAAATAGGCGGTGTAGCGGATCGCTTCCAGCTCCACGCTGCTCCAGGTAATGAACACCACCAGCGCCAGCAGGATGAATCCAAGCTGCATTGTCACATACCCGGCAATCGTCATCGCGGAGGATCCGCCGTCGGAATAGCCGTGTTTGTGCAGCCAGTGGATCTGGAAAGGCTGCCCGCCGGCGCCGGAGGGGGTAATGCAGTCGTAGTACTTCCCCAGTGCGGCTGTTTCAAAGGCAACCCGGAAGGAGGGCTTTTCGCCGAGAGACCGCATCATCAGGAAGTACTTCAGCGATTCCGCAAACAGGAGAACAACCAGGCAGAGGGCCGTGCAGCCCAGATACAGCCAGGCCTTTCCCGTAAATTTCGGCATGACGGCGTCAGCCGGCTTGCCCGAGAACTCGTTGATCGCGGTGATCGCGACGACTGCGATGTTGATCAGGACAAACAGCGCCATCCAAATCCGTTTCTTTTTTCCGCTCTGCGGTTGATTGCTCAGCTCTTGATTGCTCACATGTTCCTCCGAATAGCCGCCTGGCTTTTTGTTTCTGCGTATCAATGATAAACGGTGCCAACTGTGTCTTTCCGATGAACCTTGTTATCCCGGGCCTGCCGCGCGCGGTGCGCGTGCAAATCGTTACTGCACAGGATCTTTGAGTACTCGCTGCAGTGGAAAGCATGCTGCGTGAACCTGTGTAACTGGATAATTATACCATAGTTTTCTGAATATTCCGAATACTTTTCTTCTTCAGGGCAAAAAGTGCCAAAAATCATCCGAAAATGACCAGTTTCTGCAGAATAATGATCACCAGATGGGCCGGATACAGGGAATAGCTGAGCCACTTCGGCATGCGAAGGTCGTGGGGGAAGCGGATCAGCATCAGCGGAAGGGCCAGCAGGCCGTAGGTTTCCAGCCGCAGGAAGGCTTTCAGCGGGCCGGACAGCCAGGCAGGCGTGCCGGTGAGATTGACGGGAATCCCGAAAAGGGATCTGGTCAGTTCATAGCCGGATCCCCAGAACAGGAAGAAGGAAACCATCACCGCGGCGATGCCGGGGCGGGTATTCCGCACCGCGTAGAGCAGGATGAACAGCGTCACCCCTTTCCAGCCGTAGTCCGCGTTCAAAACGGTGGCCAGGGCAATAGCGATCGCGGGCGCCCAGATCTGGCTCAGATATTTTTTTTGCCGGATACCCCACAGGGCGCAAAGGCCCAGGAACAGCGTCAGAAAGATATTCGGCTTCTTCAGGAAGACGGTATACAGCACTTCCCACAGGCCGGGGAAAGAAAATCCGGCGGACAGGGGCGCCACGGTTTCCTGAATCAGAAGGCCGAGATGCCCCTGGGTGTTCAGGGCCAGGTAATACAGCGGCTGGGAGACCAGACCGGCCTGCAGAATCCGCCCCAGGTATTTGGGGACGCTGCGGGTCCGGCAGAACCCAACGATCATGCACCAGGCATACAGCGGAAAAGCGATGCGGCCCAGCAGACGCATGTCCGAAGCGTTGTTGAAGAGTACTTTTCCGGTGTGATCAATGAACATGGACGCCAGGGCAATCAGCTTCAGCAGACCGGTGGAAAGGTTACCGGCCAGTTCCGCATGCGGAGAGGGAGCAAAACGCTTCAAACGTTCGGTCACGGTCTCCCTCCTTTCGCTTTCTCCTGCCGAAGATTCCAAACCCGGTAAACCCTTCAGGGCATTGAAACGAAAGGGATTATAGCATAGAAAGAGAAATGGTGCAAAACAAACCTTCCGCCTATTCCTCTCCCTGCATTATTTCAAGTTCAAGACATTTCCAGTCTTCATTCAGAATATGGAAGATTTCAGGTTCAGCCTGACTGACTTCCCGGAACCCTGCAGCCCGGTAGCAATGATAAGCTGCCTTGTTATTTTCAAAAACACCCAGTGTGATTTTTTCAGCCTTCAATATTTCAAAGCCATATCGGATCGCGAGATTCAGCATCTCCCTTCCATATCCCTTGCCGCGCTTTTGGCTGTCCACAATAACAAAGCCAAAACGAAGGCTTTTCTTTTCCTCATCCGTAAAGCGCATAATCAGATGCCCGATCACGCCGGTTTCATCGAAAGCGGTAAATTCATAGAAACTGTCTGAATACGCCATGGCATCATAATGCTGATTCAGATCATCCGCCGTAATCGGATATGACTCAAACCGATCCGCACACCACTTCCGGAAAGCGATTTCATCGCCGGTCCAGGAAATGATCGTCTGCGCATCGCATGCTTTGTATGGTCGTAGTCTCAACATATAGTTTCCTTCCTTCTATGCGTTCAGGTAGTTGGATTCCTATGAATTCACTTGCCGAATGTATTCCTCCGCAGAGATCATAGGCTTTTCCAAACCGACAATCGTCTCAGCTGATAAGCGAAGCGCAGCACCGTACTCCTCCCCGGCTTTCTCAAAGCGTACAAGCAGCGGATCCGCTACAACCGCAGCTTCAGGGACGTTAAGAAGGGGCGTCTCCGGGACACAAACCATATCCATATCATGATTGCCGAAACAAGCTTTGCACATTTGCTTCAACCCGTCAAAGTTGCCTTCCCAGTGGGGAAAACCGCAGCCGCAGATAACCAGCGTATGGATGCGGGAAAAATCCGCCAGCGCTTCATGGCGTACTGTTCCGTCCGCTTCCTGCACCATCTTCATCTTTACCAGCGGAATCGTCCGGTCCAGCACGGCTTTCAGGTGGGATGGCATTCCGTAGCAATACAGCGGGAAGCTCCAGATAATCACATCAGCATCCCGGTACAGATCCAGAATCGCGTTCTGATCATCGTCAAAAACACAATGACCGTCCCCGCGCGCCCAGCAGCCAAAGCAGCCCCGGCAGGGGGCAATCTTCCGTTCTATGACGTTGATGATGTTCACCGTGTGACGGCCATCAGCATTCATGCCCTTCAGAAAGGCTTCCGTCAACCGGATCGTATCGCTCTTTTTCTTGGGACTTCCGTTCAACACAAGAATCTTCATCGGTTTACTCCTAACCTCCTGTTTCATGCCGCCCAACACCTGTGCGGCCGTCTCTTTTTCGGAACGTGAACTTCAGGTCATATGCATATTTTAGTGACCTAAAGTTCACATGTCAAGGGGAGGATAGGAAATCGAAAATTGACGAAGTGTAGCGTATGCTGTACAATTTGATCAAAAATACCGGAAAGGATTTTCAAATGATGACAGCTCTGGAAATGTATGCGGATGACGGGCAGCATGCTTCTCCGGCTGGCTCGGATTTTGCAGCAAAGTATTTCTGGGAGACAATCCGTATGGATATTATTTCAGGCTGTGGCCGAACACTTGATACCTGGTGAGGAGAAGTATGATAAGACAGGCAACGATAGAAGACGCATCCAGAATAGCAGAAATATCCATTTTTACCAAGCGAATGAACTACAGATTCATCTTCCGCAACGATAAGGTGTCGTTCGGAGAAATGCAGGTTTATCCCTTGGCAGATTCTTATATTCATGATCCACAGCTACTGAAGGGAATATGGGTTTTTGATGACGAGTTTGTAAAAGGATTCATCAACATTGAGGGAAAACAAATTGCTGAACTGTATGTGGATAGTTTCTTTGAGAATCAGGGAATAGGCAGCAGACTGCTCAGCTTTGCTGTAACAAAAGGCTGCAACGCGTTATGGGTTTTGGAGAAGAACACAGATGCACAGCGGTTTTATTCAAAGCATGGATTTGTGAAAACCGGAGAAAGAAAGCTCGAAGAAGGAACAGACGAATATATCATTGAAATGAAACGATATGGGTAAAGATCAATGACAACGAAAATAACAAATATACCCCAAAAGCCCTTTTCAGTCAGGAGCTTATTCCCCGATACCGTTCTTCCAGCAGTGCGGTCTTTTCCCGGATCTCCTCCGCAATCTCTTTGCATTTCCGGTTCGTAATCCCCGCCGAAGTGCCAACCGTAATGACATCCTTCATTCCGGGATTTTTACTGTTTCCGTCCACGGTTGTGGTCTGTTCGCCGAACCATGTGGTACTCCAGGTCAGATCATACGCCGGCGACAGATTCCAGCAAAAGCAATCTTTCTGCCGGCCGCCTCCGCCAGCGTCCCGACATGCATCCCGTTCAGGAAGACTTCAGCCTGTTTACCGCTCACGGAGCACCTCCTCAATATTCCGGTACACCACATGGGTAAACAGTTCGCGAAGCTCATCCTCACAGCCCAGCGCCACGGCCAGTTTCGTCAGCGAAAGCAGGGAAATCTGCCCTGTGGTTTCAAACCGTTTCAATGATCCGTAGCTGACGTTGCTCCGTTCGCTCAGTTGTTCCTGCGACAAGCCCCGACGCTTCCGGATCCCCTTTAGCCGCCGTGCCAAAGCCAGATCGATTTCGTCCGGCGTTTCCCATACAAAAGCCATAGCCGCCAAGCTCCTTTCGGATCATATATGATCTGTTTTGTACTGATTATCACCGATTTGGATCATATATGATCCATCTCTGATTGTATCACAATTTCACTGTCAGATAAAGATGTATTGTAAGCGGTAGATAATCTACACCCCAAGTTTGCAGATTTCTTTGATCTGATCATTCCAGGGCAGCAGATCTTCGATATCTGCATTCGGATCTTTCGCAAACCGATCCGGCAGGAGTGTGAGAATATGATTCATATACTTCTCAGGATTCAGCCCATTAGCTTTTGCAGATTCAAGGATTGAATAAGCGATAACGCTGGCTTCTGCTCCGTCCGGCGTATCACAGAAAAGCCAGTTCTTTCTGCCAACTACCACGCCGCGCTGAGCATTCTCAACGGTATTGTTACTGGCTTCAATTTCTCCGTGATAAAGGAAAGTGCAAAGATATTCCTTCTGGTTTATAGCGTAAGTCACGGCTTCTTTCAGCTTGCCGCTGGGCTTGAAGATCGTCTCGATCCAGGCGTAATACTCGTCGATAATGGGTTTGGTCATTTTCTGACGCTTTGCTGCACGTTCCTTGTCGGGAAGATCTTCGATCATTCTTTCCACGTCAAAGATCCGGCCACAGAACTCATAGCCTTTGGCTGCTGCTGAATTTTCTGTCGTCGCTCCTTTGGGCATCGCTTCGAGCCATTTCCTGCGCATATGTGCCCAACATCCTGCCCGAATGATTTCGCCGATTACTCCATAGCCACTGTAACCGTCTGTGACCAGGATTCCGGTGAATCCTTCCAGGAAATTGGTTGCGCAGGCTCCCTTCCGGCTTTGTTCATATTGGAAGAGCCGCATCTGGTATGGTGCTCTCTTCGATGAGGAATACGCCCATATTCGGGATTCCTGCTGTGGCGTTCGTCCTGGTTCCTTGTTTACCTGCAATGCGGTTTCGTCCGCGTGGATCACCGGAAGCTTTAGCAGGTATTCTTTCATCTTCTTCCATATGATCTTCAGGTACATCTGGGCTACCGTGATTACCCACTTTGACATGGTACCGCGTTTAAGATCCACACCGTACCGTTTCCAGATCTGTTCCTGTCGGTATAGCGGAATCGCATCCATGTATTTGCGGACAATGACGTCTGTCACCACTGACGCCGAAGCGTAACTGTGCGGAATAAGCGGCGCAGGTGTCGGCGCTCTCCGTATATCTGCTTCTCCGGTTCTTTCCTCTGCTTTCGGATCGGCATATACCATGGTGTAATACTTCCGGACATATGCTTTTTGCGGTTCTTTAATGAGTTCTGACCGGACTTCTGTTTTGCCAATACACTTAAGCGGTTCGCCCTGAGCGTTAACCTTCTCGTCTTCCGGAAGATCTGTCACAATCTCCTCTACCGGAAGATTGGCACAGAGTTCTTCCATGGTCCGTTTCGCCTTGCGTGTATGAGCTGCGACCGTCACTGTATTGTTTTCTTCTGTCGCTTTCTCCGATTCTGCTTCCCGCTGGATATTTCCGTCCCCGGTTATCTCAAACATGCTGAGCTGGCCGTCACTCAGAACATATTTCCTCTGTTCACTGCTCTGTCCGAATCTGGCCCGGTTTGCATTCAGGATGATTTGATTCTTTTCCTCGATGATGGCATCTTTTTTGCGGTTATCTTCGACAAGCTTCTCAATAGTTTCCTGCATCTTGGCGACTTGTTCACGCAGCATGGAGAGCTGATCCAGTACCATGTCAAGCATGGCTTTCGGTACCATTTCCTGTTCCACACTGCCCACCGCCTTTCTGTTATATATATTCGACAGGCGGCGTGTAAAATCCTTTTGGAAAATGCTGAAAAAACCTTATTTTTCAACATTTTCCCTTAAAAAACTGTACCGGGTTTTCCAGGCTTGAAGGCATTCTTTGGCGCTATGGAAAGACCTTCCATGAGCCAGCGAAATTGTTGCTTTGTTAGCAGTTTTAATTCATTCTCATTCCGCGGCCACTGGAATCGCAATTCATCCAGGCGCTTGTATAGGAGGATGTATCCTGTGCCGTCCCAGTAAATTGCTTTGATTCTATCTGCTTTCCGTCCGCAAAAAATGAATATGGATGTCTCTTCCAATTGACGGCCGTATTCCAGCTGAACCTTGGCAACTAATCCGTCAATATGGAGCCGCATATCCGTATAGCCAGTCTGAATGTAGTAATTCTGAATTCTGCTGAAGTCAAACATGGCTATTCAGAGCTCCTACAAGATCCGCTATCTTGCTGACTGACATTTCAGAATTGATTTCAATGGAAACCTGCCCATACCGGATGATGCATTCGATTCCCGCAGTATTTGGCTCTACGGAATTTGTGTATCCCGTTGGCAGCTGATCTGGATTGACTTTGATGAGTCCCTGGTTTTCACTGGCATATCCTAAGCGTTTGGCGGCTTCTCCCAGACAAGTACGTTCCCATCTGTAGTATGTCTTTGGGCTGATTCCATTTTCTGCACACCAGGTAGTAACATTTTTCCCGCTGGATCGGCACGCTCGGATGCGCTCCTGCCATTCAGTCAGCCGTGCTGTGTGACATATTTCTCTTACGTCCATGATCTCCTCCGTGTCTCATGTTTTCTCTGAGAATCTCGGAGATTCCCTGAGACTATGTGGCCTTTGGAGAATTATCTCATGTCGACGATCTGTTTTGAATGCGTGAATTATCTACCGCTTACGAAAAAGTGAACGGTTTACCAAAATGGTGAACGGTTCACCGCCGGGAAAGTAAACCCCCTGTTTCAGCCGTTAGAAAAGCGTGGTCGAGCTCAATTCGGCAGGGGGATAAAAAGAACGGAGCCCTTGATTTACAAGGGCTCCGAGTGGTGGTGACAGTTGGACTCGAACCAACGACCCCATCGATGTGAACGATGTGCTCTACCGACTGAGCCATGCCACC
>Ga0265301_10007627_pt1 | contig 10108 bp, 1 predicted proteins | sample AusTroGonzalo_MG_2_FD_193488 | JGI IMG/M metagenome (GOLD analysis project Ga0265301, IMG submission 193488) | Bovine rumen microbial communities from tropical cattle in Woodstock, Queensland, Australia - Gonzalo_04 | ecosystem: Host-associated > Mammals > Digestive system > Stomach > Rumen ...
GAAGTAAATCTTCATCACGTGGGTTTCGCCGTTGATATTCATGCGCACATCGCTGTACACCGTCTCCCTGAAAAAGTCCAGGTTCGGCGGGAGCACGTTCTTGATGGACCTTCCACACAAACTAATGGAAGACTGGCCGAGCAACTTGGTTGCACCGTGGTTCACGGCCTTGATCTTTCCGGAGTCATCGTAATAAATGATACCGTCTTCGATTTTGTTGATCAGTTTCTGCAAGAACCAGTAGGCGCCCATATCGCGGAACCTGGCCGACGTATAGTACTGACCGCAAAGCACCGATATGAACAGTGTCAGGAACTGGTGCCACACAAAGAAATGGTAGCCGCCATTCCAAGCGCCATAGCCCTTGATCAGCGGAATCACAAAGTCAAACATTACAGCCACCACAAGGCAAACGCCCAAGCTACCAGCCATGTAGGCGCCAGTATGCAACACCGTCGGGTCCAGCGAACGGAGCGATCCGCGCAAAAGCTGGTAAGTAATCAGCAAGCATGCCGGCAAGAAGAACAATACATACACAATCGTGAATGTCTTGAAGATGGGCATGTACGCAAAGGGTAATATTCCGAAAAAGTCAAAACCCGAAATGGCCTCGGGGCCAACCACGAACAAGAACGTGAGGGCAATAACAACCATGATACCCACAGACCCCGAAATCGTCTTGTACGGGGTGCGGCGGCTGAACAGCACCAGTTCGCCCATGTCGTAAAGGGCAACGCCCACGCGGACCCAACAAAGCGCCTGCAAACCAAAGATCAGCTGGCGGCCAATATAAAGGTCCGACATTTCGGGCGTGATAGTTCCACTAAAAAAGAGGATACCCAAAATACTGCACGCATTCCAGGCGATGTTCGAAATCACCATCATGCGCAAGGGTTTCGGCAACCGGCGTGCCGTCATCTTGTGTTCGAGCAGTACAGGGTAGTAAAACGATACAAGAAGGGCTAGTACCGAAAGCACCAAGAGGTATGGAGAATCGGAATACAGGCTCTCTGCCATTTTACTTTACCCGTTTAATACCAAATGTGGACGTTTTATCGTAACTGTTCTTTCCGCTGAACTTGTCAGCATTCGTGGAATTTGCATTCGGGACGAACACAGTTTCCATATCCAATTTATAAATATACGCGCCCGTGGCAACAGCCCTACCCTGTTCAGACTGCAATCCAACGGCGGTATTTGCCCATTCCACGTAGAATACGATCTTGCCCGACGAAGACAGGTACACGCCGGACGGCACGGTGTACCTACCGGCCAAGCGGTTCACGTAGCTACCCAGGTTGGTATAAATCGGCATGCTGTACTTGACGCGCAGGCTATCCCAGGCGGGGGTTTCGTTGCTCGAAGAACCTCTCGGAACGGTCATTTCGATCTTCCAGATTGCGCCCTGGACGCTTGCAGAATCGATACCCGAGGCAACCACCTGACCGTTCTGGATCAAGTCGAGCTTGTGGGTATTGGGGTTCTGCACGTACATGCGGATGTTGTCTTGAGACGGCACCTGCGAACGCAATTCTCCGCCCGACTTAGACACCACATCTTGCATGGTCACCACGAACTTGACCTGCGGATTACCACTGCTCAAAATCGGAATCCACGGAGCGTTCTGTGCCGGCATGTTGCCGTGGGCATCGCGCAGGGCACTGAATTCCTTCGGATGCAGGCGAACAAAGTCACCGTCGTTTACAGCGAGGCGGCTTTCCTTGTCGTAAATGGCAGCCATGCTCGTCTTGGTGGCGGCAATGGTGAGCGTCTGCACCGAGCGTTTGTAAATGGCGGTGTCCACATCAGAAAGCTTTTCGCGGTAATACACCAGCGAAGAATCCACGACGGTCACCGGTTCACTCAATACCATGTCGAGCATGTCGTACTTGTCGGACTTGGACATGTCAATGGTCGCCGTCACAATCACGGGGCCAGCCAAGTCTTCGCCGAGCACGGAGTTCGTTTCGTAAGAAGCTCCCTTACCCAAGTGCTGGGCCACAAGGCCTGCGCCTGTAATGTTCAAGCCCTTCGAAGCGCCTTCGTAAGTACCGCTGGTAATGCCGTAGGTAAAGGGCTTGGGCAAGTCGAGAACAGAGGACATGCCGTCGGCGGCATAAGTCGGCACCGTGCCCGCCACCCAGAGCGTTTCGGGAGCGGTACGGCCAAAGATTACCGAGATGCTATCCGGGTAATGCTTCTGGTCAATTGCACGTTCGTATTCGATGTACACGCGCTCGGCAACGCCGTCTTCGTCGGCATCCGAAATCGAGGCGTAAGTCATGGGCACCGGGATCAGTTTCAAGGTTATCGGGAGCTTGGGCTGGCCGCAAGTAGCCGACACTTCGTTGCCGTTCTTGTCCTTGATCGGCGCATTCGAAAGCAGCTGGGCGAACATGCCTTCGGTCACAATGGAATTGCCACTAGCGTCAAAGCCAATTTCGAATTCCCACACGTTCATCGATTCGTTATAAAGCTGGGTGAACTTGACCGTAGGCGCGTCTACCTTTGTAGAGCCATTCGTCGCGAACAGCTGCGTGGGCCAATCGGTACCCGGGCTAGAAATCGGTTCGCTGAACTGCATGTAAACGCGGTCGCTCTTCGCGGTATCCAGGCGTTCAAGCACAGACACGGCCAAGAGCGTCGGCGCAATGCCGTCTTGGTAGAAGTCCGTATGGCTTTCGACCTTGCCGCCCACGTTAGAATACAGCGTAATAGAGCCGCTCGGGCTCGTGTTGATGGCAGTATCCTTGATGTTTGCCTTCACCACGATTTCCTTGCCGTTCTTGCTAATGACATCGGTGGTCTTGAGCGTATCGCCTTTATAAACGAATTCCACCGAGTTGAACGACTGGTTTTCTTGGTATTCGTTCGAAATCGTAATCTTCAAGGCGTCCGGCTTGTTGTCGCAATCGGTATCGATCATCTTTGCAACATCGATAATCGGCCAAGGCGGCAGTTCTTCGATAATCAAGTCGGCGGTGGCGGGCTCGTAATCGAACTGGGTAGAGTTGCTGACCTTTGCGTACAAGGTCGTCACCATCACCTGTTCAGAGCTTACATAGAACGTCGCTTCGCCATTCACCAGCTGAATGCTCGTGATAGGAATCGTCGAGGTTGCAGAACTCCAGAAGAGAGCGTTTCCAGTGGTGGTGCCCAAAGTGAGCGTAACGTTCACCGTGTCCAAAAGCTGAGCCAAGGAGTCCAGCAATTGCACGCGGACTTCGACCATCTTGGGCGTGCCGCCCGCAGAAGTCTGGTAAGTCTTATAAGAAGACTTGTCGAAGCTGAGATAGCGCTTTTCGAGCGGTGTGGTAATGGTATCGATTTCCACATTGGTTCGAACCACCGCGCAGGCACAGTCGTACTTGTTTTCGGTCTTGCTGTTAGCGCCATGGTTATGCCAGCTGACCCATTCCATGTAGTTGTTGCCGTAGGCAAGAGTCGTATCCTTGCCAAAGACAAAGGAATCGGTACGGTCTGCAGGGTTGTACACAAGGTTCTGCGGCCTACCGTTCATTTCAAAGTCATCTAGGAATCCGGTAGGCGTCACCTTGCTATAGCCGTCGTAAGTCGTCTTGTAGTCTTCTTTTTCTATAGAATAATGCGGGCTCTTGAAGGGGTGTTCAAATTCAAGCGTCACCGTACGGTTAACCTGCGGGCCATTTTCAGGAGAGTAATCCGGGCCGTAACCGTAAACATACCTTCCATGGTAATGAGCGGTTATATACGGAGTCTGAGTATAGGCTAGTTCTACTACGCCATTAACTTTTTCCGTATACATTGTCGAATTGGATTCATTGACATACACCGGGCCACGAGTCAAGTCAATTCCCTTGAACGGTTCCGGATCGCCATCGTCCAAATGCGGCCTGAACGACCAGCTGTTTTCGATACTTCCATAAGTCGGATCGATTATAAATTCAAAGAAATAACTACCCGAAACATACAAATCGCCTTCGATATGAACCTGCGTATAATAACCCGATTCTGTCGTCCCCTTCGCAGTGGTAACATTGTATGCAACAGGAGCATCAACCTTTGGCGAGAGCCAACCCACAGACTGACCCGTACCATCCCAAATAGAACCGCTGTAGCTCATTGCATTAACCGCAACCGGGAAGTAGAATCGCAAATCCAAGTCATGGTAAACCATCGTGTCTCTGTTGGTTACAACCACAAGGAATGTATTGCACTGTTTCCAGTCCGAAGTTTCTTTGCAACCATACTTGTTGATTGGTTTCACATAAATATCCATCTCAACCGTCGTGGCATATTCTTCGGTCGTAAAGCTGTAACCGGAACCGCCGTTATCGTCGGTCGTCATGCCCGAAGACACGGTAAAGTAATAAGTCGTACCGGGTTTCAAATCCGTGAGTACCGCTTCATGGAACAGCACGGCACCGTCACTTGCAGCCTTGCTTTCGTTAAGTGCGCTCATCGAAGTTCCATAATTCACGACACCGTTCATACGGTCGGCGCTCCACCAGTAAATTTTGGCACTACGATGGTCCACCTGGCAAATCGTCACGCCGCTAATCTTTGTCTCGGCCGAAGTCATGGTAAACTGATACCATTGACCATGGTTATCGTCCGTCGTCAAGTTACGTTTGGTGTCCATGCCTTCCAAGAAGAAGTAGTAGGTCTTGCCCTTTTCAAGGTTTTCAAGCGTCAAGGAGCCGCCCTTGGTTGCCTTGGTCTGCCCCACAGACTTTGCACCGGCCAAATCCGGAGTCGTATTGTAGAACACCGTCACCAAGGCGACTTCGTTCGCATCCCAGCTTACAATGGCAGAGGTTTCGGTAATCGGAGTACCCTGAATGTTACTGAACAAGGGTCCTTCGGCATCGATCGGGAGCGTCTGCGCCAAGCTTTGCGCCGGGAAAAGGAAGTTCGCCGTAAAGTCGATACACGTTTCAGACGACGTATAAATATTCCAGTCTTCTATCAAAGGCAATTTCGGATCACGCGCGCCCATTAACGCACCCACCGGGCAACGGTACTTATAAGGCATACCGCCTACATTGTAACCATCGGGGTTCGCAGCACGGTTATGCGGGTGATTCATGTTCCTGTCGCCTGCGCCCATCATCAAGGAAATATCCCAGGGGTTAGCACCCAACATAAAATACATATTGTCTAAAGCAACTTTCAAGTAGCGTTCATCACCCGTAAGTTCATACATCAAAAACACCGAAACAGTCGCACCCAAGTTGTAGCGCATTACCATCCAGTCAAAGCCAACCCATACTAGGTTATAGGGAGTTACCACATGCAACCTACTCGCATCATCATGCAAATTGTTCCCAAAGTCCTTTGCTTCATTTTCAAGCACAACTGAATCGCCACCCAAATTCGTACCGACATCAAGCAACTTTCTGAAAGCGGACATCGTGCGGCCAGAAAGCGTATCGCGTTCCGTTTCAGAAAGACCATATTCAGCCGCAACCGTAGGGTTACTTAAAATCATCTTCTGGAAAGCAAACAACACGTACGCATGAATGTTCTGGTAATCCGTAGCCCAACCGCCCGGATTAAATCCGCTCGAAATACCTAGAAATCCCGCCTTATAGAGATTAAAATTCCACTTATAGAGGGAATCATTTGCATAAATATCCTTGTTCTTATAAAGGTTATACTGATAAACAGTATCCTTTGTCGCATACCAAAGAGCTAAAGATGCAGCAGCACCGTCATCGCACAAGGGGCCAAGTCCCGTATAAAATTGCGTGTAGGGATTTTTCTGGCCCTCTACTTCAGCAGGTTCCGTTCCATGGCCGGGTTGACCATCCTTCCAATATTCCCTAACGGATTTCATCAAAACTCTTTCATAAATATCCTTTGCAGCTTCCAACAAGGAATCCGCATAAGCAGCATCGTACACCCTATAACCAACAGCCACATTTGCTAGAGCGGCTGCAAACATACCTGCCGCATTAGTGCCGATTCGTTCAAAAACAGGGCGATCCGGTCCACCTTTTGCTCGGCTCTGAGCGTCCTGACGTTCCGGCAAATCCCAATAGGCATGGTCTTCATCACCCATTGCCACCGAATGATACATCAGACCTTGTTCCAACAAACCGTCTGCTTTAGAGGCATTATAAAGCTTAAGAATATAGTCCGTACCGATTTTAGCTTCGTATAAAACATCAGGAATACCATCGGTAAACACCGTATCGGCATAGGAATTTCCATAAGCATCTTCCGCCTTATCTTGATACGTCAGGTACACCATCGAAAGTACATAAGCTGTATAGCCAACGGTTTCCGCCACCTTGAAATGGTCACCGCAGTCATGCCAGCCACCCGTCAAGTCATGGCCAATCGCAGAACCGTCCTTCAAGTGGCAAGCGCCATGAAAGTGCGACTTGGTATTGCCGCAACGCTGAATACCAAAGAACTGCAAAGACATCTCAAGAATCGAATTGAATATAGAAGGGTGAATATGGAAGGTTGCAGAAGTATCGTTACCCACCACCACAAAGTATTCGCCCGGTGTACTCGGAGCAAGCCCCGTAAAGTCAGCACGATAAAGTTTTTCAGTTTCAACACTATTCGTATCTTTAGAACCGTATTCATACCAGCTCGTGATACTGTTAAACGCTCCATTTATCCAAATTTGCCCTTTTCGTGCATTCTCCCTGATTAAGCTCAAAGAGCCGCTCCAAGCCTCGGCACCGCTGTTTGCGTCGATCACCTTGAACTTGGTATCCGAAGGGTCTGCCACATAAGCATACTTATAGTCTTGCGGTCTAAAGCCAGACTGGTTCACACGAATTGATCTGCGATGGTAAACATTGATAGAGTCCAAGTATTTACGATCGCTCACCTTGTCGGTGCGGTCCAAATTGGGCAAATCCCTTGCCACGGCAAAGTCCACGGCAAAGAACATCAACAGTAATACAGCCTTTAACACTTTTTTCATAATCTTACTCTTCCTCCCAATACATTAAAAAAAGAGAATGTGCCTCCCCAGGCACATTCTCCCCAACATTTTACTTCTTAACTCTTCTGAAACCAAACGTTCTGGTAAACGTATCGGAGTCCTTCAGAGCTTCGGTGCGGTCACCATCGTCAGCCTTCGCCGGCAGGTAATCGCTCTTCGCCTCGGTATTGAACTTCGCAATGTAAGGCCCAGTACCGATCTTCTTGCCCGTAGAGCTTACAGGGTAGTCTTCGGGAGCGCACCATTCCAGGTACAAGGTCATGGTACTGGCCGCCGAGATATATTCCCGCATTGCAGAAGACATGAACGAATACGTTGCCTTGTTGATGTAAGAACCAAGGTTACTGAAGATATCCATTTCGAGGTTAATCTTGTAATCACGCTTGTCTTCGCCGAGTTCGGTCTTGTCGAGCACATCGGGCAAGGCGACTTCGATCATGAACTGCGGACCTGCACTGCGGTAACCCCTGATCGGAGCACTAAACACATCGTGCAACTTGCTGTCGCCTTCGGCAATCACAACCGTTTCGTCGTTCTTGTTCAAAGTCGTCAAGCGGAAGTTGACATTCGGATCCAGCGGGATTCCACCGTAGTACATGGAATCGGGGCTTCTGGACTTGATTACGCCTTCGACCGTCGTAATGGTGAACTTGATATTAGACACGGTACCGGTTACAGGCACCCAAGGCGTTGCATAGCCCGGATACTGGCCAGCCATATCCTTGAAGTAGCTCGTCTCGATATCCGAAATCAGGCGCACGGAGTCGGCAATCCAAATGGCTTCGTCATACTTGTGTCTGTAGCCAAGCTTTACCGTCGTCGAATTGGTCAGGTAAGTCACCGTGAGGTTCGGATTACGGCTCGGGTTGAAGTACACGCCGGCAGAACCGTCGCGGCTACGTTCCACCACATACGGGTGACCGGCAACGGTATCGAGCGGTTCAGACATTGTCAAGGTCACGTAGTCACGAGAACCGTAAGAATCGTCATCCACATCGAAGCCCTGCCACACAGCCGTCATAATAATCGGCGGGCACCTGTCGACAACCGGATAGAACTTGTCAAAGAAGCCGCCTTCGGGGCCAAGGCGCGGAGTCACGCGGCCGTAAGTATCGTACGGACCGGTCGTTGCGCCGCGGGCAAACGAATTCATGGTATTGAACTTGATCGTAATGACAGACACCGTATCTTTCTTGAGCACAGAGTCAATGATCACGACCGGCGTTCCGCTCGAAGAATCCACAGACGAAACCTTTTCCCAGCGTTCGCCGTATTCGAAGGTATGTTCCCATTCCGGCTTCAGGTTCTTGACTTCGCCCTTCAAGCCCCATTCCACGACAAAGCTGTCGAGCATGTCCTTGTCACGGAGCTTCTTTGCAAACTTCATGTAGAGTTCGTCGGCGTAGCCGTCACCTTCGTTGTCACGCATTTCGGCAAGCGTCACAGGTACCGGTCTCGGCGTTTCGACCACCTTGATCGTCTTACAGGCCAAAGACGGGTCGAGCAAGTTGTACGCATTGTCGGCCACAGAATTGGCCTTCACGGTCACCGTGACGCCTTCCTTGATATACTGGCCGTTCGTGTTTCCAGAAAGGGCATACATCCAGCTCTTGCCATCGTTACTGGTGGTAGCTCTGCCCACCACGCTAAAGACGGCGCCCGTTGCACCCACAACTTCCAAAGGCCATTCCGTTTCAGATGCCAAGATCACCGGTTCGGTAAAGGCGACCATCAAGGTGTCTTCCGGATATTCATGACCTTCGTTTTCAAGAATCGTCACGCTCAGCAACTGCGGCATAATGCCATCGCCAATCGCCACCTTGGTCGCGTTGGTAGCACCTTCTGCCTTCATGTACACCGTAGCCCTTCCGGCAGGCGCCGCATTTTCGGCAATGCCAAGCGTTGCCGGCAGGTCAACCAGCACCTCGGACTTGTTGAGAGCCTTCGATGCATCGACCTTCAAGGTCATGGTGTCGGCCATGCCAGGCAGGTACACGCGAACGCTATCGAAGCTGTAGTCGCTAATGAGGGTGTTGCTGAACACCACCAGGAGCTTGTCGGCCACGTTGTCGCAGTCGGTATCCTGGGCCAGCACCTTCGTGGGTTCGGGGTACTTGGATTCAGCAAAGAAGCTCTGCTTCGAGATATCTTCTTCATCGTCCGGGTCAATGTAAATCACCTGGATTGTATCGCCAGCAAAGAACGAAATCTGGTTGCCGTTTCTGGCTTCCGGAGCAACAGAGGTTGCCGTAATGGCAAAGGCGCTCTTGAAGCTACCCGGGTTCGAGGCGTCTTCCACCATCTTCACCTTCAGGGTATCGTTCTTCTTGTTGTTCACAATCAGGACTTCGATCGGCGCAGAAGTACCGGCCTTATCCTTGTCGTTCAGGTAAACGTAGAAGCGAGTCTTGGACGGGTCGGCCGGAGAGGTCACCGGGTTACCCGATTCATCCTTAATGGTGAGCGAGGACTGCGTCGTGTTACCGCGAGTGAACTGCACGTAGTAGCTGCGGTTAATAAAGGCGCAACCACCGTTTTCGGCACATTCTTCGCATTCCGGGTTCGCACCTGCGAAAATCGTCACGTCGATTTTGTTACTACCGATCTTCATCTTCACAGGAATGTTCAAAGTCCAAAGGCCAGTCGAGTCAATGGGGCCATCGCCTCTCTTTACATTGTAGTGGGCAACGTCAACATTGTTTTCGGCATCGATCAAGAAGATTTCGTCACCATGTCTCTGGATGTACGTCTTGATTTCCTGACCGTTCGCCCAAATACGCGTAATGTAACCCTGTTCCGAGACTTGAGCATAACCCCTCACGTACACGGTGCTGCTGGTCTGGTCAATCTGCACGTAAGAACCGTCAGCCACATGGAACGGAGAGTCGAAATGCACATCCATTTCGTAATGAGCACGCTTGGTGGTCATTTCCTGATGAGACGGGCTATAACCCCAAATGAATTCATTCTTACGATAAACCGTAATGAACTGGTTGATAGGAATTTCCGTATCGAAGTCACCGTAGTCCTTGCTTTCGACCGGCATACCGTCATAATCGGCACCATCCACCAGGAATTGGTGCGGAGCCCAAGACCAGTCACCCGTACTTACGTCCAACTTCTTTTTCTGGCGCTGACGAAGCGTTTCGCAATGGACGCCAT
>Ga0265301_10007629_pt1 | contig 10105 bp, 7 predicted proteins | sample AusTroGonzalo_MG_2_FD_193488 | JGI IMG/M metagenome (GOLD analysis project Ga0265301, IMG submission 193488) | Bovine rumen microbial communities from tropical cattle in Woodstock, Queensland, Australia - Gonzalo_04 | ecosystem: Host-associated > Mammals > Digestive system > Stomach > Rumen ...
TCTTCGAAACGATGATAGTGGCCGGAGAAGTGCTGCACCTTGCCATCCACCTTACCTGCGGTTTTCATCATGATAGCCGACAGCGGGTCTTTTTTCTTCTTGTTGGCCGTCGTCTCGTCGTTCTGCGGAATATTGGAGTCACAGGAGCCGTAAGCCGAAGTACCAGAGGCAGGAATATAATTACCACTACCGTTCTGATCGAGCCACCAGCGGTTACAGTCAGAGCCTGCTAACCATGGATAGTGCTGCATCCAAACGCTGGCCTCGTCCTTGTGGTTTTCCACGAAAGTGTTCAGGGCAGAGATGATGTCATCGGGAGCATAATAAGTAGCAGACGAGAGTATTCCCGGTTTTTTGTATGGTTTTTGGAACCAATAACAGTTAGAACAGTAGAAACGCACGTCCTTGAACTTGAAGGTGAAGTGGCTTGGCTGCCATGATCCGTTGTCGCCAGTAAAATACTGGATATTCTCATCAAAGACGCCTGCATTATTCCAGTAGGAGTTGTTTCCCTTGATGGCATTGATGGTCTGGTCATCAGCGTTGGAGCCACCAGAGCTGCCGTAGGTTACGCCCTTCGATCCGTCGTTCCAGTAATCAGGACTGATGTCGTGGTTGCCTGCTATAAATATAAAAGGTATGCCGGCGGTCTTGGCCAGGTCGGCGGTGCAGCTAAGGAAGTTGTTGTGTGTGCCGCTGCTACCGTCATCGCCCTTGTCCTGATCCACGTCACCGAGACAGAACACGATGCTGGTCTTAGGAGTGAGGTTAGTCGCGCCCTCGGTGGAGAATTGGATCGCTCCCGATTTAGGACTCATGTTGAGAATGTTGTTCATGATGCTGGTCATATCAGCTTGACTGGTGCCGTCATGGGTGTTCTCCTGGTTGATGTGACAGTCGGAGAAGAACACGGCACAGAACCAAACGTCTTCAACGAAGCGGAAGCCGTAGGCCTTGTTGTTATAGGTAAAGACCTTCAGCTCGTCGTAGTTGATCTTAGTCGTAGTGGGGTTAGGGGTCACATCACTTGCGGCGACGGGGGCTCCGTCAACCTTAACACTGGTAATCAGACCGCTCAAGTCTGTGCCTGCAGGCAGTGTAATGGTAGTAAAACCTTTGCTGTCACGCTCGGCTACGTCGGCGTAGGTAGCACCATTAAGCGTGAATGTCATCTGTGCTCTACTCGTCATAGCAATCGACGTGAGTAGCAGACAGAAAGATAGTGATTTTAGCATGTGCATGTTGTGTATTGGGTTTTTAGTTACAAATTAGATTGCAAAGATACCAATTATTATTGAGATATCCAAACAATTCATGAAAAAACTGCTGCAAGCCATTCGCGCGGCTTGCAGCAGTTGCTATGATCATTGACGACGTGTCGTCAGTTACATCTTGATGAGGTTAGAAGTCATCATCATCATCGTCCCAATCCCAAGCGCCTTGTCTTGAACGTCCCACCATACCTGAAGGAGCCTCATCATTAACACCAAGTCCAGGAAGATTGGTTTGCGTGGGTGAACCTGCGAGAAGATACAATTCTGTCAGTGCCGTTTCAATCTCAATCGTCGGCGCGATATATATTCTTTTATTCATAATTGTTCTTTGTTTAATGTTATCATTAAGATTCAAAATCATCACGAGAGTAAATGACAGCTTATTTCACTACGAACTTCTTGCCATTCTGGATATAGACACCCTTCTGGGCATTCTTTACCTTCTGACCAGCAAGGTTGTAGATGTCGGCATTGCCAATAGCCTCACCGTCGATAGTGTCGATGGCAGTAGCCTTACCGTCGATGAAGATGGTTAGACGGGCATTTTCTCCACCACTTTTTTTCTGAATGTAAGCACGGTAAGCCTTCACCTTGTTTCCACCATTTGAGCGATAGAAAGCGTCTTCTCCAAGGATATAGTCACCATCGGCAACAGTTGCCTCCTGATAGGTTCCTAAGAAGTTGTAGTTCGAGCCTTCTGTTGTCAGATCGGTGGCAGCCTTAACGGTAATACCCTTGAAAGTAAATGTACCAGCACCATTAGTAGCCTCAGTGGCTTTTATCAGATAAGGAACATTGGGTTCGATAGAATTAGCGGGCTCAAATTTCAAGGTCGTCTCATCATCACCAGTGTACTTATATAATTCAGTACCCTTGAAGTCAGCAGCACTTGCTGCGAATGGAATCGTGATGGTGTTCCAACCCTCAAAAATGGTCTTTTTCAGCGTTACGTTGGCATTATCAATATCTTCTGTGTAGGAAGATCCGGTAGCCTCGTCAAGCTCTACAGCAATGGCCGAGCCATAGTAGTAAAGGTGGAAATTATCCCAGATGACCCAGTCGGTGCCTGTCTCGCACTTGAAGCCAATCTTCAGGTCGCCAGCCTCGGTGATAAGGGTCTGCACCTCGTTGGTGTAGAAGGGCTGGTTTGTTTTAGGATTAATCTCTTGGAAATAATAGTAAGAACCGGACATTCCATTGGGCCTGTATACGCCATTTGCCCCAGCTTCGCCGTTATTGTCTCCCATAGCGGGCTTGCCACTTGTGAGCGGATTTTCGCTGTATTCGTCATTGATATCCTTAATCTTTTGGTCAACAATTCCGCAGTAGAGATTGGTCTTGTCTGTCGGACCATTATTGTCATGGCGGGCGAAGCCTTGCAGCGTAACCTTATATGTACCCTTTTGCAGACCAGAAATGGTCTGACTCAAGTTGAACTGAGTGTGATATGCCTCAAAGTTATGAGTTAGGAGACGGTGCTCGGTGATGGAACCGCTTTCGAGTGTCCAGCCGGAAGCAACTTTTCCCCAGCCTCCCTCACCTTCAGTGAAGTGCGGGTTCTCAATCATGAATGTGATGTCGAAGCACTCTTCATTGGTGGGCTCGGCTGTTGTGGCGTAAGTCACCATAGCGGTCTTCAGCGTTGTAGTGGCATTACCGATTGCATCAACCGTGGTAGCGGCCTCGGCAGCTGTGTTCTGCGTGTCGATGTCAGATGCCAGCCCGGCGTTCTCTTTAGTGTTATTGGTTGAAACAGCTACAAGAGCGTCGGCCTGAGCCTTCAGGGCTTTCCATGCAGCGTAAGGATCCATAAGTAGCTGGGCAGCAGCTGTGGCCTCGCTGAGAGCAGTTGTGGCAGCATTATACTCACTTGATGTGCCATCGGTTAACGTGTTATTAGTAATAACAGTCTGCAAGTTTGAATATGCAGTTGAAGGAATAGAACCTTCTTCAATAGCCTTGGCAGCTTCAAAAGCGGCATTGTATAGTATCTGTGCTGTTTCTTTTTCATTGAGCTGGCGGACATAGGTCAGCTTGAAATTATCGGCAGCAAACCAGCGGCCAGTTAGCGGATTGATGTTCTTCACACCAATGCGCAGTTCACCGTCAACGACTAAAATCTCGCCGGTAGTGTAGGTACGGAATGTTTGGTCATTGATGGTAATCAGGGCAATCTGCTCGTCGTTGGCAGTTTTACCATAGACACCGGCGTTGCCACCTCCATTCCAGTCAACACCACTATGTCCCTCTTCGTTCTCTTCATTATTTGTAGAGTTCAACATGGTTGCGCTGATGGTGTAGGCACCGTTTGGAAGACCTGTGATTGTCTGATAGTAGTCAAAGAAACGAGTTGAAACGTTCTCGTCAATTACGGAAGGTGACCAGTATTCAATATTGTGATTGTTACCGTTATATGGTTCAGCCGACCAGCCACTACCTGTCTTTTCAGTAGTCCATCCGTTGGCATTTGAATCGAAGTTTGGATTAACTATGCAGACAGTCATGTCACTATTGTCAGCAATCTCTATCTGAGCCTTACATGCAGTAACAAGGGCAGTCTGTGCAGCAGCCTTCTGCTCGTCAGTCACTGCTTCAAGCGTTCTACTGTCGTATGCATTCTGAATGGCTGCAATAGTTTCATCGGCAGCATAACTTGCCTGTCCTGCTTTATCATAGCCTTTAGCAGCCTCAAGGATTGCTTTTGCTTCAATATAGTTGGCGATAGAAGTTGTGGCATTATCCGTTGCTTCATTTAAAGCTATTGTCGCAGAACTTAAAGCTTCTTGATCAGTGTCGTCTACATCTGAATAGGTAGTAATAGCATTGCTTAAAGCCGTAAGAACACTATTACTCATAATAGAATTTTGATCTATACCAGTAGCTTTATTTAAAGCAGCCTGATACGCTGCAATAATCTTAGAAAGATCTAATGGGCCAAGATACATAAGCCTAAAGTTGTCGAAGCATGTCCAGTTGCCATCATTACCTTCGATGCCGATAGTCAGAGATTTTCCAGTAACAGTTACTTGAATTTCATTTTCGTAGTGGCCGTCTGTGAAGGCATCTGAAGCACCATCCATAGATGCGACAGTTCCCTCACCGTTGGCATTAAATTTCTTTAATCCTACTGTCTCGTCGTTGGCAAAAAGAGTTGAAGGGGTGTTACCGCCGTTACGTGGGTCGTAAAAACCTTGACATTTGATCTTATATGTTCCATTGGGAACTTTGATGGTCTGAGAGAATTTACCTCCCCCATTCATATAAGTTTCTGCACAGGGATTGGTTAGTTTGCCACCATTAAGGTTTCTGTTGGTTGCAGTAACAGTCCAGCATTGAAATGCAATATCGGAGAAGGAACCAAAGTTCGCATCCTTGATAAAACATGTAACATCTACTGGGGCCTCTGTTGTTGCTTTGCTCATAGCAGTCAGCAAAGAGGCTGGTCGATCCTCATGGAGGTAAATTTTCCATTGTGCGTTATTGTTAGTTCCATCATTACCAGGACCGACAATGGTACTTTCTCCACCTTCTGCGGTGAGATATTTGCCAGAGCCATCCCCATGATTGTCGGCAGAGATAATGTTATAGACATGGTTTGTTGCGTCAATCTCTTCAAATGTCCATGTACTTGTCTTGTTTCTTGATTGGTCTGTATAAACAGTGCCGCCACTTAAACACTCTAAACCAAAGGATTGTTGAGTTCGAATTTTATACTTTCCATCATGTGCTTCCAGGCATACTGTCATAGCAGCACCCTCACCACCAATACTGGCTTGGGTGTTCCATCCATTACCTCTTGTTAAGTACTTTCCAGTACCCACATTGTAAAGAAGTGCATAGCCTTCACCTACTTCACTTCCTGTCCATGACTGAGCCTGCACTCCTGCCGTTAAGAGCAGTGCGCATGCCGCAAATAGTAGTTTTAGTTTTTTCATAATGACATTATTTTAGTTACTTATATAAGTTTCGATATAAAGATTATCGTCGAGAGTTGTAAAGAATTCTTTCGTTGTTTTATGCTATATTGCCTGCAAAGGTAGGAATAATAATCGAAATATCCAAATAAATATTGAAAAAAACGCTACTTGAACGGGAAATTGAAGGGAGGTAACAGGGAGCTTAAAGGCTGGTTGCAGGGAGAGAGGGGGCAGGAAACAGGGAGTTTAACGGCACCTTATTACCGTTTGCGTACGCCCAAACGACTGTTCGCGTATACCCAAATAACTGTTTGCGTATGCCCAAATGACCATTTGCGTATACCCAAAAACTCTTGTTGAATTTTCTTGTGGGGCACCTCAGGGGCACTATGGGGCACCGTTTTTGGCAGTAGTGCCCCTGAATAAATCTCTAATATACAGCTGATTATCGAAAAAAGGGGCAGAGGGGCATCTTTTTTTCTTTTTTAAACTATATATATTAGTGGAATTATTCTGTTATGCTGGGATGTATATCGTCATACTTCATCCATGCTAATAGAAGAAGCAATAATATTGCAATAACACCTATTAAAACTATAAATGAAACTTCCAAACTTTTTCATGAAAAAACTGCTGCAGGCCATTGGTGCGGCTTGCAGCAGTTGTGTTGGGGCGTATTGTATTACTGAATGGCAATTTTCTTGCCGTTGTTAATATAGATGCCCTTTTGGATTGGCTTGGCATTGAGCTTCACGCCACTTACTGTATACCATGCACCATCAGTAACCTTGACTTCGTTCATGGCTTTGATGGCAGTCGTTTCATCCTCGAAGATAAAACTCAGGCGAGCATTGGCGGGTATGCTGTTGAATTGAGCAGTAGGCAATTGCAGATAAGCCTTGTTGGCGCCAATGACTCCCGCTGAATTCAGCGGATGGAATCCTCTGTTGTCGCCTGTACCGCCAAAAATCAGGTTGGTGTAAGAACCTTCTGTCGTTTCAAGTGCGACAGTACCGCTTGATGCATGAAGCAGGTTGGTACCAATAGCATCAGCGCTTTCTATGGCGGGAATCTCATATTTACCACTTTTGCCCACCAGATAGAGACCTGTGTTGGCAGGCACCTTTTTCACTTTACTTAATGTGAGTGTAGCTTTGGCAGGGTTAAACGCCGTGATGACGTATGCCTCTAAGCCTTCTATCCCTGTAAAGTCAAGAGCCTGGTCGAAGCTATAAGTACGATTATAGGTAGTTCCCGAAACCTGATGTTTATAAACGCCTTTGACTTTCACAACCTTACCACTATTCCATAAGGTTAACAGGGTTATTTGAGGAATCTTATTCCCTGTAATTGCACATGAAGGATCATTTGCAAACACATACTTAAACTCTGTAACGCCGCTTGGTAGATCATCGTTATTAAGCCCATTCCAAACAGAATACTTAACTCCAGCTGGTGTATCTTCAGCAAATTTTATCGTAATGTTATCACAACCACTTACGTCAACATCCAACATTTTGAATATGACACAAACATTTTCGGCTGTAGTATAAGTAGTAATTTCATCCTCTGTTACAAAACTTGCTTCAGTATCCCCACCTCCTGCATTTGTTTGTGGGATTTCCACAAGGTCCGCAGGATTTTCAGCAATTGAGACCGTCGCAACATTGCTTTTCACTTCACAGAATTGGAAGTAACCAGGAGTATTGCTGTTAGCTGCTTGGGTGGGAATGTTATAATATTTACCCGTTCCTATATTTTTAAGAGTGAAGCCCTTGCCGTCAACATACTGGATGTCCCACACAGCATAGCCATCTCCATCAAGTCCTCTACCAGACCCTCCAAAATTCAAAGCATAAATGAAGCAAACACCGTTCTCAGTTTCTAACTTATTAGACTGAAGGTAGTCATTGTCGTATAAGCTACCATTCGGATCTACACATCGAACAAGGTATCCGCCATCAGTGCTCTCGAATTTAAACAAATAGCCAAAACAGTCATCAGTAAAAGCATCTGCGTATGGAAGATACTGCAAATCGTATGGGGCATACTTTTGTTTATGACAGATTGCCTCGCCTTCAGCTTTATTGACGATGGCGAAGACCTTTCCGTTCAGATCAGCAACACTTGTAAACTCCGTTCCAAGTGTTTTCGATGGAATGGTTGCTATATCTCCTGTCTGCGTAATCTCAATATCAGTAACGGTGATGACGTCATTGGCTGTGGGACGCGCCATCGTCAGTTTGTACTCACCCCAGCCGTCGGTGACCTCAAAGGGCAGCTCGGCATTTTCACCTACATTGACTGTCTCGTCAATCACGTAGCCACTTGCGCCAATCTTCTGAATCTTCACACCGATGGTCTTACCGGCAGCGCCTGTCGACTTAAAGCAAAGCTTGTATTTGCCACTGTCGAACTGTAGTGAGTGGTAGACATTCTTGTTGTCTGCAGTATATTGGTCGCCACCAAACTCCAGCAGCGTGGTGCCGCTGTTCATGGTCCAACCATGATTAGTAGGTGTGAATCCCGTTGTTTCAATGCGTGGACGCCACTTCAACTTTGGGTCGCAGCTCGAATCGAGGGTGTACTGCTCGAAGAAGTTCCACATAGTCTGGGCTGAGTTGCCGTCCTCGGTGTTGGTTGTAAATTCGTTATGGCCCATGCCGTCAATTTCATAGTAGACATAAGGGAAGCTACCCTCACCTGCCGCATAGACGCTCTTCGTGTACTTGCCGCTTACCGTAGTCTTTACTGGCACAGGATTGGCACCTAGACGGGCCACCATCTCGTCGACAATCGTAGGCATTTTTGAGTACAACACGAAATCGTCGTTCTTGCCGTGAATATGCAGGAAAGGCACTGGGCGACTACCCGTATGACGCAGATGGAACTCATTGATGGGATAGCCGCTGATGCTAGCGAAAGCAGCAAAGACATCGCTGCAGGCATTGCTTATTGCGTAGGTCATCATACCGCCATTAGAAAAGCCACAGCAGTAGATGCGCTTGCGGTCAATCTGATATTTAGAGGCCACATCCTCAATCACCGCCTTCAGGAACTTCGCGTCGAAGTTATCATCACCCGAAGCTGTCCAGCCAGTCGTTTCTCCACCAAAACCGATGGGGAAAGCGGTTTGTTTGCCCTGCGGATAGGCCACGATGCAGCCCTCTTGGTCAGCCACCCCCTTAGTAAACGGGCTATAGTTTGTACTCGCGCCATTGGCACCATGCAGCGACACTACCAGCGGACAGTTAGCCTGAGCATTGTTAGGAACATAGAGCTGATAATTACGAATCTCGCCGCCAATGGTAATCTCGACATTCTTATCGACTTTGGCAGCCTGCAGCAGCTGCGCTATACCCGTTAACAGGGTAACGATTAGTAGTTTCTTCATCTTTCTTGTGTACATTTAATAACAGTCCTCGTCGTCAAACACGAAACTTCTACTCTCAGCTTGATTGGCGTCTAATCCAGAATTAATCACTTTAAGGTCGGAAGTGCAGATCATGCTTTCCACCTCCATCACTTCCACCCTATTCTTCGGAGCAATATATGTCTTCTTCATTGTTAAATAATTGTTCTCATTTTATTTGTGTTGCAAATACGGCTGTATCTATATGGCTTGCAAAGGTACTAAACTTTTCATGAATTACCAAAAGAAATGGCATAAAACTGCTGCAAGCCAGTCGGAGCGGCTTGCAGCAGTTGCTATAGTGACGTTGGGTCGTCAGATATTATACTAACCATTCTTCCTCCAGCAGATGGAACTGGAACCTCATCCATGTCTGTCCATTAGAATCCATGATATGAGAAGAAGAGAAATCTCCTAACGACAGGACATCCATCCCTAACAATGCCTGTTCATTGTCACTATTCATAATATAAATCGGAAGATCCAGCATATCCTCATCTTCTGACAAATGAACTCGGCACATGCAAACCCTGCTCAACTCAGGCTCACCATTAGCAAGCTCGACCCAGTCCTCAGTAAAAGGTTCTATGCCGAGCTTAGTCATCGTCGTTGATGAAATGACAGTTGCAAAAGAGCCAGTATCAACCTTTGCGTCAACGATACACTTCGTCCCAGTTGATGGGTTCTCCAGCACTAATGGCACGTGAATTTGTACGCATGGCGCGGGTAATAGTACGTTCATGGGCTTTCTTTCTGTTTCCGCAACTAACGATGACAGGCCTCGGAATCTTTGGATTCCGCTCACCAATCCTATTTATGGATGGCACTTGTTTAAACTTCCTCGTCTCCATCATTGTTGTAAAATTATTCTTTCCGTTTGCAAAGATAAACATTATTGTTGGAACTTCCAAACTTTTTCATGAAAAAACTGCTGCAGGCCATTGGTGCGGCTTGCAGCAGTTGCTATGATTGTTGACGACACGTCGTCAGTTACATCTTGATGAGGTTAGTATTCGAATTTGAATTCCTCTTCTTCGTCGTCCCAATAATTGATTTCGCGGGAAAGGACTTCACTATTAGTGGCAAATCCCTCAACTTTACTTAGGCAAATAAACTTGTTGAGTCGCAACTTTAGAACTGCAGTTGTGGGCTTAATATATAGCTTTTTCATATATTCAATTATTATTTGTTATACATTCATTAGTTTATCTCTTAGCATATTACTTCACCATTACTTTCTGGCTCTTGCCATCGGCAGTGCGGATAATGTTCATACCCTTCTGCAGAGCAGGAATCTGTACACCAGAAGCGTTGAAGATCTCTGCCTTGCCACTTGTCAGAGCGTCGATGGCCTTGATGGCTGTAGCGTTATTCTCGGGGAAGAAGAAAGCACGAGCGTTTTGTGGATCTTCATCAGGCCAATCCAGATAGCAACGATAAGCATCAACCGTTGGCTCATTTCCATATTCAACCAGATAGAAGGCCACCTTGTCATTGTTCTG
>Ga0265301_10007630_pt1 | contig 10104 bp, 7 predicted proteins | sample AusTroGonzalo_MG_2_FD_193488 | JGI IMG/M metagenome (GOLD analysis project Ga0265301, IMG submission 193488) | Bovine rumen microbial communities from tropical cattle in Woodstock, Queensland, Australia - Gonzalo_04 | ecosystem: Host-associated > Mammals > Digestive system > Stomach > Rumen ...
TCATCTTCACTATTGAGAAGTCCTGCGTACATAAATCCATAACAATTACTGCTATAATTCTCCATCAATTTGAAATTAAATTAAAATCTGATAATCTATTATAATCATAGATATAAAAAATGCAAAAATTTGTAAATGAATTGATATTTATGATAATATTTTTATCCTGACAGTGGTTATAGTCAGATTTTATCATATTTTCATAGGTTAATGAAAATACTAGAATCATTTGATACCAGACTAGATGCAGAAGAACTATTAGAAGCGGTAGATAAATATGGAGAATGAAATGTAATTTTAATAAAAAGACATCGAATTAAGTTAGTTTTGCCTTTGATTTGAGTAATTATTTCTATTGTGCTATTATGCGCTTTGTTATACGTAATTTATTCACATCTCTACGATGAGCATAAAATTATTTTTTGGATTTTGGCGATAATCTATGCATATACTACTTTTTCATGGAGTGGTTATGCAATATATTGATTAATGAGAAATATAATATGACAAATAAAAGCGAAAAAGAAATATATAGATACAATTAGAATAGCTAGACGTAAGCAAGTAAAATTTGAAAAATTTTTGAAACGTACATTTTTGACTTTTTGAGCTCATGTTTTAGTGTTTTTATTTAATGCTACAGTCCCTTTTATAGTAATAAAAAGTACATGAATTTGAAGTATTGCAGTGACTGTTTGAGCTTTGATATTGGATTTTATATTTTTATTGATTCTTAACAGGGTTATGTATAGAATCATGGAATATGAGATGAATTTTGATATATGCACAAAAAACCATTTTACAGCTTATAGTCAGAAATGATTTTTTAGGACAAAAACTATGAGTATTTCTACTCCTGCGATTAGAGTGATAGAGAATTCAAAAGAATGACTTGCTGGAGCTTTATTACAGTATTGAATGATTACTATTCATACAGATGGGGATTTGGACATAAAATGATGAAAAATTCTGGAATTACGCTATATTCCAGATCCAAAACATCTAGCTAAAAAACTAAATTCAATAATTGAGGAAACAAGAGCGAATTCTTCTTAAAATAAAAAAGTCTTACTTCATAGGTAAGACCTATCAAATTTTAATCTACTCCCGGTCAGAATCGAACTGACATCTAATCCTTAGGACGGACCTATTCTATCCATTGAACTACAGGAGCATAGCGAATGTAATATATTAATTTACCACATAAAAAACAAGATAAAATTCTGATTTATTTTTTATTTATTCCTTCAGCACAAATAGCTCCGCTAGTTCGACATCGCTGTAAATTAAATCATCAAGTTTTTCATGTTACATCCATGCATTCTCAGATAAAATAAAGTCATGGAAAATTTTTGCACTCAAAATTATCGTTCAAATTTTCAGTTTTTATTCATCATCAACAAACTTTAGCTTCATCCAATCAGCGTACATTTACTACATCTGAGAAAATAATATATTCTTTCAGTTTATTTATACGAAATCACAGGAAAGAGAGCAATCTTTTGGTAGTTTCTTTATCAGAAACAAATAATCTGACTTTATATCTTGATTTACTTTCTTTTAAATTTTCTCTAATAAAAAGTGAAGAATTGAAAACTGCAGGACCAGAAATTCACCGATGAGTGAATAGAATTGGTCATGACTCTTCATAAATTACTTTATCTCATTTTATTAAATTTAATTTTCAAATTACTGAAGAACCTGAAAGGGAAGAAAAATCTTGACTAGTTTCAAATCCAACTAGAGCAGGGTAAAATGGTATTGTTTTTAGTCCAAATTTATCTGCAATATTTAAAGCAATTCAACTTGCTCATAGTTTAGGAAAACTTGGTCATCATGTAGCAATTATAAAATTTTTTGTATAATAATTTCAATTCGAAGTCTTTATCTCAAAATTTCAATCATCCATTTTCTTTACATTCAAAAAATCGGTATTATATTTTATTTCTACTCATTTATCCTCTACGAGTTGTAATAACTTTTCATAAAATTCTTTAACTTTACCGGACTTTAATAAAACTCTTCCATTGTTTTCTTCTTTAACTTCGATTCATTCATTATCCAAAAAATCCAAAAAATTTTTTACTCAAAACTTATCAAAAGCAGATTTTACAAAGTCTGAATTATCTGTAACATAATCTTTTTTTGAATTTATTTTTACATTTGTAATATTTCATCTTCATTTTGCAGAAAGTAATAATTTCTGAGCAGGAGATCCAGATTTTTCCAAAATTATGATAGATTTTTCTTCATCTATTTTATTTGCACAAAAAAGTCATGCAGGTCATGCTCAAAGAATAATTATATCGTAATTTTTTTCTTTCATCTCCAAAAATACAATAAATCATATCTTTTTCTTATAAAAATTTTGTCGTTATATTCAAGGTAGTATGCTAAATTTTTATAGGATTTATAATCAGTTAAATCTTACGACCAAAAAAAGTCCGATTTTTTTTGACTTTTTTAATATTTCTGAATATACTTACCTGTGAAAACTTTTATTCATACAAAAACAAAATGGCAGAAAAAGATCCAAATTTAGAATGAAATGTTGATGTATCCGACTTATCATCAATTTCTTTAGATGATGAATCCCTAGAAGATATTGATATTGAAAATTCTATGGATGGTGCTATCAATACGGAAAGCCAATGAAATACTGATACGGAAGTGTCAACAATTAATAGTGTAGATAATATGTTAGAATGATCCACTAATACAATTAGTGAAAATGTTTTTTTAGAAGGTTGAGACGATGATAATATAAGAACTCAAGTAATCGATAAGTGAGATAGTTTATGATCATATTTAAGACGAATATTCTTTTCTTGGGTCTTAGCGCTGTTATGAGTTTTAGTAATTGTGCTAATCTATTCATTTGATTTATATATAAAACAAGCTAGTAAAGCTACAGTGGATGTTAACTATGCATCATATGTAGACACGTATAAGGATAAATTCTGAAAATTAAAAGATCGAATATGAATTAATAATATAAATAATTACCAATCTCCTAAAGTATGAATGCAACAATCCTTAAATGCGGTAAATAATATTATTAATGCAACGGATATAGACTATATAGATAAGAGAGACTTACTTTCGAATTATGTTTCAAGTTTAGCTAAGGACACTCAAGATAAAATCGTATACACTGAATCATTGAAAGAAAAGATTGCTAAACAATGATTTTTGCCGGTAGAATTAGAAACAATTCTTTCTGAAGATCAGTCGATTGATACAATACAAAGATCTTTGAATGCTCTAGAAGTTGTAAAATTCTCAACAGCAGTAAAAGTATTTTCATATATGAATACAGCTCTTACAACAATTTCAGAAATGATTAGAATGAACTCTATAACCGTAGACAATATAAAACAACTTTTCAACCAGATTAATATGAGATGAGAAAAGGATATATCTTCATACGTTTATATGTGTTATTTAAATCCATTTGAGACGAATGCAAATTGTGATGTAGTAGGAGATTTAGATTTGTATTATAATCTTATAAAAGACGATTCGCTAAATATTAAATTGTTTAAAAACGCAATGAATGCAATTAGTCAATTGCTAGAAAATGGGGATTCAACATTATTCTCTATTACATTCAATGGATTTAATGCTCAACAAAAAAACATTTCGTTTAATATTGAGGTATATACAAACCAAGAAGATGAGAAAATCTTGCTTGCTAAATGACAAAAGAATCCAAATATATTTATCCTTACAAACATAATCAATTTATTAAAACAATCTAGTTTTATTATTTGAGCAGAGATAAATACAAAAGAAATAAATGTTGATACAAGAACGGTAAATTGGTGAAGCATTTCAAAAACAGTAAATTATTCAAGTATGGATTTTACAGTACCTATCCAAAAGGATACAGAAAGGGAAATATTCGATTATATAGACTCTAAAAGTATGAAAGAATTACTCGATATTAAGTTAAATAGGAAAAATACTACAGAGAATAATGAAGAAGAAAATATGGATAACGAGATCGAGGGTAATGAAGATGCGCAAGAGGATGTTGCTCAGAATGAAGTATCGGATGATGAAGCGTTAGATAATGTAGAAATAACAACATCTGATAATGTTTCTCAAGATGCACAATAAAAGGTTATTTTAATAAAATTTTATTTATTATTATTATTAAAATGTCAGGAGAGATTAACACATTATGATCAAAAGAAGAAAAGGAACAAATTGATATAATGTCCAAAATTAAGTGATTTTTCCAAAGATTTAAAAAATCTAGTGGAAAGAAAACAACAAAGGTATTTAATATTACTCGTAAAGATGCAATAATATCAACATTAGTGGCAATAGCTATTGCTGCATGAGCTGTTTTGTATTGAATGAAAATTCGAAACGAATACATGGAAATGAATAATAAAACAGATTCATTAAAAGTTTTATCTAATTATAATGTAAAACTTGATGAAAATTTAATTTCTCCATATATAGAATGAAAAAATGCAGGATCTCTAAATGAACTCATTTCGGCCTATGATAATATTACTAATGAAATAGAAGACTATCATATATTTGAAGATCAACAAAGAAGTTACTATGAGATCTTATTACAGAATGTTTATCTACCATCACTAAATGTTTGGAAAGATCCGTATACGAAAAATTTTGACATGACAATTTTGTGACAAAAATATTTAGAGACAGATAAATATCAAGATTTATTCCTTATTCAGTATTGGAGTGATTTCTTTAAATATGTATGAAACGATGCTGACTATAATACAATAGAAAGCATTAGTGTTTGAGATAAGGTTGTAATGCCAGAGAACCCTGAATATTTTTATACACCAATTTCAATTTCATTTACATCTCCTAATAAACGTTCCTTTTTGTTACTTGTCAATAAACTCTCAATAACATCGAACCAATCTAATATTTCACTTATAAATGAATTTTTCTTCTATTTGTTAAATGCTATTAAAAATGATAAGAAAGAGATTATTGAACAGTTGATGGAAAGATACTGGAAAGATTTTTCATCAAGTTCTGATCGGGATTTGCCGTTGAAACTTGATGAATTAACAGAAGAACAAAAATCAAAATATATTGATAGAGTGATAGGATATAATCTATATCACTGGATTAATAACGAATGAACTGATAATAAAAATGCATTGATTGATGATAATGTAATTATAAAAGCTATAAGACAAAGTGCTCTTTGTAATGCCTCAGATTCGGATCAAAAATGTTTCTACAGTTTTAGAGATAAGTATAGAAATTTACCATATTTAGCATATAATATCGGATTAGAGAAACAAGCTAATAGAGATTTATGATTATTAAATTTCTTGCAAAATTTGCCTCCAATTATTTCTATTACAGACTTCTGATTTGAAAAATATTCCAATTCAACCTTTCTAAACAATGAATGAGAGCAATATGAGTGAAATATTCAATTTAATGCATATTGAAGAAATATTACAGAGGAAGAACTAGAAGAGGCAGCTATTTCATTGGGAAATATATGTTTATGAAAAGATTCTGCTACTAAGATATCTCCAGAGCTGGCATTGTCTCGTGTAAATGAAGTTATTTGATGATTATGATGAAATCGTGAATATTCGAACGTTTCTTCGCTATGAGAGTTGCAATGATTATTTACTGCAATACAAATGGAATACAATAATATGACGAATTATGAAAAAATGGTTAAATTGTTTGAGATATGGAGAATGATGAATGATGCTAATTTGTGTAGCTAGTTATGGTATCTATTTTTAATAGAAAGGTCTCTTTTAGAGACCTTTTTTTATTTCCAAATCTTATTTTAATTCACTTGAAAATTTTTATTATATAAATAATTACATCATATAGCTTTATATGAACTTTACACATAATGAAAATATCGATAGTATGTGGCTCTAGAGCAAAAGATAAAGCATTGTTACTAAGATTTCTTAAAATGTTAAATATGCAAATATTTACAGATTTCGATGTAAATATAGTTTGTGATAGAAATTTTACAAAAAGTGAAGAATCTGATTTTCTCTCTTTTTTCCAAAATCAAGACCTAAAAATTATAAATCGTACAAAATTTTTTACAAATAATAACAGCGTATTTAATCCAAATCATTGATGATGAGCTAGTTATGTGCGTAATTTTGGAATACAAAACGTGAAAGGAGAGTTCGTTCAGCTTTTTGATGATGATAATGAAGTTGAACCAGATTTTTTAGGAAAATGTTTAGGAAAACGAGAAGAAAAAATTTCAGAGACTAAATCTGAATGTGTGATTTTGCCTAGTTTGTATTACAGAGACACACAGCAGATTCAGAATCAGTGATTTTCTCGTTTTAATTACCGACAATCTCGTCCTATACTTCATTTATTAAACTGAAAAGAATCTGAACAAATCCAAATGTTTAGCTGAAATTGAATTTTTAGTAGAACTTCTACACTAAAAAAATCTGAATACGATGAACAGATTGCACGAATTAGTGAAGACTTAGATTATACTTTATCTCTACATGAACAGTGAATTCAATTGCGAGTATTTGATGACCTAAGAGTAAAACATCATGAAAGAGATAAAACTAAACTTGAACAAGCGCGAATAGGTTCCTATTCACAAGCAAAACAGAAATCAAGGAATTGGTTTTTATTCACAAAAAAACATTGAAATAAAAAACAGCTTCTTCAGTTTTATATATGTTGACTGCCTTGATGCTTGTTCCGACTAAGTATAAAGGCGCTTTTTCGATGATGAAAAGATAGATTTAAAATTATAAAATGATTATTTTCGGGAGTAAAAGAATGATATAAACTTACACATAAAAATGGAAAATAATAAAACAGATTTTCCATTGAATTTTGAATGCTTTTATCTATTAATTATTTGGTTAAAGTTTTTTATTCACTATCCTAAATAAAATGACAGAAAATGTATTAAATGTGACAGAATTAAAGGAAAGATTCGTAGATGTTTCAGAAGTTATGCAAGCAGATATCAAAAAATTAGTACAGTTCCAAATTACAAATAAATCTCAATCAATTCTAAAAAAAATTTATGCAAAGAATCCTGATGCAAAGGTTTTAATTGAATATACAATCATAAAAAATAAACAGGGAAAATATGAATCTGATTTCGTATTTGTTTCAGATGGAGATAAATTTGTAGTAAGTTCTCATCAATGATTCAAAGTTGCTACAGATTTAATTTCTCACGCATTTGATAAATGGAAGAGACACATACTTGGATTCTGGGGAAGGTTTTTTAAATAATTAAGTTATTAATAATATTTTATCTTTGTTCAAAAAATTATGGCAGAAGCAACTAAAACAATTAGTAGAGAATGATATGAAAAACTCATTGCCGAACTTCAGGAACTTAAACAGGAAAAATTACCCGCTGTGTTAGAACAGATTGCTGAGGCAAAAGAGTTATGAGATCTTTCAGAAAACTTTGATTATAAGAATGCGTTGGAAGAAAAAGACTTAATAAACTCTAGAATTAAACAAATTGAGGAGTTAATTGATGGAGTTGAAATTATAGATTCTGACAAGAAATCATGAGAGAAAACAGTTTGATTTTGATCAAAAGTTATTGTTCAGATTGAAGATGATGATCCTCATGAAGTAACTATTGTGTGAACGTGAGAAGTAAAATATCAACATTGAGAAACTCTGATTTCGTTTGATTCTCCACTTGGACAAGCAATCAGAGGTAAAAAAGTTGGAGATATAGCAAAAATGAGATTGAACAACGAAAGAAAAGATGTAAAAGTTATTTCAATTAAATAAATTTTAGGGAAAGCGAATCTACTATAGATTCGTTTTTTCAATTATTATTTATTATGAAATATTTGGCGAGATTTTTTATTTCCACGTACATGTGTATGATGCTGAAAAAATGAGAATATTTATGTTCAGAATGTAAAAAAAGAGCTTTTCATCCATAAATTTGTCCATTTTATCATAAAAGATCTCTAGACTTTCAAATGTGTAAATCGTGTGCAGAAAATCAGATCCTATAGTGAATTATTGTTTGATTTGCATATAAATGAGTAGAAAAACTGATTACTCAAAGTAAAATCTGCTCACAAAAAAGATGTGACCACTGGAATAGGTAATTATGATAAATGATATAATCAGTCTTAACTTCTAGCAAAATCGCTTGCAAACGAGCTTTGAATTCCTATGTTAAATCTGGCTTCAAAGAAAAAATATACAGTTTTCCATCTACATTTAAATCATTCAGAGAAGCAAAAAAATCTGAAATGAATGTTCTGTATAGAAGATTTATCACAGGTGTTAAATTGAACTACGATTTTACTACTAGATGATGTAACGACGACAGGTTCCATATTATCAGAATTAACAAAAACAGTCCATGAAAGCAGAAATGATTTGAATTTTCGATGAGCTGTAATTGCGAGAAATATGTGATAAAATACAACATTTCAAACAACAAAAAATAAGAAGGTGGTGCAATGGTAGCACGCTGGTCTCCGAAGCCGGAAACGTGGGTTCAATTCCCTCCCTTCTTGGATTGAATTTCAGACTTAAAAGTCTGTTTTTTTCTTTAAAAAAGTCTTGGATTTTTTGCTTTATTTGACATTTTGAATATAATTAGAATGATTTATAAAATAATCTGAAATAGAATGCCTGATGAAAATTCAACTCAAGTTTGAGTAGCCCAAACATCTCAGAATGATCAAGCTGTAGAAGAACAGCCAGTAAGTGATTTTGTGTTAGATTTTTGAGATTGAGAAAATATAGAAGATAGAAATCAAATTGAAGAAACAGATTCTGAAAATTTAAATTTTGATGCAAAATGAGATACAAATGATGAAATTGTGGATGAATGAATAAATTTTGATCAAGATAATTTGTTTTGAGAATCGAAGGACGATAAAGATGATGATGTAAATTTGGGAGATATAAATATAAATTTAGGTAATAATGATGTAAGTACTGAAAATGATAATTTTGTTATTGATATGAATTTGGAGGACAGTAATGATTCAAATACTGAACCAGAAAGTACAGAGGTAAAGGAAGAAAATATTGAGTTATGAGATATTGTAAAATCAAATGATGTAGCACAAAATATAAAAACGGAATTAATTTCAGAAGAAGTACAACTCGAAAATTCTGAAGATAATCCATTTGAGGGGATGAAAGAAGAAAATAAAATGGAATCAGTGAATGTAGCACAGGAAAAAATGTCTCAAGAAATAGAGGAAAATGAGTCAGTTACAGATTCAGACCATTCTTTAGATATGGATGCAGACTTAGAATGAGAAAAAAATGATATTAAAGACGAATTACAAATGCAAAACTCGATAGTTTCCAGTACGGATAATAATACATTAGAAGAAAATTTGGAACAACCTATAAGATGAGATGAATCACTATCAGAAATGCAAGATAATCAAAATATGATAGATTCAGAAATAATACCAGTAAGTGAAAAAGAGAAAAAAGAAGGTACTTTACAATCTTCAGATGAAAGTATATATTCCAATGAAACACTACAAGAAAATGGTGCAGATTTTAAAAATTTTTCAGAGAATAACACAGAAGAAAATTTTATTGATGAGGGCATTAATAATAACACATTAAATAATGATTCAGAGTCTATGATAAAAGATAGAGACTTTAGTAATGATATTGGAGAACAAATTGTTCAAAAATATGAGAATAATGAATGATCGGATAATTTTCTACAAAATACAGATGAAGAATATGTAGATAATAATCTAACTAAAAACGATGATATGGTTGAAGAGGAAGAAGTTTATAGTAGTCAAGATGATTCAGATCCTATTTTAGAACAAAATGTTGTAGAAAATGATAATAGAGAAGATTTACAATTAACAAATGATTTTATATTAGATGAAAAATCTATAAGTAACGATGAAAGTAATGGATTTAATCCAATGAATAGCGAATTTATTCCAGATAATGAAAATTTAGAGAATGATGCTAAAATTCAGAATGAATATCAAGAGCAATTTTCAGATTCTGAGAATAAAGTAATTGACAATACAGAACAGCCAAGTATGACAGATTTATTATGATGAAAATCTGTTGATTTTTCATATGAAGAAAATGCAT
>Ga0265301_10007631_pt1 | contig 10103 bp, 9 predicted proteins | sample AusTroGonzalo_MG_2_FD_193488 | JGI IMG/M metagenome (GOLD analysis project Ga0265301, IMG submission 193488) | Bovine rumen microbial communities from tropical cattle in Woodstock, Queensland, Australia - Gonzalo_04 | ecosystem: Host-associated > Mammals > Digestive system > Stomach > Rumen ...
CGCTAACATGGGTTATGCCGGTGTAGCCGGTCATTTCGGTATCGAGTATGACTTCTGGTTCCCATTCCAACTCTCTCTGGACTGGCGTCCGGTTATCGGCGTTGGTATCGTAAATGCTAACGGTACCACCGGTATTGGTTTCAACACCGGTGGTTTGTATGAAGGTATCACTCTGGGTGTTCGCTACAAATTTTAATTTATGAAGAAGTTATCGCTCATACTGATTGCAATGTTATGGGCGTTGACGCTTTACGCAGAGTCCACGCCCCAACGGCGTGGACTCTTGCGTTCAGAGTCGGCGAGTCCATTTGCCCGCGGACTCTTCCGTTATTCGGCTTTCGGGCATAGTTTATATGCCGATATGCACCCTAATTTTGTACGGATGGATATACCGTACGCCACCAACCAAACACCCTATAATTGGGGTGACCATACGGGAGTTCCTTACCGCTGGCAGACGATGGGACTCTTTGGTATTAATCTGCCTATTTGGACAGGCAATTTGGTGGATTCCACGTATGCACTCACGGTGACGATGGCGATGAGTGCTAACTTGTGGATGGATTTCTTTGATTTCCGCACCTCGCCTATTGTGGATACCGACTATCGTATCGGTATTCCTACCTTCACTTTTTTGCATCGTCTTAACCGCGGTTTCTTCAAGAACTACTCCGTCGCATGGTCTCCGTTCAAACACGAGAGCACACACCTCGGTGATGAGTTGCAGATAAAGAATGTTGAACGCGGCTATGCGCTCAAGCGCGTGAATGTATCCTATAACTATACAGAATTTGTTTTCACCCTTAATGAAGCCGAGAACCGCTACGAGGAGAACCACACGCTACGCGTCGGTCTCATGGTTCTATGGCATAAAAACTGGTATAACATTGACCGTTGGGATGGCGATTCAACGTTAGCAATGCCTCGTCACTCGCCTTGGGAACTATACCTCCAATACCAATACCAATCCCCTACCAGCAAGCACGGTTTTCAGGGTATTGCCTCCGCGGAGATTCGCAACCGCGCTTTGTATGGTTATGACCTGACAGCGAAAGATAAAGAATCGGCTATCATGCGCGCAGACAGGCGCGTGTTTACCTATAATATATTTATCGGTGCGCGATATAACACACCTAACTACGACGGATATTTCTCCCGCATTGCGTTAGGCGTGCGTTTGTACCACGGAAATTGCCCTTACGGACAGTTTAGAAGCATTGCCAACTATAGTCAAATAGGTGTTTGTCTACTATTTGAATAAAAAATGAAAATAAATTTGCTCATATCAAATATTTTTTGTATCTTTGCGGCGTAATCCAATTACTCAACTTTAAATATTAATTATTATGCGTAAAATTGTCTTCCTTATGGCCTTGTTGACCACCTGTGCAGCTTTTGCCGAGGTAGTGACGGACGACAAGGGAAAATGCGGCTACAAAAATGAAGCCGGAGTGTTAGTAATTCCTTACTCCTACGATTTCATCGGAGAGTTCAACGAGTTTGATGTTGCGCTCGTTAAATCCGGTAAGAAATGGGGTATGATTAGCAAAACAGGTGACATCAAGTTGCCCCTCAAGTACGATGAGATCGGTTTATTCAGCCAAGGTATGGCGCACGTAGCCAGCGGTAAGAAATACGGTCTCGTTAACGAGAAAGGCGAACTGGTTTGCAAACCACAGTTCGTACAGATATATCACCCGAACTCGGATGGTATTCGTATCGCAGCGGTGAAAAAGAATAAAAAAGCATCGAAAGAGTTAGATGCCCTTAATACCTACGCCGTCCTCAACAAAGAGGGTAAGGTAATTATTCCCGCTAATTACGGTAGCTACATCGGTACATTTGTAGAGGGCTCTAATCAAATTCAGCGCATTGCCATGTCCAGCACAGTGACAGCAACAGGTGGCGCAACACTTGTACTCCCCGTTATACCTGATGGTGAAGATACGCTGAATACACGTATGGGATATTTGGTTCTCCAATCGTTAAAGGCGAATAACATCTATGATTTGGAAGGAAACATCATCTTTGATGATACCTATCGTGAGAAAATACTGCAAGAGGCATTTGGTCCTAAAGCAAAGATGAAGAACAAAGCTCAGGCATTTACAGAATTCACCCCATCAGAGGATGTTTTCTCGTTCTTTTATAATCAGAAGGGCAAAAACAACACAGCGGATGCAATTGTAGGTTATTATGATTTAAAAAATCATAAATTGCTTAAGTTCGTCAGCACCACTATGTCTAAGCAAAAAGTTAGTTTATTCCATGTATACGTCCCGGATGGTAAAACAACCCTTCTTCCATTCTCCGATGGATTCGGTGTCGCCAATATCGATCAAACCGGCAACCAACGCACGGAATTGATTGACAGAGCAGGAAACGTGGTAGCGACCTTCCCGTTCGGTGGTTGTATGGCATATCATAAAGGATACGCTGTCGCTCGCAATACCAACAACAAATGGGGTGTGATTGACGCACAGCAGAAACAAGTGATCCCTTATCGTTTTGATGAGGTAGCGACACAAGTGAACGGCAAAGAGGAGGATCTCTATCTCCAAGCCAAAGAAGGTTCCTACTGGGGTGTCGTAGATTTGAAGAATACAACCGTTGTACCGTTTGAATACGATGGATTAACCACTTTTGAAGGTTCCAATGTTATTTTTGCCAACAAGAACAACCGTATTGGTGTCTACGAAGGTACCAAGGAGATTCTGCCTTGTGACTTTGACGAGTTGAAGCAATTCCGTAAAGATGCTTTCGTTTGTATCCGTGGCAAAGAAGTGAGCGTATACAGTGTGGCGGCAAAGAAAATGTCAGATAAATACATTGGTTTCACCCGAGTATTCGATGCCGACCAAGAACTGCATAACGGTTCATTCTACGAGCTCTATAAAGCAGAGAATGAAAACGACACCGTATATGGTTATATCGACGGCAATGCGGATATAGTGGTTCCGTTTGTCTTCAAGAATACCATTTCCGCGGAGCGCGCTTACAAACATTTCCGCAATCTACCTACGCAAGAGTTTGGAGAACTCGAACTCTATCGCATGTTGTTGCGCTTCTCGGTGCGTGAACGTACTTACACACTTGATGCCATTGTACCGAACAATGACTGGGACTATTAATCTATGGAGGACTGCCTTATGAAAACAAATTTCAAATATATACTTTTAGGCATCATATTGCCTTTCTGCGTGGTGGCCAATGCACAGCACCGCAAAATTGATGAAGTAGAATATCGTCGTAGTTCACTCTACTCCATTCTTATCAACCATACAGAACAACGTTTGGGAACCAACATTGCCGATATCTTTATTGAGATGCCGGTTCCTGACAAGTACAACGACCATGACCTGAGCGTTAAGATTATCACCGTAGATGATAAACTGAAGAAAGACGAGAAGGGCGCTGACTTCCTCGCTGCCAACTATATTGCCAGCCATATGGTAGCACGTTGGTTTGACCGTAATCCGTTAACCGGAGAGTGCGATATGGAACTCGTCAAAGAGCGCGGTCTTTATGATGCATCTCAGGCCAATATCAATATTGCCAGCCAAGCTATCCGCGGCAATGCATTGCTGCAAGACGCCGGTGAGGATTTGATACATAACACTTTTGTGCTTGTGAATGATATTCGTTACATTGACAAGGAGAAACAAGGTCAACAAGCCGGTATGGCACTCAATATCATCTTCTCCGTATTAGGAGCTGTAGCAGGTGCTGCTACCGGTGCTAACTTTGGTGATCTGGGTAAGAATATCGGTCAAAGTCTGCAAGCCATGATGGAGACGCTCAAGGGATTCAAGGTAAAGGTGAACACGCACCTCTATCGCCTCGCATGGGATGATGAGACTGCTTACCAATTCTATGAGACCATGTATTCCGACGTGCCCGATGCAACTAAGAAAGAAGCGTTTGAGAACAATCGTGGTCTGTTTAAACTCGAGTACGTAGGTTCGCAACTCTCTTCAGGAAGCGACGTCAGCTTCCTGGGTGTGAATCTTGATACACCGGATGAAATGATTCGCAAGGCTTGTACACGTGCTATCGATGAAAACGTAGCTAACCTCGCCCATAACTTTGAGTTCTTCCGCGTCAAAGAGCGTCTGACATCGGTTGATCCTATTCAAGCACCAATCGGTATGAAAGAGGATGTGAACGAGAAGAGCAAATTTGAAGTTCTTCTGCCGGAACTCAAAAACGGTAAGATGACCTACAAACAAGTAGCCATCATTAAGCCTAAGAAGAACATGATTTGGGATAACCGCTATATGGCGTTTGAGGAAGGTGCTACCGGTGCAAACTTGAAAGCCACCACTTTCGTCAAAGTATCGGGCGGTGAGATTCTCCCGGGTATGTTGATTCGTGAGTTGGCAAAATGATTGGCATGATTTTTGATAATTGAAAATTGACAATTGATAATTGATAATTATGAGAAAGTTTCTTTTATCGCTACTGGTGGTAGCATTGAGTATGCCGATGATGGCAGGTCCTCGTCAAAAGAAAGCGGATAAGGACACTGAGCAGTTCCGTTATGAGATTGAGTGTGCTGGAAATGCCTCTCAAGGTAACTATCTAGTAAAAGTATGGAGCTATAGTCGCACCGCCTCCATAGCTGAGAACCAATGCCGCAAGAATGCTGTTCACGGCGTTATTTTCAAAGGTTACGGAGGAGGTCAAGGATGTGTAGCACAGCGCCCGTTGGCTAGCAATCCCGGTGCAGAAACCCAGAATGAAGATTATTTCAAGAGTTTCTTTGCTACCGGCGGAGAGTTCCAGAAATACGCTTCTATCGTAGAAGGTACTACCGAGGTGATGAAAGTCGGCAAAGAGTACAAAGTAGGCAACGTGGTAAACGTTCGCAAGGATGATTTGCGTAAAGCCCTCGAAGCAGCCGGCATCATTCGCGGTTTGAGTAGCGGATTCTAATGAATTAAGAATTAAGAATTAAAAATTACGAATTCATATGAAAAAGTTAAGTATTTTTATAGCCGCTTTGGTAGGTTTGGTTCTGATCGGTTGCGGTCAGAAACGCTCTCAGGCTTACTACGATCAGAAGAGTCAAGTGTTGAGTGCGAACTACGATGGCAGTTATGTCATCCGTACGCAAGTTCGTTCGCGTAACTCTGCATTGGCCTTTAACGAGGCACAGCGCAAAGCCGTGGAAGAGGTTATTTTTGATGGTGTTAAGTCCGCTTCCAGTGGTGTAACAGATCTTAAGCCGCTATGCTTTGATCTGAATGCACGCGAGAAATACGAGACCTATTTCCAAGCTTTCTTCTCAGAGGAAGGTGATTGGACGCAATTTGTTAGTCTCCGTGACAAACGGGCCGGTTCTACGAGTTATCAACGTACCACGGCACAAATGGTACAGACCGTGACCGTGACCGTACAACGTGCAGAACTCAAGAAACGTCTCCAAGCGGATGGTATCATTCCAAAGGAAGGAAGATACTAAGAATTGAAAAATGAAAATTGAAAATTGAAAATTATGAAAAGATCTCTTTTTTCTATCGTTCTGTTATGTGCAGCAATGATGGCGAGTGCACAGATTAAGAAACCCGAGCTGATGGTTATTCCGTCCGATGTATGGTGTATCAGTAACGGATATTATACGGAGATTGATAACCTTGGCACCACTACCAAAGTGCCGAACTACAAGCAGGCATTACAAGAAAATATGGGTCTCAAGTTGGCTATTGCCAAATTGAATGACCTGATGGCAGAGCGTCAATTCCCGCTTCAGAGTTTGGAGCAGACCATTAAGAACCTCGAGCAACGCCGTATGGAGGATAACCTGACCACCAGCAAGAGTGGAAATGAGTTGTCTGAGAGCGCGTTAGATGAGGTAGCTCGTACTGCTAAGTGTGATATTATCTTAGAGTTGAGCTGGGATGTAAAGAAGATTGGTCCGAAGAACTCGCTATCCTATATTTTGGAGGCCCGCGATGCGTACACCGGCAAATCTATCGGTGCTGCCAGCGGTACAGGCGCTCCTTCTATCTCGGCTGATGTTGATGTGCTACTCGAAGAAGCTATCGTAGCCAACATGGATAATTTCAACAACCGTTTGATGGATCATTTTGCAGAAATGCAAACCATCGGTCGTGAGATTAGCCTGGATATCAAAGTATTTGCCAATAACGCTGCCGGCATTGACCTTGAAAGCGAATTCGGCGAGGAAGAGTTGATTGATATCATCAATAACTGGCTGCAAGTGAATACTATCCAAGGTCGTTTCTCGATGCCGTATGCCAGTGAGAATGTAGCGAACTTCACCCAAGTACGTATTCCAGTATATGACGAGCGTGGTCGTGCTATCGATGCAAACGGTTTTGCAAAGCAATTATCCAAATTCCTGCGCAAAGAGCCGTACAACATACCTAATAAGGTGCTGGTTAAGGGTTTAGGGCGCGCAGTTATCATCCTTGGCGAGAAATAATTAATCAGTCAAAAGTCGAAAGACAAAAGATAAAAGACAATTGTTATGAAGAAACTATTTTCTATATTTGCAGCAACGCTGATGAGCACAATGCTCTTTGCTGCAGAAACCGAGTTCCTGCCTATCTCCGTAATGGCGATAAGTGATACCGAGCCTTTCCCTGCCGGTGCGCAGGCGCTGATTGAGAATAAGTTGACCCAAATCCTTACTCGTAATGGTATAGCCGGTTTGGATTACGACAATCAGTTCGTTCTGACCGTCACCACTACTCCGCTCGATAAGGATGTTATTCCGGGTCCTCCGTCTAAGGTTTCCGAGAAAATGGAGATGAACCTTTACATAGCCGATGTAGCAGCACAGAAGATTTTCTCGACCACCAGTATGACCGTTCGTGGTTTAGGTGAGAACGAGACCAGATGTTACATGAATGCTATCAGCCGTATGCCGGTTCAATCCCCTGAATTGAGCAAGTTTATTCAGGACGGCAAGGAAAAAATCATCGCTTACTATGATCATGAGACTGACAACCTGATCAAACAAGCTAATTTCTTGGCAAAGCAGAAGAAATACGAAGAAGCGCTCTCTATCTTGATGATTGTTCCGCAGCAAAGTGCTAAATACGATGCTGCTTTGAATGCCGGTTTAGACATTTACCAGCAGTACTTGGATAACGAGTGTAACATCAACCTCGCGAAAGCTCGTCAAGCATGGGCAGCACAGCAGAACTCACTCGGCGCTGCTGCAGCAGGTGAATATCTGGAGAAGATTTTGCCTGATGCCGGTTGCTACAACGAAGCGATGGAACTCTACAAGGAGATCAAGGGTAAAGTGCTGGATGATTGGAAGTTTGAGATGAAGAAATACCAAGATGGTGTGGACATTCAAAAACTCATGATTGATGGCGCACGTCAAGTAGGTGTTGAGTTTGGTCGTCACCAACCTCAAAAAGAAACGACTATCGGCTTCCTCCGCGGTCTACTGTAAGAGTATTGGGTATTGGGTATTGGGTATCTGGTATTGGGTACCCAATACCAATTACCTACTACTAAAAACGAGCTCGTCTTCCCGACGAACTCGTTTTTCTTATAACAAACAATCTTTATTCTGAAACACTAATCGTAGTGTGTATTTTCGAATTCACTTATAAAGATACAAAACCCGTGCCAAACATGATTTTTATCCATTTTTTTGAAATAATTTTTGTTTATCTACGGATGTTTATCATAGATAAACGAAGTTTGGCACGGAATTTGTTACAAATAATAACGTATAGAAAATTAATTCAAAACTATATTATGCAAAATCCTGTGGATATTCGTGAACTGCAAGAGCGCGTAGAGCGTGAGAGTTCGTTTGTAGATGCCTTGACGTTAGGCATGAATCAAGTGATTGTTGGTCAGAAGCACCTGGTTGAGAGTTTATTAATCGGTTTGCTGAGTGACGGTCATATTTTATTGGAAGGTGTGCCGGGTTTGGCAAAGACTTTGGCCATTAAGACCTTAAGCGATTTGATTAAGGCTGATTTCAGTCGTATTCAGTTTACTCCGGATCTGTTACCGGCGGATGTGATCGGTACGCAGATTTATAGCATCAAAGATGAGGCTTTCCGTATTAAGAGAGGTCCCATCTTTGCTAATTTTGTTTTGGCGGATGAGATTAACCGTGCGCCGGCGAAAGTGCAAAGTGCACTCCTCGAGGCGATGCAAGAGCGTCAAGTGACCATCGGAGATGAGACCTTTAAGTTGGATGACCCGTTCCTGGTATTAGCTACTCAGAACCCGATTGAGCAAGAAGGCACCTACCCTCTTCCGGAAGCACAAACCGACCGTTTTATGTTGAAAGTGGTCATTGGCTATCCGAAGAAAGAGGAAGAGCAAGCCATCATTCGTCAGAACATCGGTAACGAGAAGAAGACCGTTCTGCCGATTTTGTCGAAGGAAGATATTATCAAGGCGCGTGCGATCGTAAATGAGGTTTACTTGGATGAGAAGATTGAGAAATACATCGTCGATATCGTCTTTGCGACCCGTAATCCGGAAGAGTACGGTTTGAAGGACCTGAAGCAAATGATTGCATTTGGCGGTTCTCCTCGTGCCAGCATCAATTTGGCCCGCGCAGCTCGTGCATACGCGTTCATTCATAGAAGAGGCTACGTAACGCCGGAAGATGTGCGTGCCGTTTGCTACGATGTATTGCGTCATCGTATTGGTTTAACCTACGAGGCAGAGGCTAATAACCTGACTACGGAAGATATTATCACGGAAGTTCTGAACGCTGTTCAAGTCCCCTAATATGACTTCAGAAGAGTTATTACAACGTGTTCGGAAGATAGAGATCAAGACACATGGCTTGAGTCGTAATATCTTCGCCGGCGAATATCATAGCCAGTTCAAAGGTCGTGGTATGGCGTTTAGCGAGGTGCGCGAGTACCAACCGGGCGATGATGTGCGTGCCATCGATTGGAACGTGACAGCACGATTGAACAAGCCATACATCAAGGTCTATGAAGAGGAGCGTGAGCTTACGGTGATGTTGCTCGTTGATGTCAGCGGAAGTAGGAATTTTGGAACGGTTAGTCAGATGAAACGTGACACAATGGCCGAAGTAGCCGCTACGCTCGCATTCTCTACTATCGAGAACAACGATAAAGTGGGAGTGATCTTCTTTAGCGATCAAGTGGAGAAGTTCATACCGCCAAAGAAAGGCAAAAGTCATGTGCTACATATCATCCGCGAGTTGCTTAGTTTCGAACCTCAGCATCAAGGGACGAACATCAACGCGGCGTTGCAGTACTTGACTAACGCACAGAAAAGGCGGTGTACGGCTTTTCTCATCAGCGACCTGATGGATGCACGATTTACAGATGTACGAAGTACGAAGGATCGTGGCGTGGCACCGGTGGTGATTGCGAGTCGGAAGCATGATCTAAATGCGATACAGATTTACGATAGAAGGGACGCGGAGTTGCCGAATGTAGGATTACTGAAACTGCGCGACGCGGAAACGGGTGCGCGTGTGTGGACCGATACCTCGTTGGCAAGCACACGGGCAGCATATGCGAACGCTTGGCATGACCAACAGAATGCCTTGGAGACCGTTTATCAGAAGACAGGTATCCATCATGTTTCCATGCGGACGGATGAAGATTATGTAAAAAAGTTGATGGAACTTTTTCACAATTGAAAATTGATAATTGAAAATTAAAAATTAAATGTTTCTGAACATTCTATTAGCGATAGTAGTTAGCGCGTCGATTGATAGCACGACTTTGATGCTCGGCGACCAAACGGATTTGCACTTGCAGGTGACGCACGATGCCACAGAGCAGGTACAAATGCCGGTGTTTGGCGAGAGTTTGCAAGAGGGTGTGGAGATTGTGGATAGAACCATCGTTGATACGCTGACGTTGAGTGACGGCCGTGTGCAACTCAATCAGTACCTGACGCTAACCAGTTTTCGGGATTCGCTCTTTTCCATCGAACCGATTCCGGTAGCCAGTGGCGAAGACACGTTCTGGACCGAAGCGCTAGTACTTAATGTGATTCAACCCTTTGAGGTGGATAGTTCGCTTGCCATCACCGATATAAAGGACATTGAGAAAGCGCCTATTTGGTGGTGGGGTATTATTCGTTGGATCCTGTTAGCACTCGGCTTA
>Ga0265301_10007640_pt1 | contig 10097 bp, 5 predicted proteins | sample AusTroGonzalo_MG_2_FD_193488 | JGI IMG/M metagenome (GOLD analysis project Ga0265301, IMG submission 193488) | Bovine rumen microbial communities from tropical cattle in Woodstock, Queensland, Australia - Gonzalo_04 | ecosystem: Host-associated > Mammals > Digestive system > Stomach > Rumen ...
TACAGGCTTAAGCGTATGTTCGCCGCCCCAATGCAGCGATACGATAATTACTGCTGTGGAGTCGGCCTTGCGCAATCGGTGCACACGGGTTAGCAATGAGTCCATAGGTTCCTGACTAACGCATGGCTTGTCAGTAAGATAGGCGTAGTTCTCTAATGCCAAGCGTAGTGATGGCACAAGCCATACGTTGCGTGGCTGCGATGCCAGCAGTACGGGTTGTGAGGCCTCCTGCATGTTCTGGCCGGCACCTATGGGCACTATGCCAGCTTCTTCCACATTCCGGCGTGTGTCAATCAATCCCTCACGCCCCTGGTCTATTGAGTGATTATTTGCAAGGTTAAGGTGGGTTATGCCATGCTGGCGTAGTGTGCCGAGCCATTCAGGTTCGCCACGGAATATGAACAGTTTCTGCACTGGCGACAGAATCTTTGTTGCCGGGCACTCAAGATTGCCTACTACAACTTGTGCCGAACGGAATATGGAGTCGATACCTGCAGAAAACAGATGGTCGACTCCATGTCTTTCAATCACCTTGCGCACCCCGCGGTCAAGCAGGATGTCGCCGGTAAGTACAATATCCAGTGTGTCGGCGCAAAAGGCCGATACACTGGATAATAAGCTAACAGCCAGAACTGTAAAATACCTCTTCATTAGGTTCGGGCATCTTTTTAAGTGGCAGCAGTATGCTCTTCATCCACTCGGGCACACCCTTGCGTGGATTGCTCTCAAGCTGCTTCTGCCATTCCTCGTCAGTGAGTCGTGGCTGGTCTATTGGCTGTATGAACTCGCGATAGCTAAGCACTGCACCGCGTGTAAGATACAGATAGCCGCCAATCTCAACCACTACGTAAATCTCGTCGGCATCGCCTACGGCCTCAAACAGTATAGCCTTTTCCTTGTTATTGTCGGCATTAGCGGTGTAAACATCAGCCACAAGAGCCACCTTGCGGTCGGCACCCTCAATGTCAACCCAGTTATATAGGTTCTGTTCAGGCATACGCAGAAGGTCTAATGATATGTTCTCGAATGTGGCGCCGATGTATGATATATGGTCGTACTCCTCGTCGGTAAGTATCTTGTTGGCCAGCTCCTTCTCGCTCACGCGGAGCATGAATTCTACCTCTTCTTTCAAACGTTCGGTAACGCCTTCAATCTTATCGGTCATCATATTCTGGTCCTTCAGTACCTTTGCAGTGTTTTCAAGCAGTTCGCCTGCTTTCTTCCAGAACTTCACGTTAGGCTCTACATAACCCTTTACCACTGGCTCGGGAACATTCTCACCTCCGCCACACTCGGCTCCCATAGGCTGTTTGGCGTATAGTATAGCATCATGTTTAAGTTCTGCCCACGATGCCAAGGCGGCATTCAGGTCTTTCTTGCTCCAGTTGGGGTTCTGCATAAAATAAGGCGACTTGCTATCGGTGCCTGTGGTAAGCACCTTCAGTGTCTGCATCCATTGGGTGGCGGTGGTCTCATCCCAGTCAATCTCGCTCATGCGTTTCTTCATCTTGTCGAGGTTAGGCAGTAGCTGCTTCCACTCGGTCTTCTCTTCTTTCAGAATCTGTTCGGCAGCGGTCACGCCCATAGCTGCCATCACGTCGATACCCTTAGGCACACCGCGCTTTGTTGGCTTGCTTTCGTAGTCAACCATCTCCTGCAGTACCTCGGCGTCGGGCTGGTAGCGCTGTGGCATAACGTTAATCTTGTTATGGCTGGTCTTCTCGAATTTAGGACGTATGCGTGTCTGCTTGTTGCCAATCTCGTTAAGAACCTTGGTAAGCTTGGCTATCTCCTTGTCGTCGTTCAGCAGTTCGTCCATCGACATGCCTGTCTTGTCAACCTCGGCTATCACCTGTAGCAAGCTCAGGTTGTCGTGTTGGCCCATAAGCATGGTTATAAGGTTGTCAATCTTATCGTACTTCTGGCGTGTCTTCTTAAACAGCTTCATGGCAAATGCCATCTGCACAGCCTGCTTTACTTCGGTTTCGTGGTTCAGTCCCATAGTGGCGGTCTGAAGCCACATCATGCCGCGGAAGTAACGCTTCAGTCCATCGCTGCGGGTGTAATGACCACGGGCACGGAACAGACTATAGGGGAACGAAACGTCGCCCATATAATCCATAAGCATTCCGCTTGGGCTGTTTTCAGCTTTTAAGCATTTCTCTATCTCAGCCTTCTCGGTAGTAAAGCTGGCGTTTATTGGCTTGCCTGTAAACAGGTGCAGTGCCACGCGGAAGAACTGCAGGTTGCGCCCTGCTATTCGTATTGTCTCGTTATCGTCTTTATCCGCATTGTGGATAATAGCCAGCATGGCGTCTATCATATCCTGCGAATATTCCGACATCAACGGCAGCAGCTGATACTCCTCAAGTTCGCGCAGCATGCAGTCGATATAAAGATGATACAGCTGCAGATAGAGGTCGGTAGTAACGAAGTTAGGGAAGTTGGAATAGTCGTTCCTCTCGTAGACGTGGAACAACTGTGAGGTGTTTGATGGCACGATGGCGAATCCCTCTTCGCCAAGTTTCTGACATAGCGTTGAGTCGAAATCCTTTAGCTGTTGAGGATTAAGCAGATTGTTCATGTTTACACGCAGTCCTTCTTCTACATCGAAGTTCTGTTTCATCAGTTCATCCTCGCGTTCTTTCAGTCGCTTCATAAACGCCACCTCCACGTCGTTGTAGACAATGAGTTTCTGCTCGTCGATGGCTCGCAGATAGGCATCGCGCCAACTCTCATTCTCTTTACTCTCAACGCCCTGTACTTTCTCGTCGAGGGCATACATCAGCGAATCGTACCACGTTGTAACGCCGTAGACTCCTCTAAGATAAGAGTCCTTAAAAGGATAGCCGCGCTGTGCTGCTGGAGCATTGCGCAGAATACGCAGATCACTAAGGTTCAGCCCCGACACGTCCATGTCGTAGTCGATGCTGTCACGTAGACTCTCGGCATCGATGGTCGACACCGGTACTTGAACCACACTCTGTTTCTGGCTGCAAGCTGCTATCAAGCCCGCCATGCATGCCAACATAATTACTTTACTTTTTTTCATTGGTCAAAGGTCATTATTGCTGTTTCTTTGTTTACACCTTTTATAATATAGTGGTCGAAGGCCATTCCGAATCCTCCCCACTTGTAGTCAGATACCACATACTGTCCGTCGTCTGTCTTCTCCAGAGCGCGAATCTTGCCGTTAACGTATCGGAAGTCTTCAAGTATTCCGCCAAGCTTAGAGCCTAACCACAATGGGCGTGCCTTTCCGTTAATCTGCTTGAAGATGAAAATGCGGCGAGCCTTCGCAGGATAGAACCTTGTTCCTTTAATCACGCCAACAATTGCATCGGTCTTGCCATCGCCGTCAACATCGCCCGTTTGATACTGATACACAGGGTAGGGCAGACGCCAACCGTTAAGGTAATATAGGCTGTCGTTCTGCTTTTTCAGTTCAAAGCTCTGTGCCGTGCATGTAAGTGTGCCCAAGCACATAACAAGTAGTATAAAAATCCTACTGTTTATCACTTCTTTAGGTTTTTATCGGGGCCAAAGTTACGAAAAAAATCTAAAAATGTTAGTCGATAGCAATTTTTTTTGTATATTTGCTCGCAAAAATCATAAGTATAACTAAAAACTTTAGACGCCCTATGCTGAATCAATTCCTTTCAGAACTTAAGCAATTCTTGCCCGAAGAGCGTATTTATAACGACGAGCTCCGTACTCTTGGTTGGGGTACCGATGCCAGTTTCTATCGTCAGGTTCCCCAGGTTGTTGTGCGTAGCGATGGCGAGGAGGAGATCTCGAAGATTGTATGCGCCTGCCGGAAATATAAGTTGCCTTACACATTCCGTGCAGCTGGCACATCGCTTAGTGGTCAGAGCTGCACAGACAGCGTGCTGATAGTAGCTGGCAAGCATTGGGAAAAATATGAACTTGCTGACGACAAGCAGTCAATTAAACTCCAACCTGGTATAGTTGGTGCTCAGGTCAATCAGATACTTAAGCCTTACGGACGTGTGTTTCCACCCGATCCTGCTTCTATAGGCTCGGCTATGGTGGGCGGTATAGTTGTGAATAATGCTTCGGGCATGAACTGCGGTGTGCATGCCAATAGCGACCGCATGATGCTCTCTGCCCGCATAATCCTTACCGACGGAACCATTCTGGATACAGGCAACGAAAAGAGTCGTGAGGAGTTCCGCAAGACTCACCCGGCTTTCATTGATCGCATTGAGAAACTGCGTGATAAAGTGCGTGCCGATAAGGAGTTGGCCGATCGTATCAGCAATAAATACTCAATCAAGAATGTTACAGGTCTGAATCTTCGTCCGCTGGTGGCCTACGATGATCCGTTTGACATTATTGCCCATTCGATGGTAGGCAGCGAGGGTACGCTTGCGTTCCTCTCTGAGGTAACTATGAAGACGCTTAAGGACTATCCGTTCAAGGCTTCGGCAATGGTTTACTTCATGACTATGAAGGAGAGTTGCGAGGCAGTGGTGGCCATGAAGAAGATGAAGGCTGGTGAGGAAGACCTTGAGTACAGTGCCGAGAACCTTGTTGTTAAGAGTGCCGAGATGCTTGACTATAAGTCGCTCAGCTCGGTTGATGATCCTGTTTACCTGCAGTATCAGAAGGATGTAGATGCCGGTAAGATAGAAGGTGTAGAGCCTGGCGATTATCACAATCTAACTGCCATACTTACTGAGACTAAGGGCATAACTCATGAGCAGTTGCTTGATAAGATTTCTAAGATACAGGAGTGCCTTGGTGCATTCCGCTTGTATATCCCGGCTGAGTTTACCGAGGATCCTAAAGTCTATGGTAAGTATTGGGCCATACGTAGTGGTATCTTCCCAAGCGTTGGTGGCACCCGTCCTGTGGGCACATCATGCCTGATAGAGGATGTGGCATTCCCAATAGAATCACTGCCTGATGCTACCGTTAAGTTGCAGAAGCTGATAGCCGATCACGGTTACGATGATGCTTGTATCTATGGTCATGCCTTCGAGGGTAACTACCACTTTATTCTTAATCAGAGCTTTGCCGACGAGCACGAGGTGGCCCGCTATGCCGAGATGATGCGCGATGTGGCCAAGCTTGTGGTTGAGGGATATGACGGCTCGCTTAAGGCCGAACACGGCACTGGCCGAAATATGGCTCCGTTTGTTAAGTACGAGTGGGGTGATAAGGCCTATGAGGCTATGAAGGAGTTGAAGGAGATTTTTGATCCCGACGGATTGCTGAATCAGGGTGTAATCTTCAATGATGATCCCGACTGCTTTATCAAATGCCTAAAACCTCTGCCTGTGCTCGATTTCGATTTCGGCAGTGTGCCTGATGGCGGTCATTACCTGATGAATCCAGAGCTCTCTACAGCAAAGGAAACTATTGAGCAGGTTAAGCGCGCCAACAAGTGTATAGAGTGCGGTTTCTGCGAGGTCAACTGTATGTCGTGCGGCCTAACCTTGTCAAGCCGTATGCGTATTGCTGTTCAGCGTGAGATACGCTATCTAACTGCTACGGGCTCTAATCCCGAGCGACTTACTACGCTTAAGAAACAATATAAGTACTATGGCGATCAGACTTGCGCCACTGACGGACTGTGTTCTACTTCATGTCCGATGAAGATTAACACGGGCGAGCTTACTCATCTTATCCGTCAGATGGACATGAACCAAACTCCCGCTGGATATAAGCTTGGTGAGTTTGCTGCCAACCACATGGCTGGTATAAAGAGCGGTCTGCGCGTGGTGCTTGATGTGGCCCATGCAGCCCATGTAACTCTTGGTCCTACGCTTATGACCACCGTGTGCCGTACAATGAATAAGATGGGACTGCCACTATGGACCACTGCCATGCCCAAGAAACATCGCCAACCCAAACGCTCGGACCTCACACAGTTCATCATTGAAAAGTCGATACCTCAAAAGCCTGAAGATAATAATCCACTTAAGGTGGTTTATTTCCCAAGTTGTATCAACCAGACGATGGGACAGTCAAAACAAGGCGGAAAGGTTCATGACCTTGTTGATGAGGTTATACAACTTATGGCCAAGGCAGGCTACGAGGTTATCTTCCCCGAGGGAATGGAGCGTATGTGCTGCGGACAGATTTGGGAATCGAAGGGTATGCTTGATATTGCCGACCGCAAGAGCGCCGAACTCGAGGCCGCTTTATGGAAAGCCTCCGAGCAAGGTAAATATCCTGTTCTATGTGCCCAGAGCCCTTGTCTGCATCGTATGAAGAAGGTGATGCAAAAGATGAAGCTTTATGAGCCCGCAGAGTTTATCATGAAGTATCTTGTGCCGCGTCTTGACTTCCATCCTATCGATCGCCACATAGCTCTGCATATCACTTGTTCTACACGACAGATGGGCGTGGCCGATGATTTAATTAATCTGGCCAAGCTGTGTTCAACTAATGTGTTCCTGCCTGAGGGCGTGGGCTGTTGCGGCTTTGCCGGCGACAGAGGCTTTACCTTCCCCGAACTCAATAAGTATGGTTTGCGTAAGCTTCGTCCACAGATAGAGGCTAACCACATTGAGGTGGGCTACAGTAACAGCCGCACCTGTGAGATTGGTCTCGAAACAAATAGTGGTATACCTTATATGAGTATAGTATATCTTGTAAATGAATGTACAACCCCTAAAAAATAATAAACCAAAAACAAAGTATGAAATCAATCATTAAGACGATTCTCTTTGCCGCTGTGATGATGGCGGTATCTGTAAGTGCTCAGGCACAACTGCTGAGCACACATGTTGAAACAGGCGATGTCGAGGGTGTGCTCGACGATGGCCTGGCTGTTTACAAAGCAATTCCTTATGCAGCGCCCCCAATAGGCAATCTGCGTTGGCGTGCACCACAGCCCGCACTGCCTTGGACAGGTGTCCGCAAGTGCGATAAATTCGGTCCTATGCCCCCACAGCCCACACGTCCCGGTCGTACAGCCGATATGATGGATGAGGACTGCTTGTACCTCGGTATCGCAACTCCAGCCAAGAGTAAGGCCGAAAAACTGCCTGTAATGGTGTGGATTCATGGAGGTGGATTCCAGACCGAGTGGTATGGAGGCGATCTTTGGAAGCACCTGGCACAGCGCGGTGTGGTAATTGTTAGTGTTGAGTATCGTACAGGTGCACTTGGATTCATGGCTCATCCCGAGCTTACAAAAGAGGATAAAGAAGGACATTCGGGTAACTACGGTATCCTTGACCAGATTTATGCTTTGCAGTGGGTTCAGCGAAACATAGCCCAGTTTGGTGGCGACCCAACTAAGGTTACCATCTTCGGAGAATCGGCTGGTGCCATCAGCTGTAGCATCCTTTGTGCTTCACCTCTTGCTAAGGGCTTGTTCCGTGCTTGCATCAGCCATAGTGGTGGCTCGTTTGCTCCTTGGAGTGATAAGCCACGTTCTCTTGGACTTGATGCATCGCAGAAGGGTGCTGAGCAGCAAGGATTGGCTTTCCAGAAGCATCTTAAGAAAAAGAACCTTAAGCAGCTACGCCAGATAGACGCTATGCTGCTGTGCGATGGTAACGTTGGCTTTGCAGGCTTCTGGCCTTGCGTTGATGGATACGTAATCTGTGACGACCAGTACCGTCTCTACGAGCGCGGTGAGTATAACGATGTGCCCGTAATCGTGATGACTAACAGCGACGAGGGCGCACTCTTTGCTCCAGGCAATATCACTACTGAGGATTATCAGAAGACACTTAAGGGCATCTTCGGCTCATGGGCTGATGAGGCTTTGAAGTATTATCCAGGTGCCACTAATGATGAGGCTTGGCACGGCTTTGGCGATGCCTTCCGCGACATGGGCTTTGCTTGGCCATCATATGCATGGGTAAGTCTGCAGAACAAGACTGGCAAGAGCCCTGCCTACGCAGCCTATCTGGCTCAGCCTTCAACAATGAGCTTCTCACAGGATCCACGTCGTCGTGGTGTGGCTCATGCCGATGATATTATGTATCTTAACGGTCACTTCCTGCTTCAGGACGAAAAGTATCCTGCCGAGAGTGCTGTTGCCGAGATTATCCAGCAGTATTGGGTAAACTTTGCCAAGACCTGCAATCCTAATGGTAAGGGACTGCCTTACTGGCCTGCATTCGACGATGCCAAGCCAACCACTATGCAGTTCTCTAACGGTGCTTCGCTCATTATGCGCCCCAACCGCGAACAGGTTGATTTTGTAGATCGCTACTATCGTGCAAAACGTGCAGAAGTAGAGGCTTCACGCAGATAAATACTAAAAAAATAATTGATAAAGGTCAGCAAAAATTGCTGGCCTTTTTCAATTTCTTTATAAAATGTTTGTTGTTTTTTGAAATATTGTTTATATTTGCACAGTAAATATTATTTATATTAACCCTTACAACAAAACAATTATAGATATTAACTGTATGATAAATTTTAGAACAACTGTTCTTGCTTTTATGCTTGGGACATTTGCTACAGGCGTTTGTGCACAGATATATACCGGTGAGCACAAGTACGACGGCGAACATAAGAACGAGCTCTCGGGCTACTTTATGGGTGGCTATAATGTAGTGGTTGAGGGCTTCGGTGGTCTTGCTGCATCCTACAAGCATCACCTCACCGACCGCTGGACCGTTGGTGGCGATGCTCAGGCACAGCTGGGCAAGCAGCTTTACTCTATCGATGCCAAAGGTGGCTATCGCCTGCCTTACAAGTGGATGGACTTCTACTTCGACGCTACTCTGCTTTACAATCGCTATCAGAAATGGAGTGTTAACGAGAAGATTGCCAACCTCTCGGTAACATGGGAGACACCTTACGTCTACCTGCGTGTGGGCGAGTCGCTCATCCGCTGGAGCATTCAGGACTTCAGCTACACTGAGCCTCTCACGTTCACTTTCGGCTTCGGAGCCCAGATGCGTCCACGCTGGAATCCGTGGAATGTGGGTATCTTCTTCCGCAACTACGACGACTTCTATTTCGAGAACTGGAACATCAACTGGGGCTTGAACTTCTATGGACGTATCAACTCTACCATGCATTTCTTTGGCGAGTTCAACATCCGTCCTGCAGGCAGTATGAGCCAGCTGGCCAGTAAGTACGAGACATCAGGAAAATTAGGACTTAAATACGTTTGGTAATTATGAAGAACATTAAATATACCCTGCTGGCAGCCGTTGCCGCCATTGCTTTTACCTCGTGCGATAAGGTAAGCCCCATAGGTGTGCTTGTATCGGGTACAGGTGTTGAGGATCGCGTAAAGATGTCGCATCAGTATTACGAGGAACACAGGCTCGAATACAAGGTTATATTTGCTGATGGCGACTACACTTTCCTTGTTGGAGCCGACAGTCACCTTACAACCGACGACGGACGTATGGCCGAGATGCTCGAGATAGGTCTCGACAACGACGATCTGTTCTATGCCCATCTGGGCGACATCGCCGATACCAAGGCCGAGTACTACATCACACTCGAGAATGTGATAAACAGATACAAGAAGAAGTGGGCCGATAAGAATTTCGAAAAGACGTTTATCGGCGATGAGAACGACCCTGAACAGGTAGATTCAGAATACTATTATCTGTATAAGGAAAAGTTCACCGAGACTGTCTACACCTACGATTATCTGCCTTACCCATTCTATCCTGTAGTGGGCAATCACGACATCACTCATAATGGTTGGGCTCTGTGGTCAAACATCTTCCACTCTTCGTTTTATCAGGTAGCTGTAGTGGTGTTTGATAGCTTGGATCCTATTGATGGCTTGGATCCTATTGCTGTCGACCACCTCATTTTCCTTGACTCAGCAAGTGGCACTCTCGGTCGAGAGCAGGTAAAGCTTATCGAAGAGGGTATCCTGGATGGCCAGGAATTCGAGAAGGAGTTTGGCATCAAGATACGCAATACTTTCATCTTCAGTCACACCAACATCTTCCGTCCGCGCTCGGTTGAGTTCGCATCAACCTTCCCCCGCGAGGAGATGTTCTTCCTGCTCGACAGGTTTGCCAAGTGGAATGCCACTATCGTATTCCTGGGTCACGTTCATAAGTGGGACCAGCAGAATGTTAACGGTGTAGAGTACCTTACACTCGACTCGATGTGCGAGGAAAACAATCCTG
>Ga0265301_10007641_pt1 | contig 10096 bp, 9 predicted proteins | sample AusTroGonzalo_MG_2_FD_193488 | JGI IMG/M metagenome (GOLD analysis project Ga0265301, IMG submission 193488) | Bovine rumen microbial communities from tropical cattle in Woodstock, Queensland, Australia - Gonzalo_04 | ecosystem: Host-associated > Mammals > Digestive system > Stomach > Rumen ...
CGTAAGCAAAATAGGTGCCCGCGGTTCCGCCGGTGGTAAAAGTCAGTCCGTCAGCAAGAGCAGAAGTCATGGCAAAAACCATAATCAGGCCCAGCAGCAATGCGATCAGTTTTTTCATCTTTAGTCATCCTCCGTCAAAATAGTCAGAAACATTTTCTGTTGTATATATAATACAACATTTTCTGCTTCTACTGTGTCTTTTTCGTGTTTTACTTTCAGATAAACTGTATTCTTCTGAGGTCTTTCACGATCTCCCCGATAATCTTCACCGTCTCGTCAGTCTCTTCTTCCGTCGTATGAATCCCCGTCGTCAGTCTCAGGCTGCTCTTTGCTTCTGCTTCTGTCAGTCCGACCGCCTTCAGCACATGGCTCGTCTCCCGGCTGCCCGCCGTGCACGCGCTTCCGGCGGATGCGGCGATTCCGGCCAGATCCAGCCGCAGCAGCAGTGCCTCCCCGTCGATCCCGTCAAATCGGAAACTGCAGTTGTTCGGCAGCCGGTTCTCCTTTGATCCGTTCAGCGCTGTCCCCGGAATGGAAGAAAGGATCCCTTCCGTGATTCGGTCCCGCATCCGGCGCATATCAGCCGTATGCTGCTCCATACCTTTACCGGCCAGCATGATCGCTTTCCCCAGTCCGACGATCCCGGGAACGTTCTCCGTTCCGGCCCGCAGTCCCCGTTCCTGCTCTCCGCCCGTAATCAGCGGGTTCAAGCGTGTCCCCTCCCGGATATACAGGGCGCCGACGCCCTTGGGGCCATAGAACTTATGAGCACTGAGGCTCAGCAGGTCGCAGCCGGTTTCCTCTACGTTCAAAGGGACTGTTCCGATTGCCTGCACCGCGTCCGTATGAAAAACGATCCCGTTTTCTTTGCAGATCTGTCCGATTTCCCCGACAGGTTCGATCGTACCGATCTCGTTGTTCGCGGTCATAACGCTGACCAGAATCGTATCCGGCCGGATCGCTTTCCGGATCTCTTCCGGGTCAATCCTTCCCTCCTGGTCCGGACGCACATAGGTAATCTCGAAACCTTCCTTTTGCAGTTGTTTGCATGGATTCAGCACCGCATGATGCTCAATTGCGGTAGTGATGATATGCTTTCCTTTTTCCCTCAGTGCACGGGCTGTTCCGCAGATGGCCGTATTGTCGCTTTCGCTCCCGCCGGAGGTAAAGCAGATCTCCTGAGGCTGCGCGCCGATCGATACTGCCACCGCTTTCCGGGCGTCCTCAACAGCCCGCCGGGCTTCCCTTCCCGTGGCATATACGGCGGAAGCGTTTCCCCAGCCTTCGGAAAAGAAAGGCAGCATCGCCTCCAGAACCTCCGGCGCCACCGGCGTCGTCGCGGCATAATCCAGATAGATCTTGTTTTTCATTTTAATATATTCTCTTTTTCATAATGTTGTTTTTCCGCCTGAAGGCCGAAGGGGTTTCAGGGGGCGACCGGAAAGCCCCCTGATTCTAATTATTCGCCTGGAACAGCGTAAAACTCCGTCCCATATCGTTTATCACAAAAACCACCATATTAACAATCAGCGTCAGCAGCAGAAGAATGGCGATTGTTCCGCCGATTACCGCAATCAGGTTCCCTGCTCCGACTGCCAGTCGGAAGCGGTCTTTTTTCAGTTCTTCCTTGATTTCAGGGTCCAGTTCCGGCTCTTCTTCCTCGTTCAGTTCATCAAAGCCGTCGTCATATTCCTCTTCTTCCTGCTCATAATCTTCTTCAAATTCCCGGTTGGACTTGAACAGTGCCATTCTTTTCACCTCCGCCCTGTTTCTGATAAGTCTGTCTAAACATAATCCAGCCAGGGGGCATCCGCTTCCTCCCGTCCGGTCAGGCAGCCTTCCGCGCTCAGGCCGCTGAATCCGTTCTGCCTCAGCGCCTCATACAGCACGATTGCTACGGAATTGGAAAGATTCAGGCTCCTCGCCTCGGTTCTCATCGGGATCCGGATGCACCGGTCATAGGCTTTTTCCAGCATATTTTCCGGCAGCCCGCGGGTTTCGCATCCGAAGAAAAGGAAATCCCCGTCCTGATATTTCGTTTCATGATATCCCCTCGGTGCCTTTGTCGTCGCATAATGACAGCGGACCCCGGGATGTTTCCGGAAAAAATCCTCCGGATCGTCATATACATAATACTCCATCAGGTTCCAGTAGTCCAGCCCGGCTCTTTTCAGATATCTGTCCGAGAGTTCAAATCCCAGCGGTCTGATCAGATGGAGCACTGCGCCTGTTGCGGCGCACGTCCTGGCGATATTCCCCGTATTCTGCGGAATTTCCGGATTCACCAGCACGATGTTCATCGCCATTCCCTATGCCGCCCCTTTCTTTTTACTTCCCATCAGGATGATCAGCCGATCTCCGAGAAAAGCGCCGAACAGCACGCCGCAACTGTCCAGCAGTACATCTGTCCATTGCCCGCTCCGCCCGTCAATTAGCTTCTGGTGCCATTCATCCGTTCCGGCATAAACCGCGCCGCCGATAAAGGCCGTCAGCAGCAATGGGGATCGTTTCTTCATCCGATGGCCGAACCAGCTTTCCAGGCACAGGCGAAGCAAAAAACCCAGCAAGGTATATTCCCCGAAGTGCGCGCATTTCCGGACCACAAACTGTACGCTGTCGTAGATTTCCTGCCTGCGCTCCGGGGTTTCCGAATCATAATTCGGATACAGGATCGGAATAATGGCATTGGAGATGAATCCGCTGGTAAGATCCGAGCGGTCAGCATTCTGTCTGGAAAAGTCGTAAATCATGACCATCACGCAGAGCGTCAGCGCCGTTGTCAGAATCCTGACCCAGATCCGCTGCCATCCCGTCCTGACCATGTTGCTCCTCCCCTCCACCGGCAATGGACATATTGTACCCTCGCCATAGAATGTAGTCAATCCGAAAGGTTCGGAGAATCAATTGAAGGGGGTTAAAGGGGCGAACCGGCAAAAGAAGTTTAAGGGGATAAATCGGCCGAAGAGGTTTAAGGGGGTGAATCGGCCGAAGGGGTTTAAGGGGGCGATCGGAAAGCCCCCTTATCATACGAGAAAGCAGACCGTTAAGGCCTGCTTCTCACTTTACTGGAACAGCTCTTTCACCCGCTCCATAAACCCTTTTCGGTTATCGTATTGCTTGTCGTTGGTCGACTCGTCAAACTGTCTCAGCAGATCCTTCTGCTTGTTGTTTAGCCGCTTCGGGATCTCCACCTTGACCTTCATGACGAGATCTCCCTTGCCGCTTCCTCTCAGCTTCTGGATGCCCGCTTCCTTAATCCGGAATTCGGTTCCCGGCTGAGTTCCTTCCGGAATGCGGTATTTGATCGGCCCGCTCAGCGTCGGCACTTCCACGTCCCCGCCGAGGGTGGCGGTCACAAAGCTGATCGGGAAATCCAGCAGCAGGTTGAAGCCGTCGCGCTTGAACAGTTTGTGCGGCTTCACGTCAATCACGATGAAGAGATCTCCGTTCGGGCCGCCCCGCATTCCGGGTTCACCCTGGCCGTTCATAATAATGGTCTGGCCGTTGTCGATTCCGGCCGGCACTTTCACGGTGACCGTACGCTTTTTCCGTGTTCTGCCGGTACCGCCGCAGCCGGAGCATTTCTCCTTGATTGTCTTGCCGCTTCCGCCGCAGGCCGGGCAGGTCCTGACCGTAGTCATCCATCCGGCGGACTGCCGGATCTGTCCGGTACCCTTACAGGATGAGCAGGTGACCGGGCTTGTGCCGGGTTTCGCACCGCTTCCCTTGCAGGTTTCACACAGCTCGTTCCGGAAAATCTCGAAGCTCTTCGAGCATCCCTTCGCCGCTTCCTCAAAGGTAATCTTCAGTTCATACCTCAGATCGTTTCCCTGTACCGGTCCCTGGTTCCGGGTGGTTCTGGAGCCCATTCCGCCGTTGAACAGCTGGTCGAAAATATCTCCCATTCCGCCGAAGCCGAAGCCTCCGCTGAAGGGGTTGCCTGCGTCGCCCATGCCGGCCATGGGATCCTCAAAGCCGAACTGGTCATACCGTGCCCGCTTGTCCGGGTCCGACAGCACTTCGTTCGCTTCATTCAGTTCTTTAAAGCGTTCCACAGCGCTTTTGTCGTCCGGATGCAGGTCGGGATGGCATTCCTTGGCCTTTTTGCGATACGCGCGTTTGATCTCGTCGTCCGTCGCGTTCTTGTTGACGCCGAGTACCTCGTAGTAATCACGCTTGTTCGCCATACAGCCCTTTCACCTTCTTCCTGAAAGCAAGCCCGCCCCGTATCGAGGTGGGCTTGCCGGTTAACTCTTTCCTTTCCGGATTATTCCACGCTGCCGTCCGCATTCACGCTGCCGTCATCGTTGGTGGTGCCTGCCTCGGGACCGGCGCCGTTCATGGGATCGCCCTGCGGGCCGCCCTGCTGCTGATACAGCTTGCCGAACACGGCGTATACCTTCTGGGTGAAGCCTTCCATCGCGTTCTTGATCTCGGCCGCGTTGTTGCCTTCGCGCACCTTCTTGAATGCGTCGATCTCGGCCTGCACCGTGTTCTTGTCTTCCTCGCTCAGCTTATCGCCGTTCTCGCGCATCGTCTTTTCGGTTTCGTAGATCAGGCTGTCGGCATGGTTCAGGGTTTCAACCTCTTCCTTGCGCTTCTTGTCCTGCTCGGCGAACTCTTCGGCTTCCTTCACCCGCTGGTTGATCTCTTCCTCGCTCAGGTTGGTGCTGGCGGTGATGGTAATCTGCTGCTCGTTGTTGGTCGCCTTATCCTTCGCGGTCACGTTCACGATACCGTTGTTGTCGATGCTGAAGGTAACCTCGATCTGCGGTACGCCTCTGGGTGCCGGCGCGATACCGGTCAGCTGGAAGCGGCCCAGGGTCTTGTTGTCGTAAGCCATCTGACGTTCGCCCTGCAGCACATGGATCTCAACTGTAGTCTGTCCGTCCGCTGCCGTGGAGAATACCTGGCTCTTGCTGGTCGGGATCGTGGTGTTCCGCTCGATCAGCTTAGTAAAGATGTGGCCTTCCGTCTCCAAGCCCAGGCTCAGGGGCGTCACGTCCAGCAGCAGCACATCCTTGACTTCGCCGCCAAGCACGCCGCCCTGAATGGCCGCGCCGATTGCCACGCACTCGTCCGGGTTGATGCCCTTGAAGGGCTCCTTACCCGTCACTTTCTTCACCGCTTCCTGCACAGCGGGAATCCGGGTGCTGCCGCCGACCAGGATCACCTTGTTGATCTGGTCCACGCTCAGTCCTGCATCCTTCAGGGCCTTGCGCATCGGTTCCACCGTCGCGTCGACCAGGTCGCTGGTCAGCTCATCGAACTTCGCGCGGGTCAGCGTCACATCCAGATGCTTCGGGCCGGTGGCGTCCGCGGTAATGAAGGGCAGGTTAATGTTCGCGGTCGTGGTGCCGCTCAGTTCGATCTTGGCCTTCTCGGCAGCCTCTTTCAGCCGCTGGCAGGCGATCTTGTCCTGTTTCAGGTCGATGCCGTTCTCTTTCTTGAACTGATCGGCCACGTAGTCAATGATCCGCTGGTCGAAGTCGTCGCCGCCCAGCCGGGTGTTACCATTGGTGCTCAGCACTTCAAACACGCCGTCGCCGATGTCCAGGATGCTGACGTCGAAAGTGCCGCCGCCCAGGTCGTACACCAGGATCTTCTGGTTCTCTTCCTTGTCCAGGCCATAGGCCAGGGAGGCCGCTGTCGGCTCGTTGATGATCCGCAGCACTTCCAGTCCGGCGATCCGGCCGGCGTCCTTGGTCGCCTGCCGCTGGCTGTCATTAAAGTATGCCGGCACGGTGATAACTGCCTGGGTAACCTTCTCACCCAGATAGCTCTCGGCGGTTTCCTTCATCTTGCTCAGGATCATCGCGCTGATATCCTGGGGCGTATACTGTTTCCCGTCAATGTTGACCTTATAGGTCGTGCCCATCTCACGCTTGATGGAGATGACGGTCCGGTCCGGATTGGTCACGGCCTGGCGCTTGGCCACCTGGCCGATCAGGCGCTCTCCGTCCTTGGTGAAAGCGACGACGGACGGGGTCGTTCGGCTGCCTTCGGCGTTGGCGATCACGGTGGGCTGTCCGCCCTCCATCACGGCTACGCAGCTGTTGGTGGTTCCCAGGTCAATTCCGATAATCTTACTCATTGTCTTTCCCTCCCGTTTATTCTGAAATTTGGATTGATATCATTTATTTCCGAAGACGCATTGCGTCATTCAGGCACAACTTTGACCATCGCATGCCGGAGCACCTTGTCCCCGATCATGTAGCCCTTCTGCAGCACCTGGCACACGGTTCCGGGTTCACCCTCGTCCTCTGTGCCCTGCAGGATGGCGTTCTCCAGGTTCGGGTCAAACTTCTCACCTGTCCGGTCGATCGGTTTGACACCCATTTTCTCGTAGGCGTCGGTCATCTGCTTCAGGACCATCTCAACGCCGTTCTTCAGCGCTTCATCCTGGCTGCCTGCCGCCGCGTCCACCGCGCGCTCCAGGTTGTCCAGCACCGGCAGCATCGCCGCCGCCACGTCCTTGCGTCCGTCCGCGTAGGCGTCTGCCCGTACGCTCTCGTTTCTCCGGCGGAAGTTTTCGAAATCCGCCTGCACACGCTGCGCCAGTTGCAGATATTCGGCTGCCTTGCCGTTTGCCTCGTCCAGGGCTTTCTGCGCGGGATCCTCTTCTTCCGCTTTCACTTCTTCCGCCGGCGCTTCCGGTGCCGTTTCAGCTTCCGGTTTGTTTTCGGCGGTTTCCTCTTCCGGGTTCATCTTCTGTTCGAGGATCTCTTCCTGCTTTTTCTCCATCTTCGCTTTGCCTTTCCGTTTCTTCATGGGCTTCGCTTCCCTTCATCCTCACCGCTGAACATATCGGTCAGCTCGTGACCCATCATGTTCAGGATGGAAATGACTCTTGAATACCGCATCCGCGTCGGCCCGATCACTCCGATGGTCCCCTGCTGCCCGCTCCGTGTGGAGTAGGATGCCGTCACAATGGAGCAGTCGGCCATTTCCGGCACTCCCGTCTCCGGTCCGATCCGGACCGTGAAGGCCATTTCGCCGCTGCCGCGGATGATCTCCGCCAGCTTGTCCCGGGTCTCCATCAGGCTCAGGAAGTTCCTTGCCTTGTCCACATCGCTGTATTCCGGGTAGCTCAGCATGTTGCTGGTGCCGCCGATCGCCACGTGCGGACCTCTCGGAGCGGACTTTCCTTCGTTAAAGAACCCGTACAGGCTGCGAAGCACCTCGTCGTTGCCCTCCATCCGCCGGTTAATTTCCGGCAGAATCTCACAGGCTTTCGACAGTGTACAGCCGCGCAGCTCGTTCGTCAGCGTTCTGGAGATCTGATACAGCGTGTCGCCGTCCACTTCCCCGCTGACGCGGATAATGCTGTCGCGGATCAGCCCCTGGTCGGTCACGATCACGACCAGCGCGCTCTCTGCGGAAACCGGTACCAGCTGGATCGTCTGAATTCTGGGCTCGTTCCCTTTCGGGGAAAGGACCACCGCCGTGTACTGTGTCAGGCTGGAAAGAACCCTCGCCGCATGGTCGATCACGTCTTCCATCTGATGAACCCGGCCGCTGAAGTGGCTCAGCACGCTCTCGGCAGAATCGTCCGGGATAATCCCGGCCTGCAGCAGTGAATCCACATACAGCCGGTATGCCTTTGCGGAAGGAATCCGTCCGGCGGAAACATGCGGCTGGTCGAGGAAGCCCAGCTCCTCCAGGTCGCTCATCTCATTCCGGATCGTGGCGGAGGAAAGGCCCATCTCGTATTTCTTGCTGATGGTTCTGGACCCGACCGGCACGCCCGTCAGAATGTAATCATCAATGATCGCCCGCAGAATGCGCATCTTCCGCGCGTCTATGTCCATTCGTCCGCCTCCTTTCCCGGTTGTTGTTAGCACTCGACAGTTGCGAGTGCTAACCACATGCATAATGTAACACTCCAGCAACCCTTTGTCAATACTTCCTGCGTTTTTTGTTTCATGAATTCTGTGTGTAGAATTGTGAATATTCGGTGAACGCCTTACAGGCCGTTGGTCTGGTACAGTCCTCCGCCCAGTTCCGGCGCGACATACATCACCCCGAAGGAATCCGGAGCATATTGATACTGGAACACGGCGGTCCCGTCCGCTGTCAGCCATCCGTATGCTTTTGTCAGCTGGTCAGCCTGGTACCGTCCGGGGTTCACCGCGTCCATCAGCACCTTGATCATCGCCGGATCCGCTTCCTTCTGTTCTCCGTACAGGGAGCACAGCGCGCCCGTCAGATACTGGTAATCCGCGTCCGCGTCCTTCCGCTGGAATTCGTAAACGATCATCTTCAGCTGTTCCTGTCGGAAGATGAATACCAAATCGGCGGTAAACCGGCTGACCGCCACTTTCTCCGTCGTCACCATGATCGCCCAGTCCTGCAGAACCCGCTCAATCATGTTCACGCTTTCCAGGGCCTTAACCTGCTGCGGGCTCATCCCCCAGCGGATTCCGTCCCGGAATCGGAAGGCTTCCGGCGAAGGGGTGATTGTCGGCTGAGGAGTCTCCGTAGGCGCTTCCGTCGCCGTCCCGACCCCCAGCATCTCCCAGATACTCGGTGCCGCCTGCTCCGCGCAGGCAGTGCATAGAGCCGTCCCTGTCATCACCAGCAAAGCAATTAAAAAAACAAAGATTCTTTTCATTTTTTGCGCTCCCGTATTCTGCGCCTGCCCGTCACGCTTAACTCTGAATTCTGAATTCTTAATTCTGAATTACGATTTGACGCCTGCCATTTTCAGCATCTGCTCTCTTGCCTCAGTCAGAATCCTTTCCTGCTCTGCCGCAAACCCGTTCTCCGGCACATAAACAATCTCATTGCCGAAAGTAAAGGTCCTGGCTTCCCGGTTAGCGTAAACCGGTAATATTCTCAACGCTTTCCCTGACTTCTTCCACCAGGCCTCCGCCAGCATCAGGAATCCGGGCGAAAACTCGCTGACTCCGCCCTTTTCGTATTTTCCTTCCGGATTCTCCGGGAAGATCATCAGGTTCTCCCCGTGTTCCAGTGCTTCCACACTCTGCCGCAGCGTCTGCCGCAGTTTCATCGGCGAATCCTTGTATACCGCGATGGCCCGCAGGCCGTTCATCACGTTCACGCTCAGCCAGCCGAGAATCCAGGCCAGAAACTTCCTTATAAATACAGGCAGATAGGTTTTCTTGCTGAAAGTGTTCTCATACATGTACGCCCGGACAACCTTTCTGTCAAACATCATCATGTTGATCACCCAGAAGCGTACATTCACCGGGAAGCAAAGGGCGCTGGCAATCGGTCCGTAGATCTCCGCATGATTGCCGAGGAAGACAATCGGGTTCTCGGGGTTTTCTTTGATATGGTCCAGGTTGACCATCTTATGCCGGTTGAAGGGACGAAGGATCCCCATCGCTATTTTGGTAACGATGTTCTCCTTCAGGCTTACAGCGCGTTCCCTGAAGGTATCTCCTCTCAGATTAAATACCTTGATCTTCACCGGTCTTACTTTCCTTCTGTATCCTTGTTTAATAGTTTCAGTCCCATCACGGCCGGGGCGCCCACCGTCAGGATCATAATCGCATACAGCAGGATCTTGTTCCAGGTCGTCCGGTCCAGGGCAAACTCCAGCCCCAGCACAATCCCGACCATCAGCGGAAGGCTGATCAGTGCGGCAATCGCGAGGCGCGGCTTCCGTGCTCTTCCTCGTCTGAATGCGATGATCACGCCGATTGCCAGCATGACAGCGGCGAGGATCTGTTGCAGCCCGACAAAGGAGATGCTCAGGAACCGGTCATACCGGAGGCTCTCCAGCACAACAGCTCCCGCGCCGAACAGCAGTAAAAAGGCAATTACCGTATTTCCGTCCGTTTCACTTTTGCAGAACCGGAACAGCAGAATCACAAACAGGACCAGCGCGGCGGCCGCGGCTACATAATAGGTGGCCAGGCAGGATTCATCCTCACCTACCGCCAGAAAGCTCTTCGCCAACCATTGGTTGTCCAGTGCCCGGCTGATATCAAAATCTTCAATCCGGTTCTCGGCAATCCGCTCTGCGATCACGGTCGGGAGCAGCGATACGCTCAGGATATCCAGGATCTGTGCGGTCTTTTCCTTCATGATCCGCGCGCTGATCCATCCGCCCAGGAATATGCCGCCG
>Ga0265301_10007646_pt1 | contig 10093 bp, 4 predicted proteins | sample AusTroGonzalo_MG_2_FD_193488 | JGI IMG/M metagenome (GOLD analysis project Ga0265301, IMG submission 193488) | Bovine rumen microbial communities from tropical cattle in Woodstock, Queensland, Australia - Gonzalo_04 | ecosystem: Host-associated > Mammals > Digestive system > Stomach > Rumen ...
GAACGTCGAACATCAACTTTATCAAACCATGCTGCTGTTAGCCGGAAGCGTCAACATCCTCATTGCCTTCGTCCTGCTGCATAGCAACTACTGGTACCGCGACTACGACGTGTACCACCGTTCGCGTAAGTTGGTTGCCCTCAACTACCTCATCTTTGCCCTCGGCTTTCTGGCTCACGCCTACTTCCAGCTACGCACCACATGGCCGGCAGCCGCCACGGCACTCTCCGTGTCCTACTTCCATTCAGGTGTCGTCCTCTTCAGTTGGAGCCACACCTCGCTGCTACGCCCCGACTACCTGACGAAGCGTGTCGTCGTCCGCGACCTCCTTATCCTCGCCATCGGCTTGGCCTCCTATTGGACCGTCGTGGTCAACTATTCGCTGGTCACCCTCCATATTGCGTTGATTATCTTCTTCGCTCATGCTCTCTTCATTGCCTTCACTTTCTATCGTACCTATTTCCTGGTGCGCCGCAATATCACCAGACTGCCAGCCTTCGACAGTGAGCGGCGTTGGTGGACCATCGATACCAAGCGCACGGTGTTAGACTACCAGCACTCGTTTGTCATCGGATGCCACGTCATTGTCCTCTTCGGCTTCGGCAGCATCGTGCTCACCGCCCTCTTCCCCAACGACCTATGGCCCTATACCGTCCTCCTCATCCTCGGCATCGCCGTCTTTGGCTATATCTTCTATGCTTTGACGGAATACGGCCGCGTCATCAACTCGGCCACCAATGCCACCGAGGATGTCCAGAATGGATAAGAGAACACACTATAATGTCCCGTCACTTGATAGCAAAAGCTATAATGTCCCGTCTTTTTCTGCAAAAATTATATTTTGCCAATGACAAACGAGAACGCAAATACACCTAACAACGAGGCACATACGTGGTTGGAGCCTGGAGCATGGCGCAAACCATGCATCGTACATGTAACGATGGTGGCCAACGCACGGCAGGCGCTGTTTGGCAAGCTGACGCATAACGGTTCTGAGGCTGTCATAGAAAAGACCCCGATTGGCTGGGCACTCATCAATCAGCAACGTAGGTTGTTGGAGTTGTGTCCTGAGGTGAAGATTTTGGCTGACAAAGTGATGCCTGATCATCATCACATGGTGCTTCAGGTGCAGCGGACCATGCCTCGGAGCATCCGGCAGGTGGTACGCGGCTATATGCAAGGATGCAAGGAGGAAGCACGTAAACTGGGGTTTACTGAGAACTTGTATGACGCACCGCCATTCTATCGTGTGCTGACACACAAAGGGCAACTGCACGCCATGATAGAATATGTGAAAGCCAACACAGAACGTGCCTGGCAACGCAGGCAAAACCCCGATCTTTTCAGGATGCACCGTAAAACGGAAGTGTGCGGGTTGCAGTTCACGTCTATGGGCAACCACTTCTTGTTGGATTGGCCTGAAAGGCAAATGGTGGAAATGAGTCGTGAAGCCAGTGATGGCCAAATAGAGGAACGCCTGCAATCGGTGTTGTCGGCAGCGCATAATGGGGCGGTGACCTATACGGCGGCGATTAGCAAAGGTGAGCAGAAAATAGCCAGAGTGGTGCGCGAACAGGGATTCCCGTTAGTGGTGCTGCTGAACGATGGCTTTCCAAAGGAAGGCTCGTCCCATGAACACTTTTATAAGCCAGGTGGGGTATATTTTGAGGCTTGTTCGAAAGGTAAGCTGTTGTTGATGGAGCCTGACGAGAGTGCTTTTGTAAATCCAGTTGTGATGAAGGCGACAGAGGAAACGTTACGACGTAAAGCCGAGGCTAAGCACTATAGTTACATCCCAATTCCTATGGAATCGCAACGGTACCGATTCGTGGCCTTGAACGAGATTGGACGGTTGTTGGTTGAGAGGTGATGGAGTGGTTCTACGGATAGAATCCGCAGGAAAGGAACGAGGCATACGTAAAGGCATTCCCGCAAGGGAAAAAGCTGCGAAGCAAAGGGTATTAGCGGTTTCGGAATAAAGCACAAAAACACGGAAATTAATTAGCAAGGGGGTGTAAATTTCGCACATTTACACACCTAATAGTCTATTTTACACATCAAATGTTAAAAACATACACCTTATTTTATAAAAAAGCAGTAACTTTGCACTCAATTTAGGGGCACAGTTACTATCATTGTTGCTTTGGGCACCCGAAAAAGCATGACAACTTTGAACAACGAAACATATAAAGGAAAAATGAGACAAACTATTTGTTTAGCAAGAACAACCTTGTTGCTGCTCATGATGATATTCACGAGTATAAGTGCGTGGGCGACGATTACGGGTAGCGGCACCGAGAACGACCCGTATGTCATCAACACCGAGGACGACTGGAACACAGCCGCCACCACGCAGCAGTACTACTACACTACCGAGGGCGACGGATTCGTTTACATTAAGCTGGCCGCCGACCTCAACTTTAGCGGCAAGACGTTCAATATGTATGGCACCGACTCGTCAGGTGACGCCTACGCCCGCAGGATTCGCTTCGACGGCCAGAACCACACCATCAGCGGCATCAACATCAACAAGCCAACCACCTACCCGGCAGCCCCCTTCGGCGGACTACAGACAGGCGGCACCATCAGTCGCCTCACCATAGCCAATAGTACCATCTATGCCAAGGAGCGCGTGGCGGGCATCCTCGTCACCAACAACGGCACGGTCAGCGACTGCCACGTGGCGAGCACCGTCACGCTGAAAGTCGGTGACACCTACTGCGGTGGCATCGCTGCCATCAACGGCAACGATGCGTCGGGCACCGTCACCGGCTGCACCGTGGGTGCACATTTTCAGTTTCCCGGCCATCAATACAATAGCGTGTCGCTCGGCGGCATCGTTGGCTCACAGAAGTACACGTCAACCATCTCCGGCTGCCTATTCTACGGCACGATGGAGGTCTATAAAGACGGAACGACCACCCTCTTCGGATGCATCACTGAGAACGACAACGGCACTATCACCGGCAACTGCTACCGCCCCGTAGGCACCTACCATGCCTTTAAGAGCAACGATGACACCGACGGAACCGTGGCGGTCCGTGCTGTTAGCGGACTGCCCGTTGGAGCTACCGTCAGCCCAACTGCCAACTACACCTATGGCGGCAACAGCTACTACGCACAGGGCACCGAGATGATCGTCGGGACTGGCGACGCCAACAAGGAGTTTAGCGCCTTCACCGCCACCGGAGCCACTGCCAGTAGCCTCTCTGCCGAAAAGCAGACTGCCACCCTCACCATAGGCACCAGCGACATCACCATCATGGCCACCCTGCTCACCATCGGCGGCACGTGCGAATATGGCGGCGAAACTGGCGTGACATGGCGCATGAGCGACGCCAACAGCGACGGAACTTACGAGACGCTCAGCATCAATTACAACGGCAATACTCGTATAGAAAGGTACGCTAACGGCACCGCCCCATGGTATGCCGACTTCCACAACACCATCACCAGCCTCGTCATCAGTGACGGCATATCGATGATAATGAGTAGTGACTTCTACGGCCTCACTGGCATCACGGAAGTCACCCTGCCCGCCAGTGTGGATTATATCGCTCCAAGCGCCTTCGAGGGCTGCACTAGCCTCGCCCGCGTCAACATCCAGAAGAGCGACGCTGTGGTAACGTTGTTCAGCACCTCCGCTTTCAACAACTGCGCCAGCGGCCTCGTCTTCGTTGTAGCTACGCCAGACCTCGCCCTGCAGTACGCCGCCCATAAAGAATGGACGTCCCTCGCCGAGAAGATCCGCACAGAGTTCGGCGGACAGCTATTCAGCGCCACCAACGAGGGAGGCACCCCCGCCTACAAGATAGCCACTGCCGACGACCTGCGCCACCTCGCAGCAGCCGTCAATGCCTCCGCCAACGACGCCTCTATCGGCAAGACCTTCCGCCAGACCGCTGACATTAACCTCACCAGCGGAGGCAACTTCACGCCGATAGGCGCTGATAGCCACTATTTCCGCGGCACCTACGACGGCGGCAACAAAGCCATCAGCGGCCTCACCGTCAACTATGGCTACAGTTGTGCCGGCCTCTTCGGCTACGTCTCTAACGGTACCGTCAAGAATGTCATCCTCGTCAGCCCCAGCGTCACCAGCACATCTAACAGTAATCAGAGCAAAGTCGGCGCCCTCGCTGGATACTGTGACAACACCACCATCGAGAACTGCCATGCCATCAATCCCACCGTCAATGCCACCGGAACCGGAACCGGAACGAAGTACCTCGGCGCACTCATTGGCGAATTTATCAATGGCAAAAGTGCCACCAACTGCTACTACTACAGCGGCAACCAGATCAATGCCATCGGCGATAAAGGCAACAGCGTTACCGCCACCAACGTCTCCGCCGCCCACCTCGTCAACCACGGCAACGGCGTCACCATCCAGACCACGATGGCCGATGACCTCGGCTTCACCTACGACAGCGACAACGACGGCACGCCCGAGAACTACTGGCGCACCAGCGCAGAGCTGACACTCGCCAGCAATCTAGGCGAAGCCCCCGAATACTATTCCTTAACCTACGCCACCACCGCCGGCACCATCAACGGCAGCACGCTCACCGTCAGCGCTGATGCCACTGTCAGCGCAGCCATCCTTAGCGACGGCCAGACCCACAGCATCACCTACATGAAGGCAGACGGCACCACCGATTCGCACAACGCCATCGCCCTCGATGAGACCATGACCACCCTCGCCGCCAACCAGTGGTACTTCGTTGGCAAGGATATCAACTACACCGGCACCGTCACCCTCGGCGAGGGCGAAGTCACCCTCATCCTCGGCGACGGGAAGACCATGAACGTGGGCACCAGCGAGAGCAGGGTGAGCGGCTATGGCATCAACAGTAGCAGCGCTCTCACAATCTACGGCCAGAGCCTTGACCCCGCCACCGCTGGCCACCTAAATGTATATATTAGCAGCTATTATGGCATCAAAACTACTTTGGGCTATCAACAGTACGGCGGAAACGTCACTGTCAACACCACTGGCACCAACTGTTATGGCATTAGAAGCAGCAACACTACCAAAATCTACGGCGGTACCCTCGACATCAACACCGCCAACGCCGACGGCATCAGTGCAAATAACGACATCTACATCTACGGCGGACAGGTTGACGTTCAGGCAGGCGGCAGCGGCAAATACGGCCTCAATTCCAGCAACATCACCCTCTGCTACACCAACGCCGGCGACTACATCCACGCCAGCAGTTACAGCGGCACCGTGAAGATCGCCAACGGCAAGGCGATGACCGACGGAACAGGCGTTCTCTATGGCACTTTGAACAGCGATGAGATTACCGCCATCGCAGGCCAGACGCTGAGACCCTGCTCCGCAATCAACGCACAAACTGCTGAGGGCGTGAATGGTTTCTGGACAACCTACTATAACGGCACAGAGAATCTGCAAGTAGATGCCAGCACGACGGTATATAAGGCTGCTGTGAATACGACAACAAACATAGTGGAATTGACAGAAATCACTGACCGTATCATCACAAAAGGCCAGGGCGTGGTACTTCAATCTACCAATAACAAAATCGCAATGACTCCGGCAGCAACTGCCAGTGCTGATGACTACGATGACAACGACTTGTTGGGCGTGGATGAGACAACTTTGAACCCAGGCAATGCCTATGTGCTGAGTTATAAGGACAAGCATGGACTTGGCTTCTATCGCTTGGACGCAAATGTCCACCTCACTGCCCATAAGGCATATTTTACGAAGGGAGCTGCCGCTCAAGGCTTCTTCGGCTTCGACTTCGAAGAGGAGGTACCAACAGCAATTCATAATTCACAATTCATAATGCATAATGAAGAGGGAGTTTGGTACACGCTCGATGGATGGAAGCTGAACGGAGTACCAACTACGAAGGGAATTTATATCCATAATGGAAGAAAGGAGGCAATTCGATGAAAAATGCGATTAAGAGAGAGCAGAGCCAAGCTCGCTTGAGCTTTGCCGAGCGTGAGCATTTTGGAGCATCGCTCAATAAGAAATATATGAAGCCTGCGATGCAGGTGTACGAACTGAAGAACCAGCGGATGCTGGCGGCATCGGAACAGCTTGATTTGTACAACGACGAGACTACAGAACAGTGGTAGGACATACCACTGAGGTAACAATAGAACAAGCGAGGGCAAAATGCTCTCGCTTGTTTGTTTTGTTTTTCCTTAAGACCTAACATTAATTTGATGTAATTCGTTCATTCTCAGACACTTAGACGTGTTAAGGGGGTTCAAAGACCTAACATGAGACCTAACATTGCGAACTCCCGTTTGGGTTTACTTGTGATATTTCACATTTTTCGACCTCAATGTTAGGTCTATGTTAGATCTCACGTTAGGTGTTGTGTTAGGTTTCAAAGACCCGGGAATGTGTCTACAGATATCTGTGAAGGCGTTTTTACCGAGAATATGTTAGGTCTTTGCGCGAAACGAAATATTATCGGTGGGAGTAACAAAAAGGAGATAAGAAATGGGTTAGCGCTTAGGGTTAGTGCGCTCGACGCTCAACGATTCTGTTCCCACATTGGGACCGTCGTATTCCCACATTGGGACTGAAATATTTACTCATGTTTTCATCTAATATATCTCCAATACATCTCTAATTATAAACTAGAGATGAACTAGAGATGAACTAGAGATGAATTAGAGATATGCATGATAAAAGCGTGACAATTTCCTCTGATTGTCCATTAGTGAAGAGGAGAGGTGTAGAGACAAAAAGCCCAGACATTTGCCTGAGCTTTGATTGTATTATGATAGGCCTTATGGCTCCCATGAGCCTAATAGGGCCTATAGGGCTTATTAGCGATTACTTAACAAGTACCTTCTTGCCGTCAACAATGTTGAGACCCCTCTGGAGTGTATTGATTCTCTGACCAGCGAGGTTGTAGATAGCCTTCACAACTACCTTATTGCCAACGATTTCGTCGATAGCCTCTGGAGCATCCTTACCAAGATAGTAGAGCTTCCAGTTGTCGAACATACACCAGTCGTTGCTGATTCCTGTTGACTTACGGATACCGAATGTGAGGTCACCACCTTCTTCAATCATAATGGCAACTTCGTTCTGATAAGCCTCTGGAGTCTTGTTGAAGCGAGCGTTTGCACCTTCCATTGAGTTTGGATAGTAGTAGATGGCAATTGTATCACCCTCTTCGTTAGTAATGTAAACACGCTGGTCTAACTGCCAAGCGATTTCTGCATCATCGTAAGTGTACCAAAGAGTATCTGGGTCGGTCCAGATAGGATCACCGTTATCATCATACAATGGCTCTCCCTTTTCATTAGTAGCCTGCTCTACGTTAGAGTCATCTGTCGTATTGAAAATCTTGTCTGTACCAGGTTCTGTGTACTGAACGCTTGCGAGTGACTGAACGTAAGAAATGCGTTCTGCATTGCCAGTCTTAGCATAAAGTTCAACGTTCTTATTTGCCCAGAGGTCCATGTTCTTCTCGGCTGTAACGTTCCAGTTGTAGTAAACACCATCGGTTGTACTACCTGCGCTACCACCATCACGATAGTATGCCTGAACCTTTACAAGATAGCATCCAGCAGGAAGTGACTTGATAGTCTGGCTTACATCGAACTCAGTATTATAACGCTCTGCATTGTGGAGACGGCCGTCAACTGTGATAGCTCCATCCCAACCAGTAGCACCTTCGTCGTACTTAGGATTCTTCACGATAACTGTGATGTCAACAGGGTTCTCAGGAGTAGCCTTGTCCAAACCAAGTGGTTCGAGAATCTTAGCGATATCAGCAGCTGCACCGATTGATTCAGCAGCTTCGAGTACCTTGGTGTAATCGTTAATCTTCTCAGCAGTGATACCAGCCAACAGACCTGTGTTCTGGTCAGCGATGATATCATTGATTACAGGATAGTAACCTGCGTATTCTGCAACCTTTGCACGATAAGTGAAGTAAGCACTCAACTTGTCATAAAGTGCAGAAGCCTCTTGAGCTGTCTCATAAGTATCTGTTGCGTTCGTACCAACAGTCATGAAGTAGTCGAACATCTTATCGAGAATCTGATATTCTGGTTCACTTGGATCGTAGTCACCCTGAGCATTGGCAATCTGGTCACCAAGATTCCAGTTGTTCAGATAATTTGAAGCAGTAGTGATGTATTCAGACACTTCAGCAATTACGCTATTAGCTGCATCGTATGCCTCGAAACCAGAAATCGTTTCAGGAATCTGGCGCAACAATTCTTCAACATGAGTATAGTCGCCTGGGAAGGTAAGATTTTCCTTCTCTTCGTCGATAGCCAGAAGTTTCTTCTGAATCATAGCTGTGAAGTCTGGCTCTTCGCCATAGTAGTAGAGCTGGAAGCCTGTAACAGCATAGAATGAGTCAGAGCTTGAACCAATAGTAACCTTACCATCTGTAACCTCAACCATACCGGTTTCGAGTTTCTCATAGATAGAGTTACGAGTCCATCCGCCCCACCATCCTTGAGCAGGCATTGTGAGGTTAGCCTTTTCCTGTACACCACCTGTTCCTTCAATATAAACATACTGGAGGTCAGAGATTGTCTGTACATTACACATGAGTGCACTCATGCTGTAGTAACCATTAGGCAAGTTGGTAATCGTCTGGTGAAGTAATTCTGGATTGCCTGAAGGCTCTGCTGTCCAACCGCCAATTGCAGGATATCCGTGCTGCATAGTAACAGCTGCAGGAGCACCATTATGCCATGTAGTTGAATGCATTACCCAACGACCTTCGTCATTTCCACTTTGAGCAATTGTTACATTACTACAGAATGGAATCCAATCTGGATTTTCACCATAAGCTGCAGCATAGTCTTGTTCCTGAATGGTAGCCCAAGTACTTTCAATCTCCTCGCTGAAGATAAACTGCTGAAGATCCTCATCCCAAATTGGATTGAACTCATTGTTGCAGAAGAATGGCTGGTTGATAAGGTCTGAGTAGTTATATACACCATCAACAGCAGGACGAGTCAATACATATTCACCTCTTGCCTCTGTCAAAGCGTTATAAGCCTCTCCGTATGCCTCTGGTGTACTAACAGTTTCGAAATCGGATGCCGTAGCTACTGCAATTGCAGCGTCAATAGACTGAAGGAATGCGGCCTTACCTTCATAGTCAGTTGCTGCTGCCAATTCCTCCATTGCTTTGATTGTATTGGTAAGCTTCTTTGCATCCTCAAAGAACTGAGTGTAAGCAGTGAACAGCTCATTGAAAGCAATGGTTGCATCTTCAATACCTTCAACAGTTGTGTCATCGTAGTCAAGATCCATTATTTCGTCCTGAAGCATAGCACCAAGAGCTGGGTAGTCAATCGTGATTTCCTCAGCAAGGGCTTCTGCCTTCTTCTGGGCAATTTCCATTGACTTGTAAGCCAATGCAATCTTAGCTGCATCATCTGCTGTACCTCTATAAATAAGGTGGAAGTTGGTTGCCATGAAAGAGTCAGCCTCTTTTTGTTCAATCTTCTGAACACCAACTTTTACCCATGAAGCCTCAGTAACATAGAAGATTACCTTGTTGTAAACGGTTTCATCCTCATCGCTTTCAAAAGGAAGATACTTGTTGGCAGCGAACCATACCAGCGAACCAGGAATTGAAGTAGGAGCCCAACGGCCGTCAACTTGATTATATTGAGCGTCAGACATGTCCCAAGTTGCTTCACCTTCAGGCATCACATAGAGTTGCTCTGGGCCATCTTCAAACAAACGGGGCATCAAAGGGTTAGAGAATAAAGATCCAGAAGAAGTGAACTCTTCGCTGTCAATGTCGTATGTACCAGCCTCTGCATAGAGCTTAGAAAGGTTTTCCCATGTTCCGTTTGCATACGAATTTGGGTCAACATCCCATGAAGTACCAAAACGATAGTAACCTTGACAGTTCAACTCATACATACCAGCAGGAAGGTACAAGTACTGATAAAGGTCACAATCGAAACCATCATAGATTTCGAATAGACCGCCTGTTACATTCGGCGTACCTTTTGAAGTCTTGAATACCCAAGGCTCTAAAGATTCTGTGTCGAAGCTCAAGTTTCCAAAGCCTACAGCTTCTGAAACATCGTCACCAATCTTCCATTCGGAAAC
>Ga0265301_10007648_pt1 | contig 10092 bp, 6 predicted proteins | sample AusTroGonzalo_MG_2_FD_193488 | JGI IMG/M metagenome (GOLD analysis project Ga0265301, IMG submission 193488) | Bovine rumen microbial communities from tropical cattle in Woodstock, Queensland, Australia - Gonzalo_04 | ecosystem: Host-associated > Mammals > Digestive system > Stomach > Rumen ...
CTCATGATAGGACCGATAATGGCAATGATGCTATCCTGGTTCACAGCGCGCTGTGTACGCATAAGAGCGATAGCGGCATCGGCGTGCGTGTCCTGGAAGATGATGTTCACCTTGCCCTTCAGGTTTGCCTGTTCGTAAGCGAGGAGAGAACCCTGTACAGCAGCGGCACCAAATTCAGCGAAGTCACCAGAAAGCGGAGCGAGCACGAGCACGGTCGGAAGACCGGCGCCGAGACCTTCAAGAGCGCTGATACCTTTCTTGGCGGTCTTCTGCAAATTCTCGGAAGAAGTCGTCTTGAGGACCTTCTTGTACCAGTATCTAGCAGCGCGGTAACGCTTGGCGTTCTGGCATTCGCGACCAATCTGGAGTTGCATCCAACCCATCACTTCACGATCGACAGGATACTTTTCAAGCAAAGCCTGAAGCTGGTCTGCGGTGAGGAGGGATGCGGCCAAAGTCTGGATAGCTACTTCCTTGGCACGGGACCTTGCAGCCGGGTTGGTCGAGTAAGAGAGCACGCGGAGCATGGCTTCGACACCATCAAACACGGAACCTTTTTCGACATCGACAACAGCACGGGCGAGTTCCATACGTTCGCGGTAAGCGGACTTCACATGGTATTCCAAGAAGCGGGAAGCCACATCGTGCGCGGCGTCCTTCTTACCTGTGCGGAGGTAGCATTCCGCAAGCATGACAGAAGCCTTTTCGCCTTCAAGCTTACGGAAAGATGCATTGTAGATTTTCTGCAGCGGAGCAATCGCATCCGAGCAGCGGCCGCTTTTAACCACGGACTTGACGCGTTCAACATCGTCCTGTGCAAAAGCCATGGTAGAAAGAGCAGCAGCTAAAAATAGGGGTAACAAGCGATTCATATTCAAACCTCGCCGACCTTACTGGAAACTATCGGCGGCCTCCTGAATGACAGAATGTTCTTTCTTGATTTGCTTTTGAAGAGATTCGGGGAGCTTGGACCAGTCGACAATATCGACACGGAACGGGAGTCCGCTTTCAACAAACGCCTTTTCCACCGAAGTCATGTCATCAAGGGAGATAGGGGAGTCCGAGATGACTGCCAATTCCAAATCCGTATCCGGGGTCAAATCTACGCCCGTGACACGTGTGCCGTACGCCCAAACTTCAAAGCCCTCAAAATGGAGCCCAAGAATTCTCTGTACGGTTTCTAACTGATCCGTTTCTAAGCAAAGAGTCATAGTTCCCTAAAATATAGTTAATGTATTTTGACACTGCCTGTCATTACAGCCGGTCGGGTACAAAACGGAGGAACAAGAGCTCGGTATCACTACCGATACGAACCGGGGGACCCCAGGAATCAACACCGCTAGAAACGAGCCATTTGACCTGATCTAGTTCGCCAAGACCATAGGCGAGGCGCCAAACCCAGTTGATAATGAGTGTTCCCGGGAAAAACTGACCATTGTGCGTGTGACCGGACATGGCAAAGTCAGGACGGCGGCCAGGGTGGTCTTCTTCGATGCCACGTGGCTGGTGATCGAGGAGAAGCCAGGGGAGTTTAGATTCTTCAGCCGTAGGGCGCAAGTCAAAAAGCGGCTTGCGTTCGACATCACGCATTCTGGCAACGCTATGGTCTACACGACCAGTAATACAGGCAAAAGGCGTACAGACGGTGGAGTCTTCCAGCACGACGAAACCGTTATTCTGCATCCACTTTTTAAAGTCACTCCCTTCGCGTTCAAGTATCCCTTCGTGATTCCCGTCGATGGCAATAGCAGCCATCTTGGCGGTTGCGGCAAGCTTTTGCACCAAGAAGTCGTATTCCCAGGCAGAAAGCGTCGAATCGACAACGTCCGAAAAATCTCCGCCAAACAGCACCAAGTCCGGGTGGAGGCTATCGCTCACATGAACGATGCGTTCCATCTTTTCGCGCTTGAAAATCGGGTCGATGTGGAGGTCGCTAAAGAAGACCGCCGTAAATTCTTTTTCGGTCGGAATGGCAATCTTGAACTCGCGAACATGGAAGTTCTCGTTTGTGCCAGCACCTGCAATGCGGAAGATAACCGTGAGTAACACAGTCACGAAAAGCAAAAGTCTCGCCACCGAAATTTCAATGCGTCGGTCAAGCGGCTTCTTGACGATAGCACGGCGAATACCACGGATAATCCACCAGAGGATATAAAAGAAGAGTGCTTCGGCAAGCCAGACGGCAAAGAAGGACATGCCAAGCGATGCAAAATAACTTGTTCTAAACAAGAAGCAGATGGGGAGGAGGATTACCGTAATTCCGGCAATGACGCTTCCCTTGATTCCAGGCGCCACCATCCTGACATTAAAGAACAGGAAGAGTACGCCAAAGATGAGTATGCAAAAAAAGATCATTTCAGTTTCGCTTTAATAAGTGAAAGGACATCTTGGTGGACTTCATCGGGAGTGCGGTCTGCATTGACGACACTCACGCAATCGCTATAATCGCGACCTGCGGCGAGATAGCCTTCGCGGACACGCTCGAAGAATTCAGCCTTTTCGCTTTCGAGGCGGTCGGGGGCGCCACCACGAATGGCCATGCGCTTGCGGCTTGATTCGACGGTCAAGTCGAGAACTACAGTGAGTTCCGGGAAACAGCCTCCGCACGTGAGTTCCGTGAGACGCTGGACTTTATCGGCACCGAGCCCGCGGGCGTAACCCTGATAGGCAAACGTGCTCCACGCAAAACGGTCGGCGATGACGATGTTCCCTGCATCGAGCGCGGGTTGAATGATTTCGTGAATCACTTGGGCGCGGGCGGCATTGTACAACAAAAGTTCGGTATCATCTGCCATGATGCCCTTGAAAGCGGGGTCGAGCAAGAGTTCGCGAATGCGTTCGGAAATTTTTGCACCGCCGGGTTCACGCAACCTCACGACCTTGTGGCCTTCGGATTCCAGCACGCGGACAAGCATGTCGATTTGTGTGGACTTTCCAGAACCGTCAATGCCTTCGAGGCTGAAAAATTTCTTCGCAGTTTTCATAAGAACAAATATGCAAAAATTTTTGGGTGGTCCGCACGCTTTAAAAAGGAGATGCCCGACCAAGTCGGGCATGACAACATAAATAAAAAATCCTCGGCGGGGAAGCCGAGGATTTTTCAATTACGTTTTGTGCGAGAGTGCTCGCGATTCTTGGTCGAATTATTCAACGTCCTTGCCGTGGCACTTCTTGTACTTGAGGCCAGAACCGCACCAGCAGAGGTCATTGCGACCGAGCTTTGCACCAGCCTGCTGCTGGGCACGCTTCACAGCGGCAGCAATGGCGGCGTTAGCGGCAGCGGAACGGTTCGGGCGAGTACCCGGGAGAGCGCTCTGCGGCATCGGCTGAGCATCCTGCTGATCTTCGGAAAGGGCATTCGTTTCAGAAGAAGCGGCCTGACCGGCGAGACCTGCGGCCTTTGCGCCTTCGGTACTCAGCTGTTCGGAAGCTTCCTGAGACGGCTGTGCATCAGCGGATGTCCCTTCGGCAGGCTCAGGGACCTTATCGGTTGATGAGCTTGTCGAACCATCAGCAGCCTTGCGTTCGGCATCGATCTGTTCCTGGCTCTTGAGCTGGAGCTGGTCCGGAGAGACCGTCACACCATTCGGGAGTGTGATGCGGATGTTCAAAATGCGGAGAGCCGTAAGCGTTGCAATCTTTTCCATGCAGCTTTCGAACATCTTGAAGCCATCGTTCTTGTAGACCATCAGCGGATCCTTCTGGGCGTATCCGTGGAAGCGGATAGCATCCTTCAGCTGGTCCATAGCATACAAGTGTTCCTTCCACACCTGGTCAATCGTCATGAGGAGGAAGCGACGTTCGATATTGCGGAAATCGGCATCCGGAATAATCTTAGTGAGCTTGTCGTAACGCACCTTGCAAAGTTCGATGATTTCTTCGAGCACCTGTTCCGGCGTCTTCGATACAGCTTCATCAAGCGTGAGGCTGTATTCCATGCCGAGCGTGCGCTGCAAGTCTTCGTGCAAACCTTCGAGATTCCACTGTTCCGCATAGCTCTTTGCCGGGATGTAGTTAGAAACCTTGATATCGCAAGCATCTTCGATGCGGTTCATGATTTCGTCACGGATATCTTCACCGTTCAAGATGCGGCGACGAAGCCCGTAAATCACCTTGCGCTGTTCGTTCATCACGTTATCGTAGTCGAGCAAGTGCTTACGGATATCGAAGCTCTGGCTTTCGACGCGGCGCTGGGCACCACGGATGGAGCGGGAAACGATCGGGTGGGTAATCACTTCGTCTTCGCCCACGCCAAAACGGTTCATGAGGTTCTTGACGTTGTCGCCACCGAAGATACGCATCAGGTTATCGTCGAGGGAGAGGAAGTACTGGCTAGAACCCGGGTCACCCTGACGGCCGGAACGACCGCGCAACTGGTTATCGATACGGCGGGATTCATGGCGTTCCGTACCGAGCACATGCAAACCGCCGAGTTCAGTCACTCCCGGTCCAAGAGCAATGTCAGTACCACGACCAGCCATGTTCGTTGCAATCGTCACCTTATCCTTGTGGCCGGCGTACTGGATGATTTCAGCTTCACGGCCATGGTTCTTGGCGTTCAAGACTTCGTGCGGGATGCCTTCCTTTTCGAGCATGCCGTGGAGGATTTCGGACTTTTCGATGGAAGCCGTACCCACGAGGAGCGGCTGCCCCTTCGCATGGCGTTCCTTGATTTCTGCAACAATGGCACGCCACTTGGCATCTTCGGACTTATAAACGAGGTCCTGCAAGTCCTTGCGGATGCACGGCTTGTTCGTCGGAATGACCCACGTGTTCATGTTGTAAATCTTGATGAATTCCGTTGCTTCGGTTTCAGCCGTACCAGTCATACCGGAGAGCTTCTTGTACATACGGAAGTAGTTCTGGAACGTGATCGTTGCAAGCGTCTGGTTTTCGCGGCGGATCTGCACGCCTTCCTTAGCTTCGATAGCCTGGTGAATACCGTTAGAATAGCGGCGGCCTTCCATCAAACGACCCGTGTTTTCGTCAACGATGATGACTTCGCCATCACGGACGATATAGTCGACATCCTTTTCAAAGAGGTACCAAGCGCGGAGAGCGTTATCGAGGAAGTGAACCCAGTCGGCATGTTCGCCATAGAGGTTCGTAATGTGCATCAAGTCCTGGATGTGGAGCACACCCTTTTCCGTAAACTGGATGTTCTTGTCCTTTTCATCAACAGAGAAGTCCTTGTTGCGGACGAGCTGCTTCGAAATTTCGTTTGCCTTGGCGTACTTTTCAGTAGCGTCTTCAGCAGGACCACTAATGATGAGCGGCGTACGGGCTTCGTCGATCAAGATGGAGTCGACTTCGTCAACGATACAGAAGTTGAGTTCACGCTGCACGAGCTGGTTCGGTTCTACCGCCATGTTGTCGCGGAGGTAGTCGAAACCGAATTCGTTGTTGGTACCGTAAGTCACGTCGGAGTTGTAGCTTTGACGGCGCTGTTCTGCATCGAGACCGTTCACAATAAGACCGACCGTAAGGCCGAGGAACTTATAGACCATGCCCATCTGCTTAGCGTCACGACCAGCGAGGTAATCGTTCACCGTCACCACATGCACGCCATGACCAGAAAGACCGTTCAAGTAAACCGGGAGAGCAGCGGCAAGCGTCTTACCTTCACCGGTAGCCATTTCAGCAATAGCACCTTCGTGGAGCACGAGACCACCGATCATCTGCACATCGAAAGGCAACATGCGGAACGGCTTCACGGAATCCGGATAGAGTTCGCGAACCTTCGCGTAGAGAGCTGCCGGGAGGTAGACTTCCCATTCGTTCTTTCCGCTTTCGAGTTCAGCCTTAGCCTTGTTCACGGCTTCCTGGAGTTCCGGGCCGAGGCGGCTAAAGTCAAAGCCAAATTCCGGCTTGAAGATATTGAAGATACCGAGACGGCGGTCGCAAGCTTCGCGGCAAACGGCAAAGGCTTCAACCTTGATATCGTCGAGGGTAGCTCCATTATTCAGTTTTTCGCGGAATTCGGCGCTCTTTGCAGCAAGTTCCGCGTCATCAAGCGTTGCGAGAGCCTTGCAGGCTTCGTGAATTTTCGCAATCACCGGGCGGAGCTGTTTCACCTTACGTTCATGAGGTGTACCAAAAATCTTATGGAGTACTGTATCTACAATGCTCATGGTTGTCCTTGATTAAAAATTAAACGTGGTTAAAAGTAGCAAAAGATGTGCCAAATATATTTTCGTTTCAAGTTGAAATAGCGGCTAATCGCCTAAAATTTGGGCTTTATTCTATAAAGTACGTCATGCGGGCGGGGCCCCAGCTCGGAGTTGATTTAAACCCATCCTGGCGCAAGCGCCAACCTTACGGCTCAACCATGACCATACAAGTATGGCCGCGGCACTCGCCTTGCCTGGTTGTGGCCGACGCTTCCAATCTCACAACGTCAACCTTTCATTTCTTTATAACAACCTAACATCCCACTTAATACTAAATAATTATAGTCTTGATACTCATTTTTATTATTACATGAATAAACCAAAACATCAATAATATTATATTAGCAATATGAAAAAAATGGATTTTGCAAAAGGGATTTTTGTACTTGCTGCGGGATTTTTCCTTGCCGCACCCGTGAACGCACAGACTAGCGATGATGAACTCGCCAAACATCCCGAATTCACTTCAAGTGGCTATTTAGTGTACCCGGAACCCGTAAATATTAAATATACGAAGGCACCAGCCGGCTACAAGCCATTCTATATCAGCCATTACGGGCGCCACGGCAGCCGCTACCACCACAACGACGAAGAATACAAATATCTTTTTGAAACTCTCGCCAAGGCAGATTCCGCCCAGAAGCTCACCGAAACCGGCAAGCAGGCGCTCGCCTACGCAAAAATCCTCGCTACCGATGCCGCCCCCAAAAAGGGTGACCTCACGCAAGTGGGTGTAAGTCAGCACGAAGGCATCGCCAATCGCATGTACAAGAACTTCGGTGAAATCTTCAAGGACCAAAAAGTCGCAGGCAAGAAGGTTACGCCCCATGTCAAGGCATACGCAAGTACAAGCGGCAGATGCATCGTGAGCATGACCGCCTTCATGGGAGAGCTCCGCGCCCACGCCCCGAATATCCATCCGGAACTGATTTCGGGCAAGAGCTACATGAAGTTCATCAGCGCCTTCGATTGGAACAAGCTCAACTACTCCAAGACCAAGGCCTACACCGATGAAAGCGACAAGCTGTGGAAAAACGTGAACCCGCAGCCGCTCATGAACAAGCTCTTCAACGACAGCAGTTATGTTGTAGCAAACATCGAAGCAGACAAGTTCTATAACCGCTTCTTCGAGATCACGACATCGCTCCAGGGCATGGACAAGCCCATGCTCGACGACATCGCCCAAGCTGCAAAGGTGCCCGCCGACTCGTTTATAAACCTCTTCACGACCGAAGAAAAGATTGCCCGCTGGAAGGCCCAGAACGCCTGGTGGTACAGCCTTATCGGCACAAGCCCGCTCATCGCAAGCAACGCCGGGATAAACTTCGCAAAGCCGACACTCCAGAACATCCTCGACGAAGCGGATTCCGCTGTCGCAATCGACACCGTGCGCGGTTCTACAGAAACGATCGCCGCGACACTCCGCTTTGGCCACGACGCAGGACTCCTCCCGCTCACGGCACTCATGCAGCTCCCGGTCGCAAACGCCAAGGTTTCGGACCTCTCCAAATTGCACGAACAATGGAACGACTTTAGAATCATCCCGATGGCGGCAAACCTGCAAATGGTATTCTACAAGGCAAAAAACAAGCCCATCCTCGTCAAAATTTTGTACAATGAAATTGAACAGCCCCTGCCCATCGAATGCAAGGCTCAAGACAATGCGAAAAATGCGCAATGCCCCGCCGCCCCGTACTACCGCTGGGAAGATGTTCGCAATTTCTATAGCGCCCTTCTCAAGAACTAACTTACCATGAAAAAATCCATCGCTCTCATTTTAGCTCTAGCCGTCACACTTTTTGCTGCGCCAAATGCAACCTCTAAGGCATCGTCAAAAGCTTCCAAAGCCGAAGCCGTCAAAAAGCTCGTTGATCAAGGTGTACAATTCCATGAACAAGGGCAGTACGACGAAGCTCTAGCCAAGTACAAGGAAGCCGAGAAAAAAGACCCGAAGAGCGCTCTCGTCAAATACGAGATGGCTTTTACGTACCACGCCAAGCGCGACTTGGACAAAGCGCTCACTTACGCCAGAGCCGCTACAAAGCTAAAGGGCGAGGGACTCGAAGAAAATCTCTACAGCCTGATCGGAACCATCTACGATGACAAGGGCATGCAGGATTCTGCAATCGCCATCTACCGCGAAGCATTCGCCAAAGTACCAAACTCGTTCAACATTCCATACAATGCGACCATCACGTACATGCGCATGAACAATGCCGACAGCGCTTACGCTTGGATCAGACGGAGCATCAACAATTCCCGCACACATGAAGGCAGTTACTATTACACAGGATTTATATCGAGTCAAATGGGCAAGTGGCCGCAATTCTATGCGTACACCATGTACTCCACGTTCATCAGCAAAAAAAGCGAAATCATCCGCGACAACCTTTCGAGACTTTACGGTCGAACAAAATATTTTGTTATAAAGAAAGACAGTACCGTCGAAATGTTCAAGCCGACGATCAAGCAAACCGGTAGCGATTCTACAGTCAATAACGAATTTTTGCTTGCTATCCAGACCATGCTCGTCACGGATACGCTCGGCAACCGCAAGCTCTACGATCAAGATTCCACTTCATCACAACAAATGGAATTTTTGATCCACATTCTTGAAAAAATAATCAAGCTCGTCGCCTTCACCGATGAAATTGACGACCCGATCCAGAGATTTTATCAGGGACTCATCCGCGAAGGTCTCGTGGAAGCATTTATTTACTCCATTTGCGAACCGATTGACCGCCCGACATTTGCACAGTGGCTCATCAAGAACCGCAATGAACAAGGGCGACTTTACCACTGGTTCAACAAAGAATGGCTGATGATGTAAGGAGACCCCATGCGATTTTACGTACCTACGGATATCTACGTTGAAAAGGACTGCGTGAAGAACCACGCGAAAGAAATGCTTGCCGTCGGGAAACGCGCGCTCATTGTCACTGGACACAGCTCTGCTAAGGCTAACGGTTCCCTGAACGACGTGACCGAAGTCCTGAACAATGGGGGAGTCGCCTACCAGATTTTTGATGAAGTCGAAGAAAATCCATCAACCGATACCGTGGGGAAGGGTGCACAAATCGCCCGAAATTTTAATGCTGATTTTATCATCGGCATTGGGGGAGGTTCCGCTATCGATGCCGCTAAAGCTATGGCATTGTTAATTGTGAACCCGGGCCTAAACGCAGACGATTTGCACAAAGCGCCGAGTCATCCGCTTAACCACGCACCTGTTGTCGCCGTCCCGACCACTTGCGGAACAGGCTCCGAAGCAACACCGGTCGCCATCATCACAAACCACAAAATCAATTTAAAGAAGAGCATCCCGCACCGAATTTTCCCGATGCTTGCGCTCGTTGACGGAAAGTATCTCGCCTCTGCCAAAAAGCAGCTGATCGTGAATACCGCCGTCGATGCGCTCGCGCACATGGTCGAAAGCATCCTGAACGTTCACTCGAACATACTCAACCGTATGTGTCCCGAATACGGCCTCAAGCTCTGGGGAGAGTGTAAAGAAGCGCTTATTGCCTCGGGAAATGCCGCAAAAAATCCCGCGCCCATCGATGCAAGTATGTACGAAAAACTGATGTACACCTCTACAATTGCAGGCATGTCCATCGCCATGACAAGCACCGCCGTACCGCACGGCATGAGCTACGATCTCACGCTCAGCAAAGGCACGCCGCACGGCCCTGCCGTCGGATATTTTCTCGCTGCATATGTCGAAATTTGTCATAAAAAAGTTTCGAATGATGTTGAAAAAGTCCTCTCGCTTTTGGGTCTGCAAAGTGTTGAAGAATTTGCTGAAATGCTCCACAAGCTTATCGGCACATGCACCGTCACCCGCGAATTGCGCGACAAGTTCGTCGCCGCGATGAAAACAAATCACTCCAAACTTGACCTCGTTCCCGGCGGCATCACCCCC
>Ga0265301_10007651_pt1 | contig 10090 bp, 3 predicted proteins | sample AusTroGonzalo_MG_2_FD_193488 | JGI IMG/M metagenome (GOLD analysis project Ga0265301, IMG submission 193488) | Bovine rumen microbial communities from tropical cattle in Woodstock, Queensland, Australia - Gonzalo_04 | ecosystem: Host-associated > Mammals > Digestive system > Stomach > Rumen ...
TGAAGCTCATGAAGAAGTACTGCACCTTCTCGATGAGATACTTGCACAGAATGCATGGATATTCTTATTGAGAGAACCTACAAACAATTTGGCATCAATCGGTCTTTGTCGTATCAGAGACTATAAAGCAGATGATGATACTATCTCATTGCCTCCAGAACCACTGGGTGGTTATAATGCTGACTTTGATGGTGACGCTTTAGATGCTGGTTTCTTACCAGGTGAATTAGCTGATAAGTTTGAAGCATTCCATCTGTCATGCATGACTGACTATGTAAATGAGAAGATCAATATCTCGCTGAAAGAATGGTGTGATATCTGTTTAGGAATTATGAGTGAATAAATATAAAAATGATTCCTCCCAAATGGGAGGAATCGTTATATTTATTTATTTGCTATACACAATATTGTATATACAATATAAACTATACTGACAACTTGTAGGGATTATTGTGTATATATTATTTAAGGTGCACATTAAATAATATTCAAGTGAATTATCAACAATTGGTTTCACAATCTCCTTGATAAAACACTCTGCCATGTGTAAGTTGTCGTCTTTCTGTATTGGTTAATATTAAATCGTACTATTCTCCTTGTCTTCACATTCAATTCTCTTCTTGAACATCTCTGAGTTGCTTGAATGTGTTTACACGTTTAATGTTTACCAAACAACATCAATTGGTTTAAGGGTAATGCAAAGCTACCTCCAAGGTTAATCAAATGTCGTACGAATAAACCACTACTCTATGAAGATAGCTGAACATCTCTCTACTTATCAATTACCTAGAATAATATTAGCATGCATACTAAAGCATTCTAACATACCAATATAAATAATGAAGAAGCATGTAACTAGTTATTACAATTGAATATAATATCTTAAATAAAAATAATAAAGTTCAAAATTCATTATTAATTTTAAGATTTGCCATACACAAAAAGTCAGGCATATTTATCTGCGATTTTCTAAATCATACGATTTGGTGAAAAACTGTTTACTATAATTACTAGTGTCTGTCATAAGTTAGTATCTTTTAACAGCACTCACACAAACGTTAATGTTAATCAATAATTTTTGCTTTTTCAAACTGATTACAGTGCTAAACGAATGATGAATAGTTATAAGACTTTGAGTATGCATGTTAAGTTATTCACTTTTAAATATACGAGTTTGGTTTAGTGGCTAAAACATCGTCATTGAGTTATCACCTCTTAATTTTCATCAATCGGTATTTCGGTATAGTCAAGTGGTTAAGACAGCGGACTTTGACTCCGTGATCGAAGGTTCGAATCCTTCTACCGAAGCCAACATTTTCTTATCATACCATTTTTTCATTATACTCAATGACGGGGACACAGGTTCGAATCCTGTAACTCGTCTCACCTTTCAGAGTGGCAAGGGTAAACTCTGGGCTCTGAGGATTCAGTCGGCCGGATCCTTCGTACTTGGCGAGTGTGCGTTAGTTAGTACAACAACTCGTCGAAACTTCTTCATAGTGTGGCAATGATGGGTGAACCAGCTCTACCTGGTTCGACGGAGAAGTGCGTCATTGCCACCTCCGTATGGAATGGTAGTTTAGTTGGATAAAATCACGAGAAGAAGGAGTACCGTGGTCACAGGTTCGAGTCCTGTCCATTCCCTTGGCTTTGTAGTTTAAGACGAAGGTTATTTAGAATTTCATTAATGACTCCGGAGGTACTTTAATGAAAGTCTTTATAACTAAAATACCCAGTGTGGTACCGGGAGCTGCAGGTGCAAGTCCTGTCGAAGCCGTTAATCAAACTGAATGATGGGTATTCAGTTTGATACCTCCAACTACCTTCTTTGTAATAGTTTCCAAAACAAGACAATACTATCCCTCGTGAGGATAAGTTGAATGGGTGCTTATCCTCCACAACCGCTCGAGTGGTGAAATCGGCATACACAGGAGCTTCAAATACTCCCGCTAACGCGTGAGGGTTCAAGTCCCTCCTCGAGCATTATATCGAATCAATTGTGAAAGATACTCACAGCAGTCGCTTTTTCTTTTTCAGTAATTATGAGAATTAAAACACAGTATCTTGGTATGGTTCTGCAGGACCCTTTTGATTTGATGGTAGAAGAGTATGCAAGTGGCCAAAGCAACCACAGACCGGATGTGGTGCGGAATGCTTCGGAGGTTCGAATCCTTCCTCTTCTATTTAGAATAAATAGATATATTAAGTCATGATGCATACGGGAATTCAATCATATTCTTATATTGAAATTTATTCTATTAGGATGAAACTCAATCGTGTACACGAAAGCTGATGGAAGCAAACGAGGTGAAATTCGTTGAGTATTGCTGGTTCAACTCCGGCACATCCTTTTGGGGTAGCAGAATCCCCTACAAAGCTGCTTCAGCAGAGGTTGCATCCCTCAGATCTTTGATCAAAAACGCGAAGGTTGATAGCTCAGAGGCAGAGTATAGAGTACTACAGGTCATAGAAACAACAGTCTTGTGAGCCTGCTTACGAAATGACCCATCGGTCCTCTAAGTCACCGGTTCGAATCCGGTTCAACCTTTAATTTGCTTGTGTGGTGGAACAGGTATACACGAGGGACTTAAAATCCCTTGTCGAAAGACGTGAGGGTTCAAATCCCTCCACAAGCATTAAATGGTAATCTTTTATCATTTAATCCGATTCAATCTAGTGACATGGTTTTCCTCTTGTTCGTCCATGCACCATGTTGACTTCATATTGAATCCTCCTTTTACTTATTTTCTTATGGGACATTGGCCGGGGTAATTCCCCGGCCATAAATCTCATATTATTTTATTTTTCCATATGTATATTATTATACTGATATGAATAAACCTTTGGCTTTATTCGATATCAACGTAAACAATTTTGTATGCTGCCCAATGCATACGGCAGCATCATTTAACAGGAGGATTATTATGAATAATAAAATTGAAAGATGGATTGAACGGAACACAGCAGTTGAAGAAAATCATCTTCTGAACGCTTTATATCTTACGGCGAAAGCAAATGGTGATTTAAAATTCTCTTTCTCTAAGCATGAACTATCTATAATATGTGGATTAGAAAAGAGAATTGAAACAGGCAGTTGCATAAATGATGACACTGGTATATATTACACAATTAAAAGAAGAAAGGCAAATGAAATTAATCATTTCATAGACCAGTTCTATATTGCTCGATATTATGATCATGAAGCAAAGAAGATATCTAAAAGAAGAAGATATCAAAAGGGATTATGTAATAAAACTGCAATAGGAACAGACGCAATATTTAAATTTATAACTTCAAAAGTTACAAATAAAAATATTATGTTAAATAAAGTATTTGGGGAATATGAAGCTCTTGAAGCTATATGGACTCCATGCTCCATAAACCCAACTATCGACTATACACACAGAAGAATACTCACTGGAAAATTTTATATAATAAATAAAGAGTATGACAATATTGTCATTGATTTTTCAGATTTCCAGATAAAAACATTAATAACAAATACTAACCAGAAATATACACTGGCGCATGATCATGATAATTGTTTCTCAATTAAAGTATTAAATGCAGGAAGAATTATCAATAAAAATAATTTAACAAATTTTGAATATCATAACGGATGGTATACATTTGGTGTGTGAAATAATTAACAGGAGGAATTTATTATGTTCTTTAATTATCCAACATTTACTCTTAAAAAGATTTTAGGCATTAAGATAAAAATAATCACCGATATTCCTCAGAATTATGACGGTAATAAAATACAGGGTGAATTCTATTTCGCCACTGCAAGACAGGATTCTGGTCATGATCCTCATGGATATATCGATTTTGCAACAGATGGGCAGGTATATCCAGCGCCTTTAAAGGTATTTAGTAACTATCCAGATGACTATAATGATTTTGTCATTAGGAATCATTCAGTTATTGTAACACGTGATACACGCATGACTGATAACTGGAATGATTATATTTGGACAGCATATATCAAACCCGGTCACAAACTTGACAAAAATATGTTTATGAAGATCGAAGAGCTTATGATTAAGCTTGGACTCGATACTAAAAAATATTATTCAGATGATAACTATCCATGGTTATCATATGAAGAAAGATATGCATACGTAGATTAAAATAAATTGATAAGATTAAAGGAGTAATGTAAAATGTATAATGCGATCGCAAATGTAAATGAAATCCCAGTAACAGAAAACACACTCATCGTCATGTTCGGATTCCCCGGCTGTGGAAAAAGTTACGCAGCCGAAAAGATAGCAGAACAGTTTGATGCATACATCGCATCAAGTGATGCTATCAGAGAAGAACTCTTCGGCACAGCTGCGTGCCAGGATGATCCAAATCGAGTATTTGGAATTCTCCAGCACAGAGCTACCGAAGAACTCAAGAGAGGCGGATCAGTAATCGTTGACGCTACAGCCTTGATCCGTAAGTACAGGGTTTCGAATCTCAAAACTTACGAGGGCAAGTTTAAGAAGGCGATAGTTGTAGTTGTAGCAACTGATTTAGACGTCGCATTTAATCAGAACAATAACCGAGACAGACATGTTCCAGAGGAAGTTATCATGCGCATGTTTAAGACCATGTCCTTCCCGAGGGAGGATGAAGGTTGGGATGAAATCTATATACTTAAACATCCAAAGAATAACAAAACGATGGAAGAATATCTTAATGACTGCGATGGTATTCTTCATAATAACACACACCATCCGCTTAACATTAAAGATCACATGCTTGCATGTGAAGCTTATCTGAATAAGACATATCCTGATGATTCTATAGCAGCTCATGCTGCACGTTACCATGATATTGGCAAGCCGATATCGAAAGATAATAAACTTAGAAAAGGAAAGGACATAATCGAAGATAAGTTCTCGCATTATTATGGACATGCTGATATCTCCGCATATCTGATCGCATGCGCAACTGATGGTACAATGGAAGATCTTATCCTCTCACTGTATCACATGGACCACTACTTCAACAAGGAGCATTTGACTTCCTTTGAGAAGTTGTATCCTGCTTTAAAGGAATCATATCTCAGACTTACCGAAGCAGATGAAATCTGTGACAAGTGGGGAGTTGAAAACGGCTTCTCAGCTGAACCTGGCTTCGAAGGCTAATCATAAAATATCAGCACATTAATATGTATAATATAACATTGAACACCCGGGTTGCCCCGGGTGTTCTTTTTTGTTATATTTTAATTGTTTCAACATCTGATTCGGTACAATGCAACCACATACCAGAATATTCTTTTTCTATAATTGCATAAGTTCCAACTCGAATGAGCGGGATGATCTTCACGGTATTTGTCAGGTCGGTGATTCTTCCATTATGTGATTTAGACACATACAGTGTGAAACACTTCTCTGAAATACCAGAAGCATATACAACTATTGAATCTGGATATCCTAAACCAGTAGCTGGCTTTGAATGTAATATAATATGATTCTCAGTTGCTGTGATTTCTTTATGAGTTGTTACGAACAAAGGATCAGTAATGATTTCTTTTTTCCATACTTCATCATACATATCAATCAACTTATCAACTGGAATTTCACTTAAACCGAGATCTGTTGAACTCATGTTGTAGATTGTAACTCCATTGATTGATGGTTTATTATAAAGCTGAGTATACTTTGTAATGTTTGAATCATCATAAGTTAATTGATCCAAGATATTATCTTCAATATCATTATTGTTTGGATTATTATCAATTGATCTTGTATAATCATTGAACTTTGTATGGTTTGAAGTATTGAATAAGTATCTGATGCTCTGATCAACGAATGCTTTGTTAGATAATAATGCTAAACGATATGATCCATATGTTTTACCATTGATATCAACGTAAACATTACCTTGAGTCATGATTTCACTGTCATGGATGTCATCAACCAACTCAATGAGTTCGAAGTTCTTTAATGAACGGAGATTACGTAACTGGAATGACGTTGGTGAAAGGATAACAACATCATCACCCTTAATCTGTCTACCATTTACCCACCATTCATATCTATCACGAGAAAGTGGAGTTGGAATTGATCCTGTTACATCAATAACACCATCTTCTGGAATAATTAATGATGCATAACGAGAAATTCCAATGTAAGTCATCTTAGCAACCTGAACATCTGGATTGTTTGTTGTATCAATAACAAATCTTGAATGTGGATCATTCATTGTAACGTTTGAGATTGGATAACGAACATGTGTATCCTCATTGAAGTAGAATTCAAATGGATTATCATTCTCATTGTAAACAGTTATCTCATCTTGAACAGAATTCTGGTAAACATTATCAAGATTGATTGTAACATCCGATGGATCTAACATTTCCGTATCGTTTGGAACTACAACGAACTCATCCGGGAGTTCTTTGTAATATGATAATGCTGTTGGGATGCGAACCCATCTACCATTGTCTGTCATGATCTGTTCTGAGTTGGATGAAACATTTACTAATACTAAACCGCCATATGATTTGTAATCATTGCAACGGAATACTGTACAAACATATTCACCCTCGATGAAACTATTCAAGGTTGACTTTGTTATTGTAATGATCTGACGTTCATTCTCATCTGTACTTGTAACTGCTTCAAACATTACCGTTGAGATTGCTCCATTGAATTGAGCTTGTGAATTGTTGTTAACACAAATCAAACGGATTGTTTCATCTGGAGTAAAGTCATCGATTGGAGAATAAACTTGTGATCCATATTGTGGCGAAGCATAGTTGACAACATTTGATACTGAACCAAATGGCATCTTAATGTAAACAGTTAAATCCTCTGGGTTTAATGTTGTACCATTCGATGTCAATGTCATATCACAGATTCTCATTACTGGAGCTCCAACATACTTTCCATTCTGTGAAACTCTCTTGATGTAATATCCATTGCCATCGAACTCATGTTCTTCTGCATTGTATTCTGTGAACTTATATGATTCATGACCATCGAAATGTTTTCTGATACAGATTTGTCCATATGGATTTAAGATGGATTGTTTTGCTGTGGATATGATTGGCTTGAACTTAACTTGGCAGCTGTTATCATTTAATGTAATCTCATCATAAATGTCTGACTTATTGAATGCGACATAAACTAATATGTCATCAGTGTATAACCATGAACCATCTGATGTGATTATCATTTCTTTCATGACATCCGGAGTAATGTAATCTGCCTTATTGTCAATAACCATATCGACAACATTTGTTCTGACTGTATAAGTTGCTGGGTCAATCCATTTCTTATTCTTCCAATCGTATAAGAATACATTAAGCTTATCTGTGATTGGAATGTCACGCTTATCAATAATGATCGCTGGATCTGTAATTGCTCGACCATTGTTGATATAAATCAATGCTGCTTCAAGTGAACGAACATTGTACCAAGTTGTTGGGCATTCCTTTTGTTCATTGTAATGGTTAACCTTTTCGATACGTTCTTCAATTCGTTGTAACTTACGTTGCATTGATTCGATCTCACGTTGATAATGATTACGAGTATTGTCATCTGTTGCCATATCTCTTTGGTATTCCAATTGAGCAATGGTAACTGTTGTTTGTAATTTTGCAGGTTCTAAAGTAGTTTGAACTACTTCATTGAATACCTTCTCCTCTTTATCCCAAACTTGATGATCATCTGGTTCTTCACGAAGAATTGGATAACGTTCTGGAAGTGTGATGTCTGTTGTTTCTTTATTGATGAGACTGATCTTGATTGTATCGATCTGTGGTGTTGGATCTTCTGATGGTTCATCACTACTAGATTCTTCATCTGTTGGATTAATCCATCCATGCTCTGCCCAGTAATCAGCAACTGACTGCGGTGGAATATATTCATGTTCTGTATAAGTTCCACGATAGAATCTTTGAGCATATGTTGTTGGACCATAAAACTCTTGATCGATTATATCAAATAAACCAGCATAATCATTTGTAGTATCTTCTACTGGAACTAAGTTATGTATCAAAACATCATTACCATGTTCATCTGTATCCCAGATTGCAACACGATATATCTTCAGCTTTGTAGTTAAATCAGTAGAGACATCATTATTATTCCAACCATTGAGTGCCATTGGTGTTGATGGTAATGTGATAGTTTCATAAACATCACTACGCACACCAATCATGAAAGTTGATGATGCATATGAGAATATATAATCAAAATCCACATCAACAGTTTGCAATACATCATAGTTGTTAAGCATTGGGCATCGATCCATATGTTCTTCATAATCCGGTCGGATTCTTGGCGAATTATATGAATCACTATAATATGTACATAAACCTGTTGTAAGATCCATTCGTAATGCTGTCTTTTGTCCAATAAATCCGTGACCTGTTACACTACCACTGTCAATAATTTCTTTTTGTGAATAACTGATTCCCCATCTATTATTAACACGCGTTTCGGATGTATGATTTATTGTCTGAGAAACAATCATACCAAATGCATTTGTACTATCTTCTCCACCAAACAAATATAAGAAGTGTGGATCAGTAAGATCACGAGCATCATCTGCAGTTTCGAAATAGATATCAATCTTCATGGTTTTTGTCCATGGTTCTTTGAAAAGCAATGTACTTTCACCATTATATGAATTGATATAATCCAATGTACGATAAGTTTCTGGAATGTATCGTTTGTAAACTGGAGTTGGACCTGGCTCTGGTGGAACTGTTCCATATTTACCGATTGCTTCACCAAGATATATGAATTTCCATGCAGCTTTATCATCATCGATGAATCTGTTTGGAATATCTTCATGGAAGAAGTAATTCAAACGTGAGTAAACATATTTCTCATTGTTTGTAACAAAGATTGGATCTCCTGGGAGAGATTCTGGTGTATCTCCATTGTTATCTGCATTTGATGGAACATAATATGAATTGTAATCTGAATTATTATATTCTTTAACAAAGTTCATCATATTATCATCAAGAACATGACACTCAACAGTTGTCGAGAGATATTTATCGATAACATCTGGGTCAGTTGTCTCAAACCATTTCGCATTAATCGAATCTACTTCCGCTTCAATGAATCCACGGGCAATTGTATGATCGATTGCTGTTACTTTGACTGGGAATACTGATAAACCATCATCAGTTGCCAAATATAATGTTTGACCAACGAAACTCTTACCATATACTGATATGAGTTTATTAGTTGTCTCATTGATTGGTAAATGAATTACTTGTCCTGCCTTGAAGAACATTCTTGGGTTTGCTTTATTACTATTCTCGCGAATCAATAAACTATTCAGCATCTTATTTGGAACACGAACTATTTCTTGAACATGCTCTTCATAAGTAACTGGATCTAACACATAAGCATTGTCATGATCAAGCTGGATATATTTATTTCCGTATAACATTTCGAAGTTCATTTCAGAATGTATTGAAGAAACTACATTGCTTGAAACAACTTCCATATCTTCATGATCATTGTTGAATGCGATTGATGTTGTTGCTACATTTGGCAACATCTGTAACCATCCATCTGATCCAACTGATGAACCTGCTTTCATGAATGTCATATCAACTTCGATTGTACCCAATGAGTTATTGGATCTATCGAATATCTCTGCAGATAATGTTGATAACGGAGTATCAGTAAAGCAAGCATACTCACATAAAGGAACAATGTCATCGATTGACCAACCATTACCATTTACAATTGTATCTGCTTTACATAATAACTTATAATTTCCGGACATAACATCCATTGGAGCTTTGAAGTTATCTGCATTGACACTGATCAATACATAGTATGGTCTTGACTGGTAGATTGGATTCTTATCGAATTCAATTTGGTCAATTGCATATAGATCGAAGATGTAATTAGTAAATACAGTTTTAAGATAGCTTGATAATGGAGAGAAGTGAGTTGGATTAAGTTCATCGAGTGTATTCTCATAGAATAAGTTATCAAGATCTTCAATCTCTGAGAACTTGTCATGCATATACTGATTTAATACAGTATAGAATGAATTGATGGTTGTCTCTGACTCATTGAAGTTTGGATTCTCTGCTAATACATTTACCAGATGC
>Ga0265301_10007652_pt1 | contig 10090 bp, 18 predicted proteins | sample AusTroGonzalo_MG_2_FD_193488 | JGI IMG/M metagenome (GOLD analysis project Ga0265301, IMG submission 193488) | Bovine rumen microbial communities from tropical cattle in Woodstock, Queensland, Australia - Gonzalo_04 | ecosystem: Host-associated > Mammals > Digestive system > Stomach > Rumen ...
CCACGAAAGGAGAGCAAAAAATGACTACTTACATCGTTGAAAGAATGACCACCCTCAACTATGAAATCCGCATGATGGGCGGTTACATGTACGAAACCGAAACGCTTCTGATTCAGGCTCGCAACCCTAAGGAAGCTGTAGAAAAGGCTCAGAAAGCCGACTATGTGGTCAACAAGTACAACCTCAAAGAGGTTGTCGACCTCAAGGAAAAGAGGGTCACCCTTTAAAGGGTGACTTTTCCTTTATCCGGCAGAAAAAAAATTTTTCAAAAAATTTCAAAAAACCTATTGACAATCTCCCCGGCATGTGTTATTATATAATTGTCCAAAGGGAAAGCGACCCGGAGCCTAGACGGGCGGTAGGCAACAGAATCCGTAGCTGAAGTACCTTGGAAGCCCGCCCTAATTCTTCCACTAACTTGCACCTATAAGGAGGACTGAGATGTTTGACGATTTCGATACCACCATCACCTGCGAAGAGTACTACGAGGGCGACTTCGAGGACTGGCACGATGACTGTGACAGCTGGGAGTCCGAGATGGGTTATGACCCATATGCCGGATGCTACACTTGGGACTGCTAAAGTCCCAAGTGCATAGCCTAGGTGGGGGATGCGAGGCAAGGTCAGGGAAGGCCAAGGCGCAAGGTGCCGCAGTAAGTCTCCTCGACGATAAAGTCCCCACTGCCGCGTGGAGCCGAGCGACGCGGGATATAAATGTGAACCAAACCGAAAGGTAACCCGCGGACATCATGCCGCAGTCCTTGGAAAGGGGGTCGCTCAGCAGGACAAGCTAGAGAGCCAGAAGGCTCTCTATTTTTTTGCCCTTATAGGGTCTAGAACCGGTTGCGCGGCCCGCGTTCCTCCGGCGCGGGACGAAATTTCATTATACCACATACAAGGCAAATAGTCAAGTGGAATTTGATTGGCAATTTGCACAAACTTTTCTCCCGAAATTTGTGTATTTTGTACACCGCTTGTTAAAAAAATAACACTTCACCACACTAAAGCACTAAATTGTCAGATAATTCTGAAAATAGCAGCCGACCTGACCGAGTGCTAATTTGTTACAAAAATGTTGCATATAAGTTCATAAAAACTTAACATTTTTATGCTTGCCTTCCGGATTGGAACGTGGTATAATAAGCGTATAGACAAGAAAGGAGTCACGGAGATGACAAACGAAGTTATTAAGAAAATGTTACAGGATGGTTACAACGATATTGCGTTCACAGACCAGTACATTATGGTCTACCACCTCAAAGGTGTAGTTTACTTCACTGTATGCACTCGGGAACTGGTTGACCGTGTGACCTGCCTTGACAAGGCAAGCCGTGGCCAGGGTTTTTCCCTGCGATTTAAGCCTAACATGGGACAGAAACTGCTTCTCATGTCTGAAAATTCCACCACATTATGCTCTGTTAAACTGTTTAACGATATAGTAGCCGATTCTGTTTACAATCGGGGAGAGATTGCTGAAAAACTTGTAACCGAATTTTTCGGGCAGGAATGGACAAAAGACAGCACACCTTTTACAGAAGCAGGTGATATTGAGATTAACGGGGTTGCTTATCAGATTAAATATGAAAGTGCAACCTTTACAAACGAAAAGGCTCTGAAAAATCTTCAGAAATGAAGATTTTTCAGCCGGGCGCGAAAAAAAGTGTTGACATAGACTTTGCAATATGATATAATAGCCATAGAAAGAGAGGTAAGAAAAATGACTAAAATGTTAGTATTTGATATGGATGGAACAATCGCTGACCTGTATGGAGTTGAAAACTGGCTGACCGATATTCGGACAGAGAATGTTCGTCCTTATGTCAACGCACAGCCGATGTATAATATGGCTGAATTGAACGAAATCTTGAATAGACTTCGTGAAAAAGGTTGGAAAGTAGTTATTACAACTTGGCTTGCTATGAACGGAACAAAAGAATATAACAAGGCAACCGCAAAAGCAAAAAAGGAATGGTTGGCAAGATACAACTTCCCTTATGATGAAATCCATTGTGTAAAGTATGGAACTACAAAAGCCAACTGTACCAGAAAAAAAGGCGGTTTTCAGATTTTGATTGACGATAATAAGAAAGTGCGGGATGGTTGGACACTTGGGACAACAGTAAACGCACAGTATAATATCCTCAACTTCCTGCAGGCTCTTGTATAAGAGCCTGTTATATTTTTGACAATCCGCGCCGGCCGCGATTCCAAAAAGTTTTAAAAAAGTGTTGACAGATGGAAAGAAGTATGATAGAATAGGTGTATAAATATGAAAGGAGTTGATTGACCATTGAAAATCGACAAAAGAAAAAAGTACCTTATCGGCATTGACACAGAAACTTGTAATGGATTAGTAGATACTAACGGAAAAGTGGATTTAAGTCAGTCCCTTGTTTACGATGTAGGCTGGATGGTGGTGGATAAAAAAGGACACCACTACAAAAAAAGGTCTTTTGTGGTAGCTGAAATCTTTCTTGACAGGGAATTGATGAAAGGAGCATACTACGCAGAAAAAATTCCGAAATATTGGGAAGATATTAAAAAAGGAAAAAGGATTCTGACTTCTTTCTGGAAGATTAGAAAATGTTTCCTTTCCGACAGAAAAAATTATAATTGTCAGATAGTTTTTGCACACAACGCCTATTTTGACTACAATGCCCTCAATAATACTCTCCGTTTGCTCACAGGGTCAAAACATAGATACTTTTTCCCCTATAAAATGGAAATTTGGGACACTTTGAAAATGGCAAGAGATGTTTTCGGAAAAAGTCCAATGTATTCTGCCTATTGTCAGAAAAATGGCTACCTTACAAATCATTGTACCCCCAGAAACAGATTGACCGCAGAAATTTTGTGGAGATATATCTCTGGATGTGCTGATTTTGAAGAAAGTCACACAGGACTTGAAGATGTCGAAATTGAAACTGAAATAATGGTTCATTGTCTGAAAACTCATAAGAAAATTAACAAGGCTCTTTTCAAAAAGAAAAGAGCCTCCCTTTTTTCTGAAAATTGCGCCGGGCGCGATTGTTAAAAAAATAACTAGCAAAAAGTGTTGACACATACCCCTAAATGTGATATAGTAATAATGAAAGGAGGGTCACCCCATGAAGAACGAATTTAAACAGTCAAAAATTGATGCCCTCGCCCTTGAAATTTTTAACGAGGAAAAAGCAGAGGGTACCCCTGTTACCATGGAAGAAGCACAGGAAATGGCTCGAATGGAGCTTGGTGCAAAAGAAATGAAGCGGTACGAAAAATCCGATGCCCCTAGAAAAAAGGCGGTCAAGGAAAGAAAAGTAGACGCTGACAAAAAGTATCTGCTCGGTCGGCTGTATCATCGTCTGGATGTTGAAACTGAAGCTCATGATTTTAAGGTAACTAACGAAACAGAATTTTCATTCTGGTTCAATGGAAATTCCTACACTGTGAAACTTATTAAACACAGGGCGCCGAAATAAGGTGCCCTATTGACCGCCGGCCCCGATTGTTAAAAAAATAACTTTTAAAAAATTTCAAAAAAAGTGTTGACATTCAAGAGGAAGTGTGGTAGAATAATAATTGTCAAGAGGAAAGCACTTGAGCAAGAAACTCAAGCCCCTCAAGGGATAAGCCACTAGGCAAACCCGCCTGCAAGCGGTAGAGCCGAACGCAAGACTTGAAAAAAGTTGCAGATTTTTTCAAAATTCCTCTTGACAAAGACAACTGAATATGGTACAATGTAAATGTAAGAAAACAAAACAATTTATTCAAGAAAGGTGGTATTATCCATGACAAAGAAAGACACTTTTAACAAGATTCTCAACGACCTGCACTACGTTGGTATCACCTCTTATGACGAGTTTATCGCTCATGAAATCGAACTGCTGTCACGGAAGCGCACTTCCACGAAGCCGACCAAGACCCAGATTGCCAATGAGGCTCTCAAGGCTCGGATTGCTGAAGTGCTCGGCAACGCAAATGAGCCGATGACCATCAAGGAGATTGTCGGCGAACTGGGTGACGAGGGTCTGACCCCCCAGAAAATGAGTGCTCTGCTCAAGGGTATGGGTGCTCACAAGGAGATTGTCAAGGGCAAGGCGATGTTTTCCCTTGAGTAATCTCAAGAGTAAAAAGAGAGGGGCAACCCTCTCTTTTTTATGTAAACTGCGGCCGGCTTGCCTTAATGCAGCATTAGGTCTTGCTATTTCCAGATTGACCGGCGGCCGCAGTTTTTGAGAAATCTAATAAAACCATCTTTCCAAACAAGCTGATTTTCTTGAAATTTCCTTTCATTTCCTTTCTCTTGATTCTTTCTACCTTTTTTTCAAAAAATTTCTTTTTCCTACTTGACAAAACAAAACACTTGTAGTATACTAAACTTAACAATTAGAGAGGAGATACTTAATGAAAGAATTTTTCAAAATTGAAGAACCTTACAGATTTGAATGGAATGACCTGCGATGCTTTGTAACTGTCATAAATATAATTCTTATCATGGTCTACGGACTGTCAATCGCTTGGTTTGGTCTGGCAGTTGCGTTGATAGGAATTGTGAAAGACCTAACTACTGACCGCCACATCAATGGCTTGCTAATGCATTTTTCAAGCGTTGTACTGAATGTTTACTTCTTACTTCTCTATTACAATCTTATTAAAGGAGGATTTTAAAATGATTATTACTCTTACTGGAAATTGCGTGGTGTGTGGTCGTCCGTTTGAAATTACTGTCTTTGAAGATGACTTCGAAGCATGGCAGAACGGCGCTTTGGTGCAGGATGTTTTCTGGTATCTGACTTCCGATGAAAGGGAACTGTTAATTTCTGGTATTTGTGAGATTTGCTGGACAAAAATGTTTGGAGAGTAAGAGAGCCGAAAGGCTCTCTTTTCTTCTTGGCGGCGCGCGGTCGTGCGCTTCTCTACGACCGCGCGCCGAAATTCCAGTATACCACACCTAAGAGGTTTTTGTCAAGCATTTTTTCAAAAAAAGTTGCACAAATTTTTTCCCGATTCTTTGTGCATTATTCCGACTTGCAAAACGAAAACACTTCTGCTATAATAATAATTGTCAAGGGGAGAGAAAAGCCGAGGTACTTACGAGGGCATGCACTCCATGAGAGAAGGTTAAAAGGTTTCTCGAAAAAAAATAAAAAAACCCCTTGACAAATAAAAATAAAAATGCTATAATAAGCACATAAGAAAACAAAAATACATTTTAAGAAAGGTGGTTTTAAACTATGGCTATTACTTATGTTGATGCTCTGAATGTTGCTATTGGTGCTGTTGAGGATGTTGAGGTTGCTGAAAAGCTTACCGCTCTGCGTGCGCAGATTGCGAAGAAGAAAGGCTCTAGCAAGCCGACCAAGACGCAGATTGAGAACGAAGCGGTCAAGGAAGAAATCCTTGCTGTTCTCGCCGATGCTGATGAGCCGATGAGAATCGGTGAAATCAAGGCAGAGTTGGACAATGACTACACTCCGCAGAAGCTGTCTGCTCTGCTGAAAGCCCTTACCGATGGTGGCAAGGTGGTTAAGACCTACGAGAAAAAGGTCGCTTACTTCGCTCTGGCATGAGCGAAAAAGGGTTTGGGGTTAACCCTTAAAACCCCTAGGGTAGTGTGTAAGATTGGTACACCTGGGTACACCCAGTAGGTTCGACTCCTTACTACCCGCTCAGTGTGATTTTATTTTGTCCTCCTCCTTTCGGGCACAGCACAAGCTGTGCCTTTTCCTTTGAGCAAGGTTAGTTGCGACTAACCGCGCCGGCCGCGATTGTTAAATAATTAACTTTTATTTTCCCCTATTGACAAAAGAAAAATTTTATGATAAAATTTATTTAGAAAACGAGAAAGGAACAATAGGACAAAGATGGATTACAAGATGAAACGCGAAGAACTGAAAAAGCGAATTGAAGAACTGAATCGTGAAATTGATGAGTGTATTGAACGTACTAAAAAGGTACTGGAAAAGAGGTAAGAAATGAAGTATAAGAATTATAACATCCCAGATGCAGAGATTGACAAACTGATGGATGCTCTTGACATTTCAATGGCAGAAGCGTGTGAAATGTACCTGTCTGACCATGATTTGATTGAGAATGAAACTGTTGAAGAACTGACCAAAAAAGCACAGAAAAACAGAGTAACTGCAACTATTCACGATGCAAAAGGTGAAAAAAAGGAAAGAAAACCAAGAGAAAAGAAAGAAAATCCGCTGAAAAAGGAAGTGATTGAAACAATTTTCACATCATTACAAAAAAAGTTAATTGAACATGAAGATTTTTTATCTATAAATGTAACAAATAATGAAAAATATATTGATTTTACTATAGGAAATCGTGCTTTTACGATTAATCTTGTAGAGCATCGAGGTAAAAAGAAATGAATTTATAGATAAATAACTATTATACTTTTAGACAATTAAAAGAAAATTTTGATTGGACATCACATCCAAACGGAATTTAGAAACAAATTGCTTATGCTAAAAAACGTAATGTTATAATTGAAAAGGCTTATAAATAGAAAGTAACTTATTTTAAGTTACTTTCTTTCCCTCCGGAAGCTATTGTTTAGCCAAAATTAAAATGGGTTCAACATCCAAAGTATCAAATTTTTGAATGTTGTAAAGAAGGCTTTGTTAGAAATACAAGAACTCATCATGTGTATAAATGTAAGAATAATCAAGGTTATATTTCAATTAGACCTACTCACGGAGGAGAATCTTACATGGCACACCGTTTAATTATGGAAACTTTTAATCCAGTTGAAAATTCAAAAGATTATGTCGTAGACCATTTAAATGGAATTAGAGATGATAATACATTAGAAAATTTAAGATGGTGTTATCAAAAAGAAAACACTCAAGCAAGAGATTAGAATAATTATCAAATAAAATAGTTATTAGGACAATTAATTCAAAAAATAGGTTATTAGAAAACTGTTTAGATTTTAAAATCTTATCTTTGAACGCGGATGCCCTTGTTCTACAAGGGCATGCCCTTAGTCCGGCCGCGATTGTTAAAAAATAACTTCAATTTCCTATTGACAAATCTCTTTCTATTTGTTATAATACAATTACAAACAAGAGAGGAGAAAAGAAAATGAAAGTTCTTGTAACAAAAGCAAATAGTGATTACTGGTATAAAATTAAAGTTATTAATACTATGGAAGATATTCTTCGTTTTATTAATGACTGTAAACATGCTATAGTAATAGAAAAAAACTCTTATACTAATAAAGAAATTTTTAATTTTTGGGATGGCATGAAAAAAGAAGACATTCCTATTATTATGGAATGTGAACTACATATTATTATTTATAACAGCTATCTTGAATAAAAAACTGCGGATGCCCTTAATTATTAAGGGCATGCCCTTGTGCCGGCCGCGATTGTTAAATAAATAACTTTCAAAATTCCTATTGACATCCCTCCGCGCATCTGGTATAATCATAATCAGAAAGGAGATAAAACAAATGGCAAAACTTTACAGCAGACTTTCTGACCATGAAACAGTTTTAGAACTCTGGGGTGGTAGTACAAAACATCCCGATTGTATGTTTTTCTTTAGTAACTTCACTCTTTCAGAGTGGTTTGAACCAGAAGACCAGACTTATCCCTGGCTTCTGGAATGTGCTAGCAAACTGAATATCCCGTATCATGCCTACGCTCTTGCAAGTTGGGCAAACAGACTCTACGAAAACTCCAGAGGATGGAGCAAAGAAAGAAAAGAAAAAGAGGGTAAAAAACATGGCTAAACCAGAAAAAACCTATACAATCACAAGAACTTACAACTGGATTTTTACAGAAGAAAAACTGAAAAGAATGTATCACGATTGGCTTGATGTTGATGAAGGGGACACTGAAACTTTTGGAGAATGGTTAGACTATATTGCAGAAGATTATAGTTTTGAAGATTTAAACTGGGTATTTGATGTAGAACGCAACTATGTAACCGATTGGAAAGAGGACTGAAAATGAATGAAATAATTTTAATGTTTTATATTTTAGGAGTTATTACAGGAGTTTTAATCGGATTTCTTATTGGAGCCATTGAAATGTCAATAATAAACAAAGAGGACTGAAAAGTCCTCTTTTTTGCCGGCGCTCTTTGTTAAAAAAATAACTTTTAAAAAACCTATTGACATCTACCCCTAAATGTGATACACTATAATCACAAACAGAAAGGAGATAAAAAAAATGAACTGTTTTGGATGTGAATATCGTACACCTAATGGCGAATGTTACATTGGAACTATTGAAAACTGTCAGCATCCTGGCTGGACGACCTACTGGTGGGAAGTAACTGGTGAAGATAGTGCTATTTGTGGAGAAGAATTTTTCACAGAACTGCGAGGTGGTGACATGATTGACCATCTAAACTACGCAAAAGAAATTTTCCCTAATGAAGAACTTCACTGTTGGGGCAGGGTAACTGAAGAAGAAGCAGAATGCATGGGTCTTGATACTTATTGAAAGGAAAATTAAAAAATGATTAAAGATTGGAACAGGCGCGAAGTTAACCTCAATGAGGTATTTCATTTTCAACATTCTCTTAGACCTTTTATTTATTTTGTTGATAGTTATGGCTTTAGTTATTTTCTTGAATTAGACAAAGGTATTGCTTATGACTTAAATGGTCTTGAGTATGAAGGACTTTTCTTTTATAGAAAAGAAGAAGATGAAGATTTTTTCGGAGTTGAAGTAGATGGGAAAATTGAATGGGTAGAGGAGAATTAAAAATGAAATTTTGTATTGACTTTGCAGGATGGATTGAAGTTGAAGCAAAAGACAGGGATGAAGCGATGAGTATTTTCTGGAATTGGGTTGGCTCAATACAAGATGATACCCTTACAGACTGGTATAAAGTAATTCTCAAAACACCTTGGTTTGATGTGGATTTAATCGAAGAAGAGGACTAAAAAGTCCTCTTCTTTTTTTACCCACTTCGTTAAATAATTAACAATTCGCCGGCACGATGTCCTACGGACAGTGCCGAAAATTTTTCCACTTGTCAATAGACAAATTTCACAAATAAAATTGTTAAAATTTTAACAATCACCTTTTTCCCGAAATTTTGTTGTGCAACCTGCACAAAAAAAGGTTTACATAACTCGAAATTTTTGTGCAAAAGTACTAAATCGTAAAAAAGTCAATAGGCAAAATGCACAAAAAATGTTTGTTAAAATTTTAACAATGTTATGTAACTATTCGGAAAACTTTGTTAAAATTTTAACAATCGCGGTCAGAATCAGAGCAAGAGACAAAAAGACCACTCCATAGGCCACATAGGGCTGGTTGGAATGGTTGAAGAGGTCTGCTATATGGCTCGCGGAGGTGGTTAAACGGGTCTTACTAAAGAAAACACTATCCCATTATATTATAACATAAAAATTTTAATATGTCAAGTTCATCTGGTTGACATAAGATCGTTAAAATTTTAACAATAACGGTAGATTTTTTAAGTAGGTATAAAGGTTAATAGGACTGGTCCAGACCACCACACACCACTAAAATTTTTAAAATCCACAAAATTACTAACTCTCTTCAAAATATTTCATCATCTTCTTTTTTATCTTTTTCAACCACTTTAATTCTTCTTCATCTCTTTTTATCATCTTGTCTAGCATTTCATTTACCTAACTTACTACCTATTTCTCATCTTTCTTCTCTTCAATCAATCTCTCAACAAAATCCCAAACAAGATCTCCATAATTACTTTCATTCATTAATATCCAATCTCCTTCCATTCTCTTTTTTACGGAAACCCACCTTTGGTGGGTTTCACTATTATTTATACTATTACTATTTATATTGTCATTAGATTTTCAACAAAATAGGACTAAATTTTTAACAACTAAAGTCTATTTTTTTAACAACTCAATTAAATTACTTGCTGCTATGGGAAGAAATTATTATAGCGATTTTTGATATTAGCTATTTCCTTCAAACTTTCATCTGTCAAGTCATCAAAATTAGGTGCATCTGCAATCTAATTTGTCATCCAAGTAATATATGCTCTATTGTGGTCAGTTGTGCAGATCTAGTATTTTAATAATCCTAGTTTAGACAAACCAAATAAAATAGCTGTTATAGTAGAATTATTTCCTCTAGAC
>Ga0265301_10007655_pt1 | contig 10088 bp, 12 predicted proteins | sample AusTroGonzalo_MG_2_FD_193488 | JGI IMG/M metagenome (GOLD analysis project Ga0265301, IMG submission 193488) | Bovine rumen microbial communities from tropical cattle in Woodstock, Queensland, Australia - Gonzalo_04 | ecosystem: Host-associated > Mammals > Digestive system > Stomach > Rumen ...
GCCTCGTGAGCAGCTTGCGGAGTTGCGCAAAGTATGCCTGTATCGCTATAGAAATAACCATCCGAGTTCCTCTCTACGGGGAAACGGGCGGGGGAGTGAACCCCCGCCCGACCCTCAACTTAAGGATATATACCCTAGTACAGAATAATATAGATAAAAATTATAAAAATAACTAGGGCTACTTGACAAATAATAAAAATAATATATTTTTGTAGTAAATTATATAAAATTGTATATGGATAAGAAGTACAAACTACAAGATGCCGCAGATTATCTCAACTACAACAAGCAATATCTCCAGGTGCTTGACCGCACGGGTATTCTTATAGCGCATAGGACAAAAACTAACCGCCGCTACTACCTACAATCCGAACTGGATGAGTTCTTGCGGGATAAGCCTAAAGACGAGGATACGAATAAGCGTATTGTTGCATATTGTAGAGTTTCTTCCACGAACCAAAAGCCGGACCTAAAGAATCAGCGTTCCGTCCTAGAGGATTTCTGCGTCTCCAAAGGGTACTCGAATGTTGAATATATCGAGGAAATCGGGGGTGGCCTAAACTTCCATAGAAAGCAGTTCTGCTCTATCATTACTGCTATTATGAATCACGAGATATCCGTGTTGGTTGTGGCACACAAGGACCGCCTATGTAGGTTCGGGTACGAATTGGTTCAGTATATCGCAGAGCAGAATGGAACTCGTATTGATGTACTGAATATGGAAAAGATGAGTCCCGAGAAGGAAATGGTAATGGACCTTATGACTATAATTCATTGTTTCAGTTCTCGCCTGTATGGGTTGCGTAACTATCGTAAATCGCTAAAGACCGCGTTAGGACTAAAGGACCACCAGCAATGATTACGAGCGCCCAGAAGATAATGCTTATAACGAGCAATGCCGTAGGACACAAGTTTAACCGTGCCTGCGGTTGCGCCCGTGTGGCATATAACTGGGCGAGGCTGTCCTGGATTGAGAAGAAGAAGCAGGGTATAGCATCCGTTACTATCGCTGACTTGCGCAAGGAGTTCAACGACAACAAGACCGAATGGATGTACGAGAGCCCGAAGGATGCTATGGACCAAGCCATCAAGAACTTTGGCATAGCGAAGAAACGGCATTACGACAATCCCAAACAGTTTGGATTCCCCAAGAAAAAGAAGTTCTCGTCCAAGCGTTCATTCTATATCAGCAACGACAAAGCGAAACTTGTAGGAAAAGATAGGATTAAACTTCCGAAGATACCTAAGCCGGTACGTCTGGCAGAACCCGTATGTCAGGAATGCCTGTCCGGAAAGATAAATAATTATGTAATTTCGAAGGGGAGCAATGGGAAATGGTATGTTTCCATATCCTATACCTATGACGAGACAAAGATAAAGAACAAGACACCCAATAATGGTATTGTAGGCATAGACATGGGTGTCAAGACCTTGATGCAGCTTTCTTCCGGGGAAACCGTTGGGAATCCCCGTATCCGGCACAAACACAGCCTTGCCCTAAAGCGATACCAACGGCAGATGAAACGTCGTAGGAAGGGGTCGTCTAAATACAAGCGAATCAAGAAGAAGTTCAACAAGAAGAACACCTACGTGGCGAACTATCGGAAGGACCTCATACACAAGGCTACTACGGAGATCGTCCGTAACAATAGCATAATCGCCATAGAGGACTTGAACGTAAAGGGGATGCTGAAAAACCATTGCCTCGCCTCCGCCATATCGGACTGCGGCTTCGGTACTATTAGGTCATTCCTGGAATACAAGTGTAATAAATATGGATCGCTTCTACTGAAGGTCGGGAGGTTCTTCCCGTCAAGCAAGAAGTGCTCCGAGTGTGGACACGTGAAAGAGAACCTTTCGTTGTCCGAACGGGAATATGTATGCGAGCATTGCGGGGTTGTCCTGGACAGGGACAAGAACGCCGCCGTGAATATCCTCGCTGAAGGCCTGTTCAACGAATTAGAGCGAAGATTCAATACCGACGTTGCCCGTCGGGAATTTACGCCAGTGGAGATTGTGGCTCTGGCTAGTCGGTTAGTTCCCTCTAGTGAAACCACGGTCGATGATACTCAGTGCATACTGACCCGCGAGGGTCGGGCGGCACTGGTGGATTCCCTGTTTGGGAATCTATGGAACCAAGTAGCCTCTATAGGCTACCATAAATGTGTCTAGGTAATTCTATACCTTTTATGAGGCAGCCTTAATGAGCTCGATTTTAAATATAATATTATTTTGTAGAATCGGAATCCATTATCTCGGAAATTTCGAGAGATAGGCAATATTCCAGGTCGTGCCTAGTGGATTCCACGCCCAGCTTGGCCACAAGGTAGCGTTTCAGCAGGTTCAGCGGGATGTTCCGCCCGTAGGCCACGCAGTCGGCAATGGCCGTGGCGGCGACGAACATCTCGTGCAAGGCGTCCTCGTAGGCACGCTCAAGGATTCGCATGTCGTTTAGGGTCATAAGGTTAGCCCCCTATCCAGGAACATGGATGACCGTCAACACGGGCATCGTCTCGAGCAGGGTCTCGCCAGCATCCGCCAATGCCGTATTGCCCGCCTCCCGGAGGATGCGTACCGCCCTGCAGAGATCTGCCGCCCATGCCGGGGGCAGTTCGTTCACGTCATACTCCAGGAACATCTCCTCGATGTTGCCCACGACATACCGTGCCCACTGCTCGTCCCCGTTACTCTCGTTGTTGACCTTCTTGCGGAAGTCCTCGTAGTCCGCAAACTCCTCCGTGACCTTCATAAATGCCTCCCTGGAGGGGAACCCGAACACGCACTTCTGCACCATCTCGTGTTCCGGCCCCATCTTGCGCTCGTAGTGGAACCCGTCCGGGCACTCCGCCTCTATCGGGCGGGGCATGAACGTCTTGGCGTACGTGCTGGGGACAGGATACCCGTTGTTCTTCTTGAAGTAATGCTCTATGGCGCCACTGACTTCAGCCCAGTACCACCTGTCGAAGTTGTCGATGTCGGACTTGATTATCTCTACCACGCCGTCCTTGTATCCGGGGTTATCGTGTATGCCCGCCACCCCGATGGCCTTGTTGCCACCGAAGTTGCCCGCATACACGGCGCAGGCCGACATCCCGTCCGCATTGGAGGCGATCTTTATCTCGGTAGCGATTTCCTTGAGGTACGTGTTGGACACGGGACCGTTCCACTTGCCGAGCCCGAAGTAGGCGTATTCCCGATTCAAAATTTCGCGGATTTCGGGAATCATATCCACTATCTGTTCCTTGTCCGTAATGATTTCGAGCATAGAACTATCCTTTATTTGATTACTAGCGTGCGTTCCTTCGGGGTCTTCACGAAGTTCTCCCCGACCGCTTCCGTCAGTGCGGCCTCGTCGATGCCTGCCACCTTCATCGCCTGCGTGGGCGAGAGGGAGCATGTGAACTCGGCGATGTCCTTCCCGAACTTCTCGGCGAGGATCTTGGCCGCACCAACCGGGTCGCTGAACTTGCACTGGAAGGTCTGCGCGTTCCACGAGGCGCACTTGGGGAGATCCTTCTCATCGCCCTCGTTCATTGCGTGCTTGACCACCATCTTGATGGTTTCTACGAGCTTCTCGCAGAAGGCCTTGACTTCCCACAGGTCGCGGAATCCCTCGGCCATGGAGTTGCGGGTGGCGATGAACTCCTTGACGGCGGCCTCGTCCACCTTGCCTGCGTTGGCGAGTGCCCAGGCATAGGCGGCGAGAGCCCCGTCGCTGAAGGAGAATTTCTTGAGTTCATCGGGGGTGAAGAGTACGAGTTTTGTTGCCATTGTGGTATCCTCTTGTTGTGTGGTTTTGTTTAACCATAATATAACTAATTGCAGGGCAATAGGTACACGATGTAAGAAATAAATAAGAAGTTTTTTATACCGCCACGTTCTGAAGGATTTCTCCCTCGCAGGCTTCCCGGTTGAATTTGTCGGCCAACAACGACGGGCACAGCCTATTCACGCTCAGGACTATCCTCGGAAGCGTAGCCGCCCGAGCCCCGTCCCACAGGTCCCGTTCCTCGAAGAACACACCGGCCATGTCTGCCTCCTCCATCCCGTGCCACGACACTTGTCCCTCCGGAAGTTCCACAAAGAAGATGTATGCCGTAACTCCCGTACCACGTTGCCACCAGTACTTCCACCTTGTCGCGGGCAGTTTCCCGATAGCGTTGCGCAGACACTCGGACTTCTTCATGTAGTTGTAGTCCCTGTACTTGTAGAGGCAGTCCTTGGCCTTGATGTTGAACTCCTCTGCCTCCATCAGTTGCCGTAACACGTACGCCTCGGGGATGTCCGACAACTTGTTCAGCCGTATCTTCATCCTGCGGGAGTTCCCCTCATGGAAGGACTGCTGGAACTCGGACTTACGCTCCTGCGCCTCCCTGTTCTTCCGGACGTCGTCGTGTAGGCGTTTCGCCGTAGCGATATCGGGTATTTCCGACAGGCATATCCTGCCGGGAATGAGCGAGTTCCCGATATATCCGGCCAATTCGTTAGAGATTCCCAGTTCCTTCGCCACGTGCTTCGCGGACGTGCGGTTGTACAGCCACCGGCAGTAGGAAACCGTGTCGTGGCTTCCGTAGTAGTCGTCATCGTCGTAATAGTCCCAGTCCCGCATAGAATCCCACTATTTCTGCTTGTCCAGGAACGCCCGTATCTCCACGGACCTGTCGACACACGGGATATACTCCCAGTCGTCCATCCCGATGTGCACCAGCGCGAGCTCCCCGATCCGGAGCTCCGTGTTCCGCTCCACTATCGCCTTGTACAAGGATAACTGCGCCGAGTAGTGCGTGTAGTTGCAGTCCGGCATCCCGCGCAACGGCCCGATGCACGCCTGGAACGGGTTCTCCCGGTCTATCTTGGCGTTCGTCTTCCAGTCCAGGATGGCGAGGCAGTCCTTCCCCTTGTCATAACATAAAAAATCTATCGTGCCGCACACCGCCCACTCGCGGTCGTATACTATCAGTTCGTTCCTGACCGGCACGAACCGGCGGCGCAGTTTCTCATACGCCATGAGCCCCACCTTGTGCTTCCTCTCGTAGTCCCCTATAGGCTTCTCGGGGCGGTAGTGCTTGCGCTTCCACAAATTTTCCATATAGCTATGGACCTGCGTGCCCATGTCGGCGGCGATGTTCTTCTTCAGTTCCCACTCGGCCGTGACCTCGGCCACGTCCCTGCCGTTCTTGACGGCGAACTTCCTCGCTATCTCGTCCCAGTCCTGCTTCGGGCAGAAGTCGTGCACCTTCGTGGTAACCGAGGTGTACTTGGTCCCGAAGGAGTCCGTATAGCGGTGCATCTCCTCCTCGAAGAAGATATCGCTGAATTTCCAGAGTTCGGTGTCTATGCTCATGAAAATAATTATAGCGGCTAGACAAAGTCCTTCTGCCTAGCGACAAGGTACTTATCTATAGCGTTGTTCAAGGGGGCCGGATCCGGGAACTTGTCCGTCTTTGCTATCCACGGAATAAGAAACTCGTTGTAGAATATCGAAATCGCCTCGAAGTACACGTCCTGGTTCTTCGGATTTTCCATATCGTAGTCGAACGGATGCGAAATGTCCTCGCTGTCATAGATATCCTTGAACAGCCTACGGGCAGTTTCCGAGTCTCTGTACTCGCAGAAATCCTTGCCGCAGGGGCCTTCCATTAGTCCCTCGTATGTAGCCTGCTTCTTGTCCCCGGACTTCACCTCCATAGCCTTGAGCGGCTTAGTTAGGGCATACACGTCCTTCTTCCAGTGCGGGAAGATCTGGGGAGCATTGTATAGCAGAAAGTACGAGCAGTGGTACATAATCTGCTCGCTGAGGTCTATGGCCTTGTCGGTATACCTTGAAATCTTGATAGCCTGCTCGTTAAGCGCGGACAGGGCGTTACGTACTCGAATGTTCATATTCTAACTCCTATTTGGTTCGTACTTTACAATCTCGCTATAGTCGGGAATAATAACCTGCTCGGCAGCGTCCCGTTTCAACTCTATCTCATGGGACGAGTTGTTGTCGTTCCACAGGAACACGGCGTATTCATAGTTGGATGCGAACTTGCCCGTGCGGTGCGGGCTGTGCATGAATTCGTTGAACTCCTTACGCTGGGAGGCGTTTAGGGTATCTACGTGCCCATCATATGGAAAATACATAGGTGTATCTAGCCGAATGCAGGCATTCAGACCCGATGCCTCGCTATAGACGTGCACGTGAGGGACATCCGAGGTCTCCTTGCACCACACCTGCACCTCGAACTCCCCGAAATCCCCCACAATGGACATCTCGTTGAGCTGGCGTTCGCTAACCTTAATTCTCACTTATCTATCCTCAGCTCGTCCACCTTAGCGTTCAGTTCCGCTATAGCCTCGGGTGTGGCAAGCTCCCCGCCCTTTATCATGTAGGGGAAGATGTCATCCAGCGGCACCTTCACGTCTGCCACCAGTTCAAGCGCATAGCGATTGTTCACCACCCAGTTCCTCAACTTGTCTATGTCCCGCAATGCCAAGCCCATATGCTTCGGCAGGGGAACTTTAACCTCCCCATCCAAGCCCATCACGGAACTATTGTGGATGTCCATCTTGGTGTTCGTATCCAACTGGAACTTGAGACGCTTGCCATGTCCCCCCATCTTGTAGGACTGGTTCTCGTCTATCCATATGTTCATCGGCAACCCCGTGGCGCTCTTCCACTTGTTGCCCATCTCGAACATCTCGGATTCCGTGATGACCGCTCTTTCGTGTATCGTTATCTTCATATCGTGTCTCCTTGTCTAAATATACTTAAATCGCTACCACATAGCAACTTACATTTTGCTTATCTCGCCATCCTACATAGAAGCCATCGTGGCACAACACGCACCATACTCGTCATACTCGCCTACTCGTATCCATTCCATACGGCGTCATCTTGTTCGCCGTGTTCCAGGCGAACTGCGTCCGCCCTACACAGGCTTCACCATATTCCGCATTCACGACGAACTGCGTTCGTCATTCATGCCCGCCGTATGCACCCACACGCGTCTACTCGTGACCTCGTGAACGCGCCTCGGCTCGGCGCCGGCTCGGTGCGGTGGAGGGACAGAGACCCCCGTTACCGGAAGAATCTATCCTCTCCACCGCTATTCGGCTCATGGCCGGCTTCGTATGCGTATGGATTCGACAGGCGGATTGCTCCGCTACGTTCTACTGGGTCATTGCCCAACTGCACCGGTCTTGCGGTGTGCAGGCTTCTCGAACGTAAGACCAACAAAAATGTTCAAGGCGGGATGTGTGGCGCTTGCTAGGCACCACTCGGACGGGTATGGCCGGCACTGCTGCACTGCCCTTATAGAAAGCCCGATGGCATGTTCTCGTGCCGCCATCAGCCGCTTACTGTAGGTGCGGACGCCGTGGCTCGCGGGCTCGACTTCCGTCGCGGTCTGACTGCCCGTGGGTTCCACGGCAGACTTGTTTTCCGCAGTTCGGCGTTCTCGCCTGTCCCCCGATGGGGGCATCTGCCCGTAGGCAGTTCGTGCGCAACTCTCGGATTCCCCTCCGGTGCTCGCGCCTATGTCCTTTCGTGGATTGTGTTTTCTAGCAGTCGGTCTATTCGTTTCTATCAGCCCCCCGTGGACAACCACTCCTACGTGGAAACCAGGGCCGTCGCCGTAACGGGAGCAACTCCCGCCCATACAATGCCTAGACTCATATATGGGTACAAAAAAACCCTAGGAACCCGTACTTCCTAAGGATTTTCTTGAACTAAAAATAATTCAAACATGTCCTATATACAAGTACGGGCGTATACGAGACTAAAACTCATTGTACGGTACTTAATATATATATTTCCTAACAATTTGGCAAGTAAAAAGTAAGATTTTGCTACCCTGCTATATTATCTCTACCCCCAATATAGGAGATCCACTATGAACATCCCCCTGGAACTGAAGGAAAAACTTGACTGGTTCGGCCACGCCACCATCGACGAGGCGCTCACGTTCTACAAGGAACATAGTAGCGAGTTCCCCTACCAGTCTCGCTTCCTCATGCGAGCCCTCGTAGGGACAAAAACCATTTATCCAGACAGCCCCGCCCCCGAAAACCGTAAGAAGCCCTCCTACAAGGAACCCGCCGACGCGACTGTCGTCAACCTGTTCAAGGACCTCCCCGTCGAGAACTGCGTTGAGTTCTATCGGATGCAGCACGACAGCCTCAACGGCAAGACCCGATACGCCCTGCGCGAGATAATCGGGGCGAAGGTCATATACGGCGAGGACTACGGGAAGTCGCCTACCGCCGAACAGGCATCTTGAGGAACCTCTCCATCACGAACTCCTGGCGCTCCCGCATGTTCATGTGCACGGGTGCGCTCTTCTGCATATTGATGAGCGAGGACGCACCGAGCGTCATGGACGCCCCTATAGCCTCGTAGGAGCTGGCGGCCACGGCGTCCGCGATGTCCTTTCCGCCCGCGACCTGCTTCCCGTCCACCATTATCGTGGCGGGGTGGTCTATCTTCTTGGGCAGGTTCTGCAGGTTCATGAGTTCGTTGCGCAGGATAGGGGACTTGGGCATCTTTATGAGCCCGAGCAATATGTTGCTGCTCAGTTTCAAATACGGGTCCTTCGTGCGGTCCACGGAGGCATATTTTGCGTTAAACCCCAATTTAATCAGTAGCTGCATCATGTCGGCGGACTGGTAGCCGTCGCACGTGACGAGGGCGATGGATACCTTCTGGGAGCGCAGGTACACGAGGAACTGCCTTACCTTCCAGAACGGCACCTCCGATCCGGGGAGCGCCTTGATGCCGAACACGAGGGGGGTTTCCACGGAGGGGCTGATGCGGCTCGTCTTCGCCCCGTCCACGGCGGACACGGTATCCACGGATATGTGCTCGGTGACTCGGGTCATGGCGAAGCCGAAGCGGTCGCTCTTTAGGCCGCCGTCCAGGTGGACGTAGTACTTTCCCGGCGGGAGGTTGCCCTTGTAGAAGTCGGCTATCTGGTCGTCGCCGTCGAGCGTGAGGTGCAGTTCGTCGGACTTCATGCAGTTGTCTAGGCACATCGACCTGTCCAGTGCCTCCACGTTGTATATGAGGTTGACGCCGTTGCGGGTGGCCACGCCCGCCAGGTCCTGGAGTGCTCCCGGCAGGTTGTTCTCGAAGTCCTTGCGGTACTCCACGGGCACCTGTATGGTTCTGCCCGTATAGTCGTCCATCTCCTTGTCGGACGTAATTATCTTCGGTTGCTCCACGTCCGAGCCGATGAACACGGGGAAGGTGTTCCCGCTGTAGATACCCTTGTGCTTCTGCACCTCCCATATCGCGGGCTCGAATATCGCCACCTTCGGATTGCCGCGTTCCGCGTCGATGTGACTCTCCAAAAATGAGGCGGCGTCGTTGCGGGATGAGGCCACCCACAGTCGGCAGGGAACGTCCCCACCCTTCGTCATGAAGCGGGAGAACATACGGCGACGGATGGAGTTGTAGTTCTGCAACGCCTGGTCGGCAACCGCGTCCTGGAAGTTCGCCTCGTCGATGATAGCCCCGATGACAGCCTTGCCGAGGGAGTGCCTCATACGAGAACCGTACGATATGCCCACGCGGTGCGGGAACATGTCCTCGTCTATCTTGTCCCCCTTGCCGGGGAGCAGCTTGGAGCAGAAGTACGGGGAGGCGGATATGGCGTCGATGAGCTGGTCCGCGAGCACCACGCCCGCAAGATCCATCGTAGCCGTGATGAGCGTGAACACGATATGCGTTGTGGGGATGAGCTTCCACTTCTTGTGCGGGTTCTTCAGGAGCGTTATGCGGTACAGGTCGTAGAGAATGCCAATAATTGACACTGAGGACTTTCCGATACCGATTGCTCCGGTCAGGCAGTTCGAACAAACTAATCCGCAGGAGAGTGGGTAATTGTGCAGCCGATCCACGGTAAAGTTGTACACGGGCTCGGGTGGCATCTCCTCTATGGACACAATGCAATGGTTGTAGTTGCGGGCGCGTTCTACAATGGAATCCCAGTTCTTCTGCAATAGTGCGAAACTCGGTTCACCGTTCTCCATGCAATCGAAGTTACGTGCGATGGCGGTCCAGCGCTGCTTGTTCAAGTGCTCGGGACGTAATGTATCAAGGTCCT
>Ga0265301_10007656_pt1 | contig 10086 bp, 9 predicted proteins | sample AusTroGonzalo_MG_2_FD_193488 | JGI IMG/M metagenome (GOLD analysis project Ga0265301, IMG submission 193488) | Bovine rumen microbial communities from tropical cattle in Woodstock, Queensland, Australia - Gonzalo_04 | ecosystem: Host-associated > Mammals > Digestive system > Stomach > Rumen ...
AGCGGATCAGTTTGATTTTTCCTGCTACAGCTATGTGATAGATGCAATAGATACCGTCAGCGGCAAGATCCAACTTGTTCTGGCGGCTCAGCTTGCTCATGTTCCCATCATCAGCTCTATGGGTGCGGGCAACAAGCTTGATCCCACGGCATTCCGTGTGGCTGACATCTACAAAACCCGCATGGACCCGCTCGCCCGCGTGATGCGGCGGGAGTTGAAAAAACGCGGCGTAAAAGAGCTCAAGGTCGTTTATTCAGAGGAGCAACCGATCCGTCCGCTTGAAGATATGTCCATCAGCTGTCGCGCGCATTGCATCTGTCCGCCGGGTACAAAAAGGCACTGCACCGACCGACGAGATATTCCTGGGAGCATCGCATTTGTACCTTCTGTCGCAGGACTGATCCTCGCAGGCGAGGTCGTAAAGGATTTGTGCAGTCAGGAAGAAGAGCAAAGGTAAACGGACCATGAGAGAAATATCTGTATCTGAGTTGGATCAGTTGGAGAATGGCAGCTTTCTATTGATCGACACCAGAAGCGCGGACAGCGTCCGGTATGGCAGAATCCCCGGGGCGATCCATATCCCAGAGGTGGATCTTTTGGAAAATACGGCAAAAGCTGCGGAGGAGCTTTCTCCCGGCAAAACTCTTATTGTTTACTGCCAGCGGGGGCAGCGTTCGCTCACTGTGTCAGAAGCGCTTGCCGAGTATGGTCGACAATGTTTCAGCCTGACCGGAGGGTATCTTGCTTATCTGAGAGCAAAAATAAGCGAGATTGAGAACGGGAAGGAATGGCAGCAAAAAGCCGAAGACAGCATTCGCGGGAAATATCATAAGCAGCTATTTTCACCGTTTGCAAAAGCATGCAGGGAATACGAGCTTATCCGGGACGGAGACCGTATTGCGGTCTGCATCTCCGGCGGGAAAGATTCCATGCTTATGGCAAAGCTTTTTCAAGAGCTTCAAAGACACCGGAAGGTCTCTTTTAATCTCTCATTTTTGGTGATGGATCCCGGGTATAACAGCGAAAACCGCCGTCTGATTGAACGTAACGCCAAAGCGCTCGGCATCCCGATCACTGTATTTGAAAGTACGATTTTCGATGCCGTGGATACCGTGGAGAAAAACCCCTGCTATCTCTGTGCAAGGATGCGGAGAGGATATCTATACAGCAAGGCGAAAGAGCTTGGCTGCAACAAAATTGCGCTCGGTCACCATTTTGACGACGTGATCGAGACGATCCTGATGGGAATGCTGCACGGCGGGCAGGTCCAGACCATGATGCCGAAGCTGCACAGCAGCCATTTCGAAGGCATGGAGCTGATCCGCCCGATGTATTTCGTTCGAGAGGCGGATATCTGTAAATGGAGGGACTGGAACGGACTGCATTTTCTGCAATGCGCCTGTCACTTTACCGACACCTGTACTACCTGTCACGAGGACGGCACGACTTCCTCCAAACGCCTTGATACGAAAAAACTGATCGCTGCTCTGAAAGAGACAAATCCGCAGGTTGAAGCCAACATCTTCAAAAGTGTTTCCAATGTCAACCTCAGCACGGTGATCTCCTATAAAAAGGACGGAATTCGGCATCACTTCCTAGACAATTATCAATGAGGAAATCCCATCCGTTGATTATAACCGGCAGGCAGGCTTTCCCTGCTAGGGATTCGGCAGATAAAAAGATGTTGACAAAGTGATTTTTCTGTGCTATAAACATATCATTCTAATAGGTTATTGAGAGGCCGTTATGCGTAAGGCAAGCTTCAACTGCATGATGTGTTGTTGTGACATGCGCTGCGAAATGCGCATGCGCTTTACCATACCCATTTGAGGCTTCCGTCTGTTTTGTCTGTCTTCCGGGGGACCCAGTGGGTTCCCCGGATTTTGTTTTTTCAGGGAAATTTCATATCGACAGCATGATCGCCGATCTTGAAAAGGGCTTCGCGCTGCGGCAAAAGTGTAATAAAAATCTTACCTTATACCCCGGTATCCGCGAAATCGGATGCCGCTATTTTAAAAGAACATTCGTTCGTGCAAGAAAGGAACTTTCTATGGCCAGCTATCAGCATATAGAATCCGCTGTGATCCACGGCGGCATATACGGAGACAGAACGACCGGAGCGGTCAACACACCTATCTATCAGACCTCAACCTACGAGCAACCCGCACTGGGGCAGAATACCGGCTGGGAATACTCTCGGACGGGAAATCCCACCCGTGCCGCTCTGGAAGCCCTGATAGCCGAGCTGGAGGGTGGAAGCGCAGGCTTCGCGTTTGCCTCGGGCCTGGCTGCCATCACGGCCGTTCTGAGCCTCTTCCGGCAGGGGGACCGCATCCTGCTCTGCAGCAACGTCTACGGCGGGACCTTTCGGCTTCTGAATCAGGTTTTCGATCACTTCGGACTCCGCTTTTCGATCACCGACACGACCGATCTTGACACCTTCGAGCGGGCCTTCACGGAGGACGTACGCGCTGTTCTGGTGGAAAGCCCGGCAAATCCGCTGCTCACCGTCACCGATCTCCGGGCCGTGTCCGAGATTGCGCATCACCATGGGGTCCTCTCCATTGTGGATAACACTTTTATGACGCCGTATCTGCAACGGCCGTTGGAGCTGGGGGCGGATATCGTGGTTCACAGTGCCACCAAGTATCTCGGCGGGCACAGTGATTTGATCGCCGGCCTTGCCGTTGTGAAGGACGCGGAGCTTGCCTCACGCCTTGCATTCCTGCAGAATGCATCCGGCGGTATTCTTGGCCCCTTTGATTCCTTCCTGCTGATCCGCGGAATCAAGACGCTGGGCGTGCGCATGGATCGGCACGTTGAGAATGCGATGCGTGCCGCCGCGTTTCTCAGGGAAAACCCTGCGGTGAAAACAGTATATTATCCCGGCCTACCCGACGCGCAGGGCTATGAAGTCAATCGGAGCCAGGCAAAAAACGGCGGCGCCATGATGTCTTTCGAACTGGATGAGCATCATGATATACGGACGTTTTTCTCTTCTCTCCGGCTGATCGCCCTTGCGGAAAGTCTCGGCGGCGTAGAGAGTCTGGTCTGTCACCCGGCAACGATGACGCACGCCTCCATCCCGAAGGAGATCCGGGAGGCGGCCGGGATCACAGACGGACTGATCCGACTTTCCATCGGCATCGAAAACATTGACGATCTGCTTGCCGATCTTGCGCAGGCAATAAAGAAAAGCGAGGTTTAAGATATGGCACGATATGAATCTATGCATGAACTGATCGGGAATACGCCGATCGTACGCCTCTCCGGGCTGGGACTGCCCGAAGACGCACGGCTTTATGCGAAGCTGGAAACCTATAACCCGGCGGGCAGCGTGAAGGACCGGGTCGGAAAGTATATGATCGAGGACGCCGAGCGACGCGGACTTTTGAAACCGGGCGGCACAATTCTGGAAGCGACAGCGGGCAACACCGGACTCGGCATCGCCTTCGCAGCCCTCGGCCGCGGCTATCGGGTGATATTTGTTGTACCCACGAAGTTTTCGCAGGAAAAACAGACGCTCATGCGGGCGCTGGGCGCAGAAGTCATCAACACCCCCAGGGAAGACGGCATGCTCGGCGCTGCGGCCAAGGCCGAGGAGCTTCGAGCCGGTATCTCTGGCGCAGTGATGCTGGGACAGTTCAAAAATCCGTCGAATCCGCTCGCGCACTACGAGACCACCGGACCGGAAATCTACCGCGATATGGATGGGCATATCGATTTCTTCGTAGCCGGGGCGGGCAGCGGCGGAACGTATACTGGCGTCATGCGCTACCTCAAGGAGCAGAATCCAGGTATTCAGGGTGTGCTGGCCGACCCGCTGGGTTCCACAATCGGCGGCGGAGAACACGCAGATTACGACATAGAGGGGATCGGCAATGATTTCATCCCCGATACCATGGACATTACACTCGTTGACCGGGTGATAAAAGTGTCCGACACAGATGCTTTTGCGATGGTGAAAACCCTTGCCGAAAAGGAAGGCTTGATTGTCGGCACCTCTTCCGGCGCGGCCGTGGCGGCGTCATGCAAGCTGATCGAAAGCGGCGCGCGCGGAAACATCGTCACCGTTCTGCCGGACCGCGGCGACCGCTATTTCAGCAAGCACCTGTATGATTAAGAAGGAGATGAGACCGTGCAGTTTTATGTTGAACAGGCTGTTCTGGATGCCGGGGTAAAAATCATATTCGCAGCTGTCTACGGAATCGACAATCACGGTGAGGACCCGGAATGGGCGGCATACCGTGACAGGCGGCTGGAAGAGCTGTATGAGGAATATGCCGAGCTGGATATTCACGCCGATCCTATTCTGGAGGGTTTCAACGTTCTTCACGATAAAACCGGTGTGAAACGGCGCAAGAATATTCCTGCAAGCGAGAATCTCATCAAACTGCTTAAGAAGAATCACGGCATGTTCTTCATTAACCAGGCTGTAGATATCTATAATTTGATCTCTCTTGAGAGCAAGCTTGCTCTCGGTGCGCACAACATCGACCGTGTCGATGGCGATGTCACGCTCCGCTTTACCGATGGCAGCGAGCGCTTCGTTCCCATCGGCCAGGCAGAACCGATCCCTGTCGCGCCGCATGAATACAGCTACTGCGACGATGCGAACGAAGTGCTCTGCCGTCTGGAGATTCGCCAGGTGGAGAAGACCAAGGTGGATGAATCGGCACAGAACATTTTTTATATTGTGCAGGGCAATGAGGCCACACCTTATGAATTGCTGTATGATACCGCGCAGAAGATCATCGATCTGACAACAAAATACTGCGGAGGCACCGGAGTTGTTATTACCCCGAGTCTCCGCAGTTAGAAGGGCTAGAACCTGTTGCCCTATGCATAGGGGATGTTCCGTTGATCTTTCTTCCTGTCAGGCATAAAGCTCCGGGCGCCGCAAAGAGGTATAGGGTTTGCGTTCTCTGGTTTTTCTTGCTGCAGGCAAATCGACCTCCGCATACAGCAGCTGTTCGCTGTCATCGGCCAGGGCAAGGGTCTCTCCGTTATAATCCGACACGATGGATTCTCCGGAGAAATCCATCTCCCCCTCCCGACCGACGCGGTTGCACATGGCAATGTTGACACTGTTCTGGAAGGCCTGAATCTTAATTTCCCATTGGAACAGTTTGGACGGTTCGTCTTTCGTATTTGCGGTTGGAATCAGGACCAGCTCCGCTCCTCCGAGCGCAGAAGTGCGCACGCTTTCGGGATAGTGCCGGTCAAAGCATACCACAATCCCGATCTTTCCCATCGGCGTGTTAAAGACCTGAAAGCCCTCTTCCGACGGGGTGTAGTAATCCTGTTCAAAGAAACACGCCGCCTGTGCGATGTGAACCATCTTCTGCCTGCCGAGAATTATGCCCTCGTCGTCGATCAGCATGCTCATGTCATAGCGCTGTCCCGCTTCCTCCACATAGAAGTTCGGCGAAGCAAAGATCCGATGTTCCCTGCAGGCGTCACAGATGCCCCGCACATAAGGGCTGTTCATGGAGACAACCCAGAGAGAAGCATCGCGCCTTTCATACTGCGGGAAAAAGGGAGAGAGCTGGATTTCCGGAAAGCAGATCAGGTCTGCGCCGTTTTCTGCCGCTGTACGGATCTGTTTCAGAGATTTTTCATAGTTCTCTTTTATGTTGTCAGACATCTTCATCTGTGCCAAAGCAATCTTCATCAGGACATTCCTCCGTTTTGAATCATATAGTCGATATCAGTATAAACAGAATAACCCATTCAGTCAACAGGTTGGAAAGGAGAAATGAAAATGGAAGCAGTCATCGGTAAAATTCTGGGGGATCTGGGGACTTTCCTGTTCGGTCCCATTATGCTGGCCGTTTTCTTCGGCGTCGGGCTGTACTTTACGATCCGGCTTCGCGGCATTCAGTTTACCAGATTCGGAACCGCCTTCCGCGAGGTAGTCGGAAATGTGGGAAAAAAGACAGACGACGGTGTCGGGCAGATCCAGTCCTATAAGGCGCTGGCCACAGCCCTGTCTTCCTGCGTAGGCAACGGGAATATCGTTGGCGTGGCTTATGCCATCGCCGTGGGCGGACCCGGGGCGATCTTCTGGATGTGGATTGCCGCGCTGGGCGGCATGGCCACCAAGTTTGCCGAAATCGCCCTGGCCATGCACTTTCGTGTGCAGGATGAGGACGGCAACTTCCGCGGCGGCGTCATGTACATTCTGACGCAGGGTATGAAACAGAAAACGGTCGCAAAGATTCTCGGCGGCGCGTTTGCCGTCTTCACGGTCTTTGTCTCGATTGTTTCATGCGGCGCGCTGCAGGTCAACACCATCAACAGCGCGGTCAGCGGATTTATAGGCAATACGACCGTTATTCCCTGGATCATTGCCATTCTGATTTTCGTCATCGACGGTCTGGTCATCTTCGGCGGCATCAAGAAGATTGCCGATGTGACGACATATCTTACGCCGATCATGGCGATCATCTATCACGGCTTCGGCCTGATCATCCTGATCATGAACATCACGCTGGTCCCGCAGGCACTGTGGTTCATCGTAAAATCCGCCTTCACCGGGGATGCCGTCATCGGCGGCGTTGCAGGGGCCACCATGGCGGTTGCGATCCGGCGCGGCGTCCAGCGCGGCGTGTTTTCCAACGAAGCAGGCACCGGTTCTTCCGCCATTGTTCACGCCACGGCCAAGGTGGACGTACCAGTCAGACAGGCCTTCTACGGCATTATCGAGGTCTTCTTTGACACCTTCGTGATCTGCACCTTCACCGCCCTCATCATCATGGTCAGCGGTGTCTGGAACAGCGGCGTTACGGACGGGACCGTACTGGCCGCTACTGCCTTCCGGCAGAACCTGGGCGGACTCGGGCAGATTGTGATCGTGATCTCGCTGATTCTGTTCTGCCTGTCCACGGTGCTCGGATGGTACACCTACGGTGAATCCGCCTTTGCCTTTCTTTTCGGCGCGCACAGAATAAAAATCTACCGCATTATTCACATGCTTGTCAGCGCGTCCGGCGCTCTGATCAGCGTCCAGCTCCTCTGGGATGCGGCGGATGTCTGCAACGGGCTCATGGCCATTCCGAACCTGTTCTCGCTGATTCTCTTCGGCGGCATTGTCGTAAAGGATACCCGGGACTTCCTGGCCGATTATGACCGCGGATAAAAACATATTGACAAACGGATGCTTCTGTGCTATAAACATGCTTGCCCGGTAGGGAAAATGTTTTTCGGAGGCCGTTATGCGTAAAGCAGGCAACATCAGCATGATCTGTTGTTGTGACGTGCGCTGTGAGATGCGCATGCGCTTTGTCGTACCCATTTGAGGCTTCCGTCTGTTCTGTATGTTTTCCGGGAGACCCAATGGGTCTCCCGGATTATTTTTTGTTGAAGGTGATTTCATGACCATCATTCTGAGCAGGCGATGTTGACCTTCCCTGAATTACAGCTCACTAAAAAACCAAATTCACTATCATGATCAGGAGGAATCACATCATGTCTAACATCTATACATCCGCTGACCAGCTGATCGGGAAGACCCCGCTGCTTGAACTCACCCATATCGAAAAAGAAGAAGGTCTGGAAGCCACCGTTCTGGCAAAGCTCGAGTACTTTAACCCCGCCGGCTCCGTCAAGGACCGCATCGCCAAGGCCATGATCGACGATGCAGAGGGCAAAGGCCTGCTCAAAGAGGGCTCGGTCATCATCGAACCCACCTCCGGCAACACCGGCATCGGGCTTGCCTCCGTCGCCGCGGCAAGAGGCTATCGCATCATCATCGTCATGCCCGAGACCATGAGCGTCGAACGCCGTCAGCTCATGAAGGCCTACGGGGCCGAGCTGGTGCTCACCGAGGGCTCGAAGGGCATGAAGGGCGCCATCGCCAAGGCCGACGAACTGGCAAAAGAGATTCCCAACGCCTTCATTCCCGGCCAGTTTGTCAACCCGGCAAACCCCGCCATCCACAAGGCAACGACCGGCCCGGAGATCTGGGAAGACACGGACGGCAAGGTAGATATCTTCGTCGCGGGCGTCGGAACCGGCGGTACCATCACCGGCGTCGGCGAATATCTCAAAGAACAGAACCCCGCCGTGAAGGTCGTCGCCGTTGAGCCTGCCGGTTCTCCCGTACTCTCCAAAGGCACGCCCGGCGCCCACAAGATTCAGGGCATCGGCGCGGGCTTCGTCCCCGACGTGCTGAACACGGCCGTGTATGACGAAATTATTGCCGTGGAGAACGAGGACGCCTTTGCGGCCGGAAAGAAGGTCGGCCGTGCCGAAGGCGTGCTGGTCGGCATTTCCTCCGGTGCCGCGGTGTGGGCCGCGATCCAGCTTGCCAAACGGCCGGAGAACAAGGGCAAGACCATTGTCGCGCTCCTCCCGGACACCGGCGACAGATATCTATCCACGCCGCTGTTCTCCGATTAAAACCCGTTCCGGCATCCGGGAAACCGGATGCCGGTTTTCGTAAAGGAGATGACCAACTATGAAAAACGATCATAACCAGTTATTGAAAATAACGACAACCGCAGTGATGATTGCCCTGACCTGCGCGTTGACGATGGCCGTAAGAATACCCTCCCCCACAAAAGGGTATATCAACCTCGGAGACTGTGCCGTATTGGTAAGCGGTTGGCTGCTTGGCCCGGTTTACGGATCAATTGCCGCGGGTTTCGGCTCGGCCCTTGCCGATCTTTTATCCGGTTATCCGATTTATGTTCCCGGAACCATGTTCATTAAAGCAGGTATGGCATTTGTCATCTCGATTGTTCCTTATCATTTTTGCAGAAACGGGAAAAACCATCTTCGTATCGGTTTTATTATCGGTTCTGTAATCGCCGAGGCAATCATGACAGCAGGGTATTACCTCTATGCGGCAACTGTCATCGGGAAAGGCTTTATCCCTGCCCTGGCGGGCGTGTCAGGCAATATTGTTCAGGGAATAGCGGGAGCTGCAACCTCTTATTTCCTGCTCAGAATTCTCAGTCATTCTGATGTTTTCAGAATGTACGGTGCCGGAAGCTTTGAAAAGGGACAGGAAAAATGAATCATCAGACACTTTACGAACAGGTAAGACTGGCAACCGAGGAACTTCTATTCGCCGCAAAACTTCAAGAAGGGGATCTTCTCGTCGTAGGATGTTCTTCAAGTGAAATCACCGGCTCAAAAATCGGATCAGACTCCAATCCGGAAATCGCGGAAGACGTTTTTTCCGGGATTCACGATGTTCTGGAAGAAAAAGGAGTGTTTCTTGCGGCACAATGCTGCGAGCATCTCAACCGTTCCCTCGTCGTTGAGGCATCATACGCCAAAGCACATGATCTTGAAATCGTCAATGCCATTCCGCAGCCGAAAGCAGGCGGCTCTTTTGCAACCGCGGCTTACAAAGGCTTTGAGCATCCCGTCCTTGTCGAGACGGTTCATGCGGACGCAGGGCTTGATATTGGCGCCACGCTCATTGGAATGCATCTGAAAAGAGTTGTCGTTCCGGTAAGGCTGTCGATCAAACATATCGGAGAAGCAATACTGACCGCCGCAAGAACACGGCCAAGATATGTCGGCGGCGTTAGGGCCGTATATGACAAGAATCTTGAATAAGAAAACGGTATCCGTACTTACTGGACCAACAAAAACATCTTCCGGCGGCAGATGTAAAATCCGGAAGATGTTTTGTCTGTTTCGCGTAACCCAAGCTGCACTGCGCTCTCCAAAAGCAGATTTCATTTCTGCACATAATTTCCCATTGACTTAATAGGTTGATTTGTTTATACTGATATCCGCTTTTTCTGTCATAACAAGGTGGAGGAGACTGTTTGTGAAAAAGAAGTTGTCATGGATCGTATTTTTGATGTTTTCAGCAGTGCTTTTTCTGTCATCCTGCGGATCTGAAGCGGACGAGGAGAAAGCAGAAACTGCCGGTGGGCTGTGCTTCGACATTTCGGAACTGAGCGAAGAGCCAAGCTTTATCGACTGGAACCAGGGCGGCACAGCGATGCAGCTTATCGCTCTCAAGGCAGGCGACGAGGTCCGCCTGGCCTTCAACACCTGTCAATCCTGCCAAGGCTCACCCTGGGCATGGTTTGAATACCTTGACAATGGAATGTTGCAGTG
>Ga0265301_10007658_pt1 | contig 10086 bp, 8 predicted proteins | sample AusTroGonzalo_MG_2_FD_193488 | JGI IMG/M metagenome (GOLD analysis project Ga0265301, IMG submission 193488) | Bovine rumen microbial communities from tropical cattle in Woodstock, Queensland, Australia - Gonzalo_04 | ecosystem: Host-associated > Mammals > Digestive system > Stomach > Rumen ...
TCCGCCGTGATCCGGGATACTACTCCTGGATACTGCAGGGCGATTTCCCGCTCAACACCAAGCAGGTTCTAACCAGACTTAAATTACAGTCGCGATAATGTCACAACTGAACGGTAAACATATTGTACTGGGCGTAACCGGAAGCATTGCCGCATACAAGGCGGCTCTGATAGCACGTCTGCTCATCAAAGCAGGTGCTGAGGTGCAGGTCGTAATCACCCCCGCCGGAAAGGAGTTCATCACTCCCCTCACCCTCTCCACGCTAACACGTAAGCCTGTCATAAGCGAGTTTTTCTCTAACCGTGACGGCTCGTGGAACAGCCATGTTGAACTTGGTCTCTGGGCCGATGCCATGCTGATAGCCCCCTGCACAGCCTCAACACTTGGCAAGATGGCAAGCGGTGTGGCTGACAATATGCTCATTACCACCTACTATTCAATGAAGGCCCCAGTGTTCATTGCCCCTGCAATGGACCTGGACATGTATCTTCACCCTGTAACGCAGCGCAACATGGAGACCCTGCGCTCCATTGGCAACATCATAATAGAACCCGCAAGCGGAGAACTTGCCAGCCAACTTGTAGGCAAGGGCCGTATGCAGGAGCCAGAGGTTATCGTTGCCGCACTTGAGGAATACTTTACACAGCAGGCCCAGCTTTCAAAAAAAAAAGTCCTGATAACAGCGGGACCGACCTATGAGCAGATTGACCCCGTACGTTTTATAGGTAACTGGTCAACCGGCAAGATGGGATTCGCACTGGCCGAGGAGTGCGCTCAGCGCGGTGCTGACGTAACCCTGATAGCAGGCCCGGTAAGCCTTAAGACAGTTCATCCCGGAATAAAGAGAATAGATGTAAATACTGCCCATCAGATGTATGAGGCAGCAATGGAGCATTTCCCAGGTTCTGATGCCGCCATCCTGTGCGCAGCAGTGGCAGATTTCACTCCCGCGGTGACATCGGACACCAAGATCAAACGCAAGGGCGAGATGACAATCACCCTCAAGCCTACAGAGGATATTGCCGCTGCACTTGGTTCCATAAAGCGTCCTGACCAGCGCATGGTAGGCTTTGCACTTGAGACCAATGACGAGCAGCATAACGCTCAAGACAAACTGGAGCGCAAGAATCTGGATTTCATTGTGCTCAACTCATTGCGTGATGAGGGTGCGGGATTCGGTTATGATACGAACAAGGTCACTCTGATTGACCGCAGTTCAAGTGAGGAACTGCCTCTACAATCCAAGAAGAATGTGGCTAAGGCCATAATTGACAAACTTGCCGGTCTGCTGTTCTGTCTTGCGTTTCTCCTGATGCCGCTCAAGACACAGGCTCAGGAACTCAACCCCACTCTGACTATCAACACTTCAAAGGTCCAAGGCACTGACAAGGATGTTTTCAAATCCCTTGAGAGCGCCATAAAGGAGTTTCTCACACATCAGGTGTGGACAGACTATCATTTTGCCGATAATGAGCGTATTCAATGCAACTTTAACCTCACAGTCAATAAGTACGAGGCACAGACCGGTAAAATGGAATGTGAACTGACCGTTCAAAGCAGCCGTCCTGTTTATGGCTCAACATATAACACCACGGTATTCAATTTCCGTGATGCCGATGTGGAGTTCACTTATACCGAGCAGGACCGGATTGAATATTCATCGGGAATCACTCCCGACAACAATCTGACCGCCATACTTGCCTACTATAGTCTGCTTATCATCGGACTTGATTTTGACACCATGTCGCTCAAGGGTGGTACTGACATTTTGAGACAAGCCGAGAATATTGCAGCCAGTTCACAGTCACTCGGAGGCGGATGGCGCTCTTTTGACACCAAAGCCAACCGTTATTCAATCATCAATGACTACATGAACGGCACATTGGGTTCATTCCGCCAGTTGCAATATGACTATCACCGCAAGGGGCTTGATGACATGACATCAAACGCTGACCGCGGCCGTGCCACGATTACAGAAAGCCTTAACCTGCTGACTGAGACCAAGCAGGCCAAGAGTACATCAACCCTGCCTACCCTTTTTACAGAAATCAAGAAAAATGAATTGATAAGCATATATTCAGCCGGCATTGAGAGTGAACGCACCAAGGTGATAGAACTGCTCAGCCGCATCAACCCATCACTTTCTAACGACTGGAATACCATTAAAGCACAAAACTGATGCTTAAAGAAGTACACATACGTAATTACGTTCTGATTGACCGACTTGACATAGATTTCAAGGAGGGTTTTTCTGTCATGACCGGTGAAACCGGTGCCGGCAAGTCTATTATTCTTGGTGCCATGAACCTGCTGCTTGGCGGGCGGGCAGATTCCAAGACCATAATGCAGGGTGCAGACAAATGCACCATTGAAGGCAACTTCTCCATTTCAGGATATGGATTGGAGCAGTTCTTTTCTGACAATGGCCTGGATTTTGACCCTGATGACACAATTCTGCGCCGCGAGCTGATGCAATCAGGCAAGAGCCGCGCATTCATCAATGACACCCCTGTATCACTTGCTGTTATGCGCGACTTAGGTTGCCGTCTGATTGACATACACTCACAACATCAGAATCTTGCATTGGGAACTGAATCTTTCCAGATTGAGGTTGTCGATACTATCGCAGCCAATGCGACAGTAAAAAGTGAATATGAATCATGCTTTGAGAAATGGAACGCTCTGAAAACTGAACTCGCTAAGCTCAAAGCAGAATTTGAATCTGACACTACGGACCGTAATTATCTGGAATTCCAACTTGAAGGTCTTGAAAAAGCAGGTCTTACTGACGGTGAGCAGGAACAACTTGAACAGGAGTCAGAGATTCTTGACCATGCCGAAGAGATCAAGCAGGATCTGTTCCGTGCATCAGAAATAATGGAAGGATCAGATGAAGGAGGCACCCTACAGGCCCTAAAAACAGCCCTTCAATCACTCCGTTCAGCACAAAAGAACTTTCCTGATGCCGCAGAACTGGCAGACAGGCTTGAAAGTTGCCTGATAGAATTAAAAGACATATCAGCCACCGTTTGCGACTGCCAGGATAAGATAAATTTTGATCCCGCACGTCTGGAGCAGGTTAACGAGCGGCTTGACCTTATTTATACACTACAGAAAAAACATAAGAAAAACAGCATTGCCGAACTGCTTGAACTTGCAGCATCAATACGCGCAAGACTTGACCGCACAGACTCTTTTGAGGATGACATAAAACGCCTGGAACAGCAGGTTAATGCAGCCGGCAAGGAGATGGAAAAAGCCGCAAGCAGACTCACTGAATCCCGTAAGAAAGCATCAGTCTCAATTATCAAGGAGATTAAATCACTGCTTGTTCCCTTAGGCATACCAAATGTGCAGTTTGGAATAGAGATAACACCTTCAAGTTGTTACGACCGTAGCGGTCATGATGATCTTAAGTTCATGTTTTCTGCAAACAAGGCTGTGCCCATGCAGGAGATTTCAGGGGTAGCATCGGGCGGTGAGATTGCCCGTGTGATGCTTTCCATAAAGTCTATGATTGCCGGTGTACGCACCCTGCCCACTGTAATTTTTGATGAAATTGACACTGGCGTATCTGGTGCGGTGGCTGAGAAAATGGCATTTCTTATGGAGCAGATGGCCGGAGGAGGCCGTCAGGTACTGGCAATAACCCACCTACCGCAGATTGCCGCATTTGGAAATACACATTATAAAGTGTACAAGACCGATGAGAAAGATGCCACCCGAACCAGGATTGCACTTCTTGATTATGATGAAAGAATACGTGAGATAGCCTCAATGATGAGTGGCGCCACACTCACACAGGCTGCTCTTGACAACGCAAAACAACTGATTGACAATAATGGAAGATGAGATGATATTCGGCATACGTGCCGTAATTGAAGCCGTTGAAGCAGGCAAGGAGATTGACCGCCTGCTGATTAAGAAGGATATGCAGGGAGATCTCTCAAGGGAGTTATTCGCAGCCATCAAAGGACTGGACATACCGGTTCAGAGAGTACCTGTGGAGCGTCTGAACCGCATTACCCGCAAGAATCACCAGGGTGTGATAGCATTTACCACTCAAATTACATACCAGCACGTTGAGGACCTTGTACCCACCCTTTTTGAGCAGGGCAAGGATCCTTTCTTTGTTCTTTTGGACGGCGTTACAGACGTACGTAACTTTGGTGCGATAGCCCGTACCGCCGAGTGCGCAGGAGTAGATGCAATCATCATCCCATCCAAAAACAGCGTAAGTGTAAATGCCGATGCAATCAAGACATCGGCCGGAGCACTCCATACCCTACCTGTATGCCGCGAGAATCAGATAAGTTCAACCATCAGATTTCTAAAGAACTGCGGAATCCGGATTGTAGGTGCTACAGAGAAAGGTGACAAGGACTACACCAAAGGTGATTATCGCGGTCCCGTATGCCTTATTATGGGAGCCGAAGACAAAGGTATTCCACAGGAACATCTGGCACTGTGTGACGAATGGGCACGCATCCCTATACTGGGCAAGATAGAGTCACTCAATGTCTCTGTTGCCGCCGGAGTCCTTATGTATGAGATAGTTAAGCAAAGACTATCTTAAGCACTTCAACCATTATCCTAAAGCGCTGATTGTCAATCTGTCAGCGCTATTTTATTTTTCTGCGCCAAATTGTCATAAAACGGTTCGTGGCTTGCTTGTTGCGATGTTTTCCATAGAAACAAAAACTTACAACTATGGAATACAACCAGAACAATCAGAACAAACCACAAAACCTTGAGCAGTTCGCCATTAACCTTAATGAGCGGGCTCGCAAGGGCAAACTCGACCCTGTTATAGGTCGTGACGATGAGATAAGGCGTGTTCTCCAGATTCTGAGCCGCCGAACCAAGAACAATCCTATACTTATAGGTGAGCCGGGTACAGGCAAGACCGCCATAATTGAGGGCCTTGCGCAGCGTATTGTACGCGGAGATGTACCTGAGAACCTTAAGTCAAAGACCGTTTATTCACTTGATATGGGTGCACTGGTGGCCGGTGCCAAGTATAAAGGTGAATTTGAGGAACGTCTTAAAGGCGTAATAAATGAGGTGATACAGTCCGATGGCAGTTTCATACTGTTCATCGATGAGATACACACTCTGGTAGGAGCCGGTGCAAGTGAGGGTGCAATGGATGCCGCAAACATCCTTAAACCCGCCCTGGCCCGCGGCGACCTGCGTGCAATAGGTGCCACCACCTTGAACGAGTATCAGAAATATTTTGAAAAGGATAAGGCTCTGGAACGCCGATTCCAGACCGTAATGGTTGATGAACCTGATGTACAGAGTTCAATATCCATACTGCGTGGACTTAAGGAGCGCTATGAGAACCACCACAAGGTTCGTATCATGGATGAGGCCGTGATAGCTGCCGTGGAACTTTCCAACCGTTACATTACAGACCGTTTCCTTCCGGATAAGGCCATTGACCTTATGGATGAGGCCGCAGCCAAACTGCGTATGGAGCGCAACTCCGTACCAGAGGAATTGGATGAGATAACCCGAAGGCTCAAGCAACTCGAAATAGAGCGTGCCGCCATCAAGCGTGAGAATGATACGGTTAAACTCAAGCAATTGAATGCTGAGATTGAGGATCTCCAGAAACAGGAAAAGACTATACGTGAAAAATGGGAATCAGAGAAGAACCTTGTTTCACGCATACAGCAGGACAAGCAGCGTATTGAGCAACTTAAGATTGAGGCCGATAACGCCGAGCGTGACGGCAACTACGGCCGTGTAGCAGAAATACGCTACGGCAAGCTGAAGGAACTCGAACAGGATATTGCAAACATACAGCAGGAACTGCACACCAAGCAGGGCGACAGCGCACTTGTAAAAGAGGAGGTCACCGCCGATGACATAGCCGAAGTTGTTTCACGCTGGACTGGCATACCAGTAAACCGTATGCTTGAGAGCGAGCGTGAGAAACTGCTCCATCTTGAAGAGGAACTGCATAAGCGTGTTGTTGGCCAGGAAGAAGCCATAAGCGCAGTTGCAAATGCCGTTCGCCGTAGCCGTGCCGGTTTGCAAGACCCCAAACGGCCTATAGGCAGTTTCATATTCTTAGGAACTACAGGTGTAGGTAAGACAGAACTCGCCAAAGCACTTGCAGAGTATCTGTTCAATGATGAGAAACTGATGACCCGAATAGACATGAGTGAGTATCAGGAGAAATTCTCAGTGACACGTCTTATCGGAGCCCCTCCCGGATACGTAGGATATGATGAAGGCGGTCAGTTAACAGAGGCCGTACGCCGTAAGCCCTACTCCGTGGTGCTGTTTGATGAGATTGAAAAAGCTCACCCAGACGTATTCAACATTCTGCTGCAGGTTCTTGATGACGGACGTCTTACAGACAACAAAGGCCGCACAGTCAATTTCAAGAACACCATAATAATCATGACCAGCAATCTGGGCAGTGATTATATACGTGAAAGGTCGGCACAGATAGGAAATTCTGATGAAAGCCGCCAGCAGTGGCTTGATGAAACACGAAAGCATTTGCTTGAGATGCTTAAGCAGACCATACGTCCGGAGTTTCTGAACCGAATTGATGAGACCGTGGTATTTATGCCGCTTAAGGAAACTGAGATTAATCAGATTGTAGCTCTGCAAGTCAATTCTGTAGTCAGAATGCTTAAGGAAAACGGCATTACACTGAATGTTGACCAAACGGCCGTTGATATGATGTCAAAAGCCGGATATGATCCTGAGTTCGGTGCGCGTCCAGTGAAACGTGCCATACAGAACATGCTGCTCAATCGTCTGTCAACAATGATTCTGTCAGGGCAGGTTGACAGAAACAAACCAGTAAATGCCACCGTTCATGAGGGTGAGATTACATTCACCTGAATAAACTACTGAAACAAGAAACTGCAGAAATCAATAATCCCCTTTATGACTCAAAACATGTCATAAAGGGGATTATTGTCAACTATTGGAAAAGTAATTAGAGTTAGATTAGGTTCGTTGTTTTTTTCTGCGACAAATTTAAAGGTCATAATTGTCTTTAACTGTTTTTTTCTTTTCAAAAGTGTTAGTATTTGTTCCAAAACCACGGCCATTCGCGTATTTAGCGGTGTTTTTAGCATATCAGAACACACGTTAACTCTTTTTTAAGAAATGATAAATCAGAAATATTTAGAGCAAAAAAACAGCAACGATATAAGTGGTTATCCAAAAAATCAATTACCTTTGCAACCGCAAATGCAAATGGTACCTTGACCGAGCGGCTAGGTATCGGTCTGCAAAACCGAGTACGGCGGTTCGAGTCCGCCAGGTACCTCCAAAGCAATAATCCAGTCCAAAGGGCTGGATTTTTGCTTTGGAGATACCTGGAGAACTTTGGCAGAACCTTTTTTTATTTTAAATACGTTTTAACTGCGTTACGCAGGTGCGTGCGTTTTAATTCTCAATTTTCAATTCTCAATTCTCAATTTAGATTATAGTTGTACCTTTGCACCATGACACCAAAAGCAGTTATTCGATCTATGAGGCTCAGGACATTGCCGCTCTCTACTGCGGGAATTGTGCTGGGCATTATGTTGGCTTGTGCCGGGCATCAGGTGGCATGGTACGTCATACTGCTTACCATATTGACAACCGTTTCACTGCAGATACTCTCCAATATGTCCAATGAACTGGGCGACTGGCTTAGCGGTGTGGACGGCCAGGGACGTGAAGGACCTAAATATGGAATTGAGGGCGGCGGACTTACAGAGGATGAGATGCGGTCTTGCATCAGGATAATGGTGCTGGTATGCTGCATATTTGGATTAGGCATGATACGGGCTTCATTCGGGACCATATTCCGCATAGAATCAGAAATACTGGTAGTGTTGGGTGCCGCAGCCATCTGGGCCGCAATGCACTATACGCTCGGAAACAAGCCTTACGGATACAGGGGGTTAGGTGATATATTCGTATTCATATTCTTTGGATTAGTACCTGTTACAGGAGGTTTCTTTGTGTGCGCACAAACGTGTGAGTTCCCCACCCTGATCCCCGGAGCAGCCATCGGACTGTTCAGCGTTGGAGTACTGAACGTTAATAATATGCGTGACATGAAATCCGATGCAGGTACCCGCGTAACCGTACCGCTCAAACTGGGTGAACATCGCGCCAAAATATATCACACAATATTGATTATTGGCGGATGGCTTCTGATGCTGCTGTTCACCATCCTGTTCACCTACGGCTGGAAGCCATACCTTTATATTATCACTCTTCCGCTTTTTATAAAGCATCTTTATGGCGTATGGAGATGCTCCGGCCGTGAACTGGACCCGATGCTGCCCATGCTTGTTATTTCAACATTTATCTTTGCCCTGCTTGCAGGCACAGGTTATATTCTCCAATAATTATGCCCAAGAAAGAAGGAATACGCGAACTTTTTGATGACATTGCAGTCAAATATGACCGTTTCAACCATATCTCATCATTCGGAGCAGACCGTTCATGGCGCAGAAAGGCTGTACGTGCCATTGTCAACACAGACAAACCCATTCAGGTTCTTGACGTAGCCACCGGTACGGCCGATTTTGCCATAGCAGTATCCAAAAAAGCCGCTCAAGGTTCACATATAACCGGCATAGACCTGTCAGAGGGTATGATTGAAATAGGTAAAACCAAGTGTCAGGGACTGCCGATAGAACTGATGATAGGTGACGCAGAGAACCTGAACTTTGCAGACGACACCTTTGACCGTATATGCGTGGCATTCGGAGTCCGCAACTTTGAGAATCTCATGAAAGGTCTCACAGAAATGCAGAGGGTCCTCAAACCGGGCGGACGTTTGATCATTCTTGAACTGTCATATCCTAAGAATAGGTTGTTATTCTGGTTCTACAAGCTCTATTCGCTGAAAATAATCCCCAGGATAGGAGCAAGAATGACCGGAAACACAGGTGCATTCACATACCTGCCAGACTCAATACTCAAGTTTCCGCTCCCTGAAAAGTTCGTCCCCATGCTCCGTGAGGCCGGTTTTTCAAAAATTGACGCACATCAGTATATGTTTGGAGTATGCCGTATGTATTGTGCTGAAAAATGATTAAATTTGCGTTCTAATATATTTAAACCTACACAAAATGAAATCATTAAGTAAAACGCTGACTTTAGCAGCATTATTGATGGCTACCTTGTTTGCCGGATGTAAAAAAGAAGATGAGGATGAGATTTCATCTGACAGACTCAACAACGGAATTACTACCGTATGGTCTGATGACAGCACAATACTCATAAGCGTAGTTGATATGGGTAGAGGTGTCAGTTGGGCAACATGCAACGTTGGTTCCAACAGCCCCGAACAAGCTGGTCGCTATTTTGCATGGGCAGAAACAGAGCCCAAAAGTGAATATACGCGCCCAAAATACAAATGGTTCCATAATGGAGACATTGCCAATATCACTAAATATTGCACCCAGAAAGCGTATGCATATCACTCTACGTTTGATACCATAACTGTTCTGCAGCCATCAGATGACCCTGTTACGACCATCTATGGTTCTAAATGGCAAACACCGTCAAGTGCTCAATTCAGGGAGTTGATCAAACACAGCACAAGGACATGGGGTACGGTAAATGGAGTCTGGGGATGTTTGCTGACCAGTGACGCTAATGGTAACAGTGTGTTTTTCCCTGTAAGCGGTTTGTTTGACGGAAGTAAAATAACTCACACTTCAATAGGCTTTTACTGGACCAGGGATTTAAATGCCTCAACTCCAAACCAGGCCAATTCACTTTGGGTAAGGTGTGACGGTGATTTAAGTGACATTGAAGTTACCAGCACAGACCGTGAAAGAGGTCTCCAGGTCCGTGCAATCATCAAAACAAAAGATATAAAAAAATAAGCATATAAGATATGCTGTCATAATATGTTGGAAAAGCACATTGTTCTGGATGACGCAGACCCCGCGGTTTTCTACGGAGTCAATAACACGAATATGCAACTGCTCAAGGCTCTGTTCCCTAAACTGCGCATAGTGGCACGCGGAAATGTGCTCAAAGTAATGGGAAGTGATGATGACACTACCCGTTTTGAGCAGGTTGTACGTCGTCTTGAAAGATATT
>Ga0265301_10007663_pt1 | contig 10081 bp, 7 predicted proteins | sample AusTroGonzalo_MG_2_FD_193488 | JGI IMG/M metagenome (GOLD analysis project Ga0265301, IMG submission 193488) | Bovine rumen microbial communities from tropical cattle in Woodstock, Queensland, Australia - Gonzalo_04 | ecosystem: Host-associated > Mammals > Digestive system > Stomach > Rumen ...
GCTGGGAGCGTTAAACGGACTCTCGTTGTGTCGCATCATGCTTTCCTCGGTGGGACGGTAGACACCCATATAATAGGTATAGGCTCCCTCATAGAGTCCAATGTTCTCGGAAGCAAAGCGGGGATCACCAATAAAACGGTTCCAGAGGACAAGGGTCTCGTCGCTCTCAGTATCGGCATTCATCATCCAATTGTACTGGTGGTACAGCTTCAACATGCGCTCCGTACTGGCAGTGGGAGCACCGTTGGCTTCGTAACCATATTCATCGGCCAGCTTGGCAAGTCCATGGCCTATCACTTCGTGAGTAAGCACCTGACGGAACGTCTCGCTGCGTATGCTGTCGATAGTGCAGCACGCGGAAATGGCGTACTGACGTGGCTTTTTAGTCGACTCGTCGACGAGCAGGGCCGTGACACCGTTAGAGGCTGAGCTATTGAGGATAACCACGCTGATAGCACGGTCTAATTCAATGCCTGGCACCTTCTTGGTGTAGCTGACAATCTGATTCTGGTCAAAGTCGATAGAGGAAGTGGTGTTACTGGGGATACAGCTGAACACGGTGGAATGGTCTCTGGCAATACCGCTGTTGCGGGATACGGCCGAGACGGTATAGACATCGAAATAGTCGCGCAGCGAACGGACGGGCTCCTCGCTGAACAGGTTCTCCATAGCCTGATACATAGTTTGGAAATAGGTGCTGTCGGCAATGTCGCGGTCGGCATAGCCGTCACCCATCAGCACCAGCGTGATGCCTTTGCCCTGAGTTGACTTCTGGAGTACTGTCACCTCACCGTCGGCAGAGAAGTCGGACGACTCATAGGCATCGACGATTCCCTCCTGATAGACGTATGCGGTATCCAAGCCCACCCAGTCGCCGTCAGAATTTGGCACGGAAAGCACAAACGATGCCAAGCGGCTCTTTGACGAGGTGTTACGCTCCACAAACAGAGTCTGCGTCTCTCCTTCGAACTCGGCACGTGTCATCCGCGAGCCATTCATCCAATAAATCCAGTCGGCCTTGGTGTACCAGATGCTTAAATCATTTTTGGAAGCAATGTTGGTTCTGAAGCCCAGGCTCAAGGTGCCGCCCTCAGGACCGATGGTATACTCCTCGCGAGTGAAGACAGCATACTCACCGCTTTGCACTACTGTGACAGTCTTGCGGCTGCTGCCTGAGGAGATAATAATCTGGGCGCTGCGGAGGTTCTTGGTTCTGTTGGTGGCAGCGGCAATGACTTTCAATGTGTGACTGCCCGCCCCGCCTTTCGTGGATGAGAGGATAACCCAGTCGGCAGAACAAGCTGCCGTCCAGTCGGCGGAGGCATTGAACGAGAACGTAGTGCTCTCACCCACAACGGAATACAGCTCCACCACCGCTGAGGAATTGAGGGTGATGGAGTTGTCAACGTCATCCTTCTCCTTGCAGCTTGCCAAAAGGACAAGGAGCAGGAGGAGAATCGGCGTGAGGGCGTGTCTATAGACCGTCAATGGGGAGTTGGGACAATAATGGTTTTATTTCACCAGAATCACCAGATACTTGCTGGTAGACCAGAATAGCTGCGGGTCGGTGATACGAAGCACATATTGCTTATTGGCATCGCGCTGAAGCGTATAAGCGCTCGAAGGATGCGACGTCAACATCTTGGCAGAAGAGGAATAGAGCTTGATTTCCTTGTCGACACGGATGTCGATCTTGGTGAAGTACTCCTTATTGAAATTCGACTGCAGCACTTTGCCGTCGACAAGGATCTGCTGTTCCTTCAGCTCGTCCTTGGTACCAAAGACAAACCATGCAGAGTGGAGCTGCTTGTCCTGCAGGGAGATGGTCTCAGCACGCTGGTTGGTCTCGTTAGTCAGGTCGGCAACATCGGTGTTGAGGTTGGCCACCTTCTCATCGAGTTCCATAATGCGGATTTCCTTTTCGTCGAGCTGAGAGCGCAACTGCTGCAGCATCTGCTCCTTCTCTTCCATCTGTTGAGTCATGCTCTCAACCAGCTTGCGCAGGGCATCACTCTTGACGCTGCTCTCACGCAACTGCTGCTTCAGCTTGTTGATGAGCTCCTTGTTCTGAGCCATGGTGCTCTGAATGAACTGGATGTTCTCGCGAATGCGCTGCTTTGAGCTGGAACCTTCGCCCTGCTTGGCAACAGCCACGCGGTTCTGAGCCTCGGAAATCTGACGGAAACCATCCTCAATCTCAGTAAAGGTACCCATCATGTCGTTGATCTCATTGTCCTTCTGGGCAACAATCTGCTTCAGAGAGTCAACACTATGTGCAGCAGCAAGTTCTGCTTTCGAAGGTCCCTGTTCACAGCTGGCAAGAGCCAGCAGACATACTCCAAATAAAACTAATTTCTTCATAATCATATGGTTTTTTAATTCTTAATAATTCATGACTCCTGATAGCCTGCTAAGACTATCACTATTTCACCCTTTGGTTCATGGTCCTTGAAATGGGCAATAACCTCAGACAGCGTACCACGTACACTCTCCTCGTGAACCTTGCTGATTTCACGACAGACACTGACCTGACGGTCGGCACCGTAAGCCTCGGCAAACTGCTCCAGCGTCTTGACCAGACGATAAGGCGACTCATAGAAAATCATCGTCCGTTCCTCGGTAGCCAGACTCTTGATCTTTGTCTGCCGTCCCTTCTTCTGAGGCAGGAAACCCTCAAAGGCGAAGCGGTCGCACGGCAAACCGCTACTCACTAAGGCCGGTACAAAAGCCGTAGCGCCAGGTAGGCACTGCACCTCTACCCCAGCCCTGACTGCCTCGCGCACTAAGAAGAAGCCCGGGTCACTGATGCCTGGTGTGCCTGCGTCACTAATCAGAGCTACGTTCTCGCCTGCCAAGAGACGATTGACGATGCCTGCCGAAGTGCCGTGTTCATTAAACTTGTGATGGGAAAGCAACTGGTTTCTGATTTCAAAATGCTTCAAAAGAATACCCGACGTCCGTGTATCCTCAGCTAACACCAAATCCACCTCTTTTAATATACGGATGGCCCGAAGTGTCATATCTTCCATATTGCCTACGGGGGTAGGTACAATATAAAGTATTCCCATACAGCGGGCAAATGTAGTAAAAATATCAAAAAGGACAAAAAAACGGGGCCATTTCTTTACAATTTTTAAAACGTATTTGGATTTTTGTCCTATCTATAAGAGAAAAAACGTCAAAAATTTGCTCAATCCAAAAAAACATCGTACCTTTGCAGCCGATTTCGAAAAAAGAAGTCAGAAAGGTAGATCCGCTAGCTCAGTCGGTAGAGCACAACACTTTTAATGTTGGGGTCTTGGGTTCGAACCCCAAGCGGATCACAAAAAAAGAGAGGTTAGCGCCTCTCTTTTTTGTTTCCAGAAACATCAGATGGCCGCCAAGGCCAGCGAATGGTACTTCGACTCTGGGCTGTCGCTTCGTGAGGGAAGCACCACGGGACACAACGTTCCTTGTAGCACACCTGCCGTCTTGGCATAGCCAAAGAGCGTTAGTGTCTTATAGAAGACGTTGCCTGCGACGATATCAGGAAAGATGAGTGCATCGGCCTGACCGTCGATGGCAGAGTGTATACCTTTCTCATGCAGGCTCACGCTGTCGAGCGATGTTTTCAGATCCAACGGGCCGTCGATGATACACCGGCCGAAGTAGCCGCTCTGGGCCAGGGCAATGATATCCAGATAGTCCTTGGTATAAGGGAAAATCTTCTCGCTGACTTTCTCGGCACAGTGGATAAGCGAGATACGGGGTTCCTCGATGCCGAGGGCATGACAGACATAGTTCACATAGTGTACCTGCTGGCGGCGCTGTTCCTTGGTTGGGATGGGAATGACGGCTGCATCGGTAAAGAACAACAGCTTTTCGTATTTGGGAATCTCGGCCATAGCAACATGCGTCAGCACGTGACCCGGTCGCAGGATGCCTGTTTCCTTGTTCAGAATGGCACGAAGCACGTTGTCGGTATTGATAAGGCCTTTCATCAGGATGTCAGCCTCACCGTTTTTTACCATACTGACAGCACGGCGGGCACACTCGTCCTTGTCGTCTCCATCCACATAGACGGGTTCGATGAATCCCATTTCCTTTCCCTTTTCCACGGCGTAACGGGTCGATGCGTCGCCTGGACAGACGACAGCCACACGCTTACAGTTTCCTCGCTGTTGGAGGAAACGAGTCATGTCGTTTAATGTCTTAATTGGTTGCATAGCTTGTTGTTTTTAGCTTCTTGGCGCAAATATACACAATAATTCTCAAAAATACCATTTTATATGCTACTTTTTACTAAAAAAGTCGGGGAATTATGAATAATTTAGTATCTTTGCCCACGAAAACAAATCAAAGAATGAGGAAATACCTGTTTTTTGCTATTTTAACTATTACGCAATACACGAGTGCCCAGCAGCTGGCAATGACTTTACAATATGATAAGCCAGCCGACCACTTCGAAGAGTCGTTGCCTATCGGTAACGGCAAATTGGGTGCTTTGGTCTATGGCGGTGTGGAGGATAATGTGATTTATCTGAACGATATTACGTTGTGGACGGGAAAACCCGTGGACCGTAATCTCGATCGAGACGCCCACCAGTGGCTGCCAAGCATCCGCGAAGCCCTGTTTGCAGAGGACTATGCTAAGGCCGACTCCCTTCAGTTGCATGTGCAGGGACCTAATTCCCAGTATTATCAGCCGTTGGCCACACTTCATATCCGCGACCTCGGCCAAGGTGCTGTCAGCGGCTACCATCGCCAGCTGAGCCTTGACTCCGCATTGGTCAACGACAGCTATCAGCGTGGTGGACAAACCATCACCCGCGAGTATTTCGCCTCCTACCCCGACCACCTGATTGCCATACGGCTGCGCGGTGATATCAACTGTCAGCTCATGATGACAGGACAGACACCCTATCAAGCCAAGGCCAGCGGACAGCAGATAACAATGACGGGGCATGCTGTGGGCGACCCACAGGAGAGCATTCACTTCTGTACGATATTAAAGGTGAAGACCGACGGTAGTGTGGCTGCCAGCGACTCTACACTCACCATCACCAAGGCCAGCGAGGCAATTGTCTACCTGATTAACGAAACCAGCTTCAATGGTTTCGACAAGCATCCTGTCAAGGAAGGGGCTGCCTATCTGGAAAAGGCTACCGACGCCATCTGGCACACAGAGAACGTCAACTACGACGAAGCCCGCCGCAAGCACATAGCTGACTACCGTCAATACTTCGACCGCGTGAAGCTGCAGTTAGGTAGGCCTTTATCCTATAACGGCACTACGGAGCAGCTGCTCAGGGAATATCCCAACGGCGGAAACTTTAGCCGCTACCTTGAGACGCTCTACTTCCAGTATGGCCGCTACCTGCTTATCAGCTGTAGCCGTACGCCAGGCGTTCCTGCCAACTTGCAGGGCCTGTGGGCGCCGGCACTCTGGTCCCCTTGGCGTGGCAACTACACCATGAACATCAACCTCGAGGAGAACTACTGGCCTGCCTTCAACACCAATCTGGCAGAGTTGGCACTACCCCTCGACGGCTTTGTGCAGGCCCTGTCTGAGAACGGCAGCTACACAGCCTGCAACTACTACGGCATCAACCGCGGATGGTGCGCCAGTCACAACAGCGACATCTGGGCAATGACCAATCCTGTAGGCGAGAAGCGTGAAAAGCCGGAATGGTCGAACTGGAACATGGGTGGTGCCTGGCTTGTCAACGCCCTTTGGGAGCGTTTCCAATTCACTCAAGACAAAAAGTATCTGCAACAGGTTGCCCTACCCCTGATGAAGGGAGCTGCCGATTTCTGCCTGGACTGGCTCGTGGAGAACCCCAACCAGCCGGGCGAGTTGATTACAGCGCCCTCTACATCGCCAGAGAACGAATATGTCACAGACAAGGGCTATCACGGTATGACCTGCTATGGCGGGGTAGCCGACTTAGCCATCATTCGCGAATTGCTCCAGAACGTCATTACAGCTTGTAAGCTATGCGGTGGCGATGCTACTGCCTACGAGAAAGCCCTCGCCCGTCTGCGTCCATACACCATAGGCAGCAACGGCGACCTGAACGAGTGGTACCACGACTGGCGCGACTACGACCCACATCATCGCCACCAAAGCCACTTGATAGGACTTTATCCTGGCAGCCACCTGACCAGCCCTACCCTACAAAAGGCTGTTGAGCAAACCCTCCTGCAAAAAGGCGACGAGAGCACTGGCTGGTCAACAGGCTGGCGCATCAATCTTTGGGCAAGGCTCCATCGTGGCGAACAGGCCTATCACATCTACCAGAAGCTGCTGACATTCATTTCACCAAAGAATGGCACTAACTACAATCGAGGCGGCACCTACCCCAATCTGATGGATGCCCATCCGCCTTTCCAGATTGACGGTAACTTCGGTGGTACAGCAGGCGTCTGTGAGATGCTCCTGCAGTCACGCTATGAAACTGACGACTCACCAAAGGCAGCCAGCAAGTGGGTGATTGAGCTACTCCCTGCTCTGCCTGGGGCTTGGAAGGACGGTTCTGTCAGCGGCCTTTGTGCCCGTGGCGGCTTCGAGCTCAGCTTTTCATGGGCCGACGGAAAGGTCACTGAGTATACCATCACGTCAAAACATGGCGGCAGCGCCACCTTATTATATAATAATGACAAACAAACTGTCACGTTGAAAGCGGGACAGACTCAAACCATAAAATTATGAACAAACAGCAAATCAAGGAAACCAACATCGCCATCGCCGCATCATGGGACGGCGTAGTATCCATCGACGAAGACATTGTGCTGGCCGACCATATCGCTGAAATACCAGTGCCCCGAGACGCCCGTCGCATGAACTTCATCCTCATTGTTCTCTGCACGCAAGGCTCACTGAAATATACCCTTGACACCCAGCAGATAATTGCTACGCCTGGCGACGTGTTCATCATCTCGGAGCGCCATGTGGTGAATAACTACGAAGCTACGCCTGATATCAAGGGACAGGCCATTCTGCTGTCGGTTGATTTCTTCCGCGAGATTATCAATAATGTCAGTGAACTATCGGCTATTCTCCTCTATGCACGGAACTTCCCCATTATGAAGCTCTCTGAAAAAGAGATTTCCACCTTCAGCATTTATTTCAACGCCCTCAAGGATCGGATGCTCGACAAGACTAACCATTTCCGCAAGGCCCTTGTGCGCACACTGATGCAAGCCATGTTCTACGACCTGAGCAACGTCATCTACCAGTCAAGGGAGGCAGGGGAACAGCCTCTGAAGCGTAACGAGATCATCTTTACACGCTTCATTAAGCTGGTGGAGGAGCATTGCCGCCATGAGCGCCGCGTAGGCTGGTATGCAGAGCAACTGAACATCACGCCTAAATATCTGTCAGAATCCGTAAAGACAGTGAGCCGTCGTACACCCAACGAGTGGATCGACAACTACGTCTTGGCAGAGTTACGTGTCATGCTGCGTAACACCACCTATAGCATCAAGAAAATCACAGAGGACATGAATTTCCCCAACCAGTCGTTCCTTGGCAAATATTTCAAGGAACATGTTGGCATGAGTCCTTCAAAGTATCGCAGAAAAGAATAAAAGCTCTATAGGTAGCCCTGCGACCGCAACTCATCAGCAACGTCGCAGAGTTCCTGATACCATGCCTCGCCAAAGCGGCGAATAAGCGGTTCTTTTAGAAATTGGTATAAGGGTAGGTCAAGGGCCTGCCCTTTCTTGATGGCATCCTCGCAGATCTTCCAGCGGTTGTAGTTCAGGCCCACGACGCCGTTGCCGAATTCCTTGACTCGTATAGGATAGAGCGCACAGCTGACAGGCTTACAGAAGTTGGTCTTCCCTGCACGAAAAGCCTTCTCCAGTGCACAGAGGCAACTGTCGCCATCATAACACGTAAACACACAATCCTTCCCCCTCACGATACTCGTCACCAAGTCACCTTCCTGATCGGTGTAGGCCACGCCCTGACGATCGATGACACTCTGCGCCTGTGCCGACAGGTCAGACCACACAGTATCGAGTGCGTCCTCAATTCCAGCAATCTCATCCAGTGTCACTGGCGCACCAGCATCGCCTTCCACACAGCAGATGCCCTTGCACTTCTCATAGTCACAGCAGAAGCGTTCTGTCAGTATCTCTGAGGATATCAGTATGCCGCCGACGTCAAGGATAGGAGGAAGGTCTTTTACCATACGATGGGTTCTATTCCATTCTGTTTCAGATACTCGTTGCAGCGCGAGAACTGGTGCTGTCCGAACCAGCCGCCACGATTGGCAGAAAGTGGAGAGGGGTGGACAGACTCCAACACGAGGTTGCGGTCTTTCGGAATCATATATGCCTTACCGCGGGCATAGCCGCCCCAGAGCATATAGACCAAGTGTTCGCGATGGGAGGCCAAGGCCTGAATGGCGGCGTCAGTAAACTTCTGCCAGCCTAACGATGAGTGACTATTGGCCTGATGAGCACGAACGGTCAGCGTAGCATTGAGTAGCAATACACCCTGTTTGGCCCAACGCGTCAGATTGCCTGTCGGCGGTACGGGCGTTCCAAGGTCCTGCTCAATCTCCTTGAAAATGTTTTGAAGCGATGGAGGAAACTGTACCCCGTCCTGAACAGAGAAACTCAGTCCATGGGCCTGTCCTGGCTCGTGGTAGGGGTCCTGTCCGATGATAACCACCTTCACCTGGTCGAACGGGCACAGGTTAAAGGCATTGAAAATCAGCCTACCTGGAGGGTAGCAAGTCGTCTGCTGATATTCCTGTCTAACCGAAGTGGTGAGTCCGAGAAAATAAGGCTTCTCGAACTCACCACCAAGATGCTGTTTCCAGCTTTGTTCTATCTGAACGTCCATTAGTCTGTAATCAGATTCTCACCAGTCATATCGGCAGGCTGCTCCAGTCCCATAATGTGGAGGATAGAGGGAGCAACGTCGGCCAGACGGCCATCCTTAACCGTAGCTGAGTTATTGTTGGTGACATAGATAAACGGTACGGGGTTCAGCGAGTGGGCTGTATTGGGAGTGCCGTCGGCATTGATAGCGTTGTCAGCATTACCGTGGTCGGCAATGATGATAGCCTCGTAGTCGTTGGCCTTGGCAGCCTCAATCACCTCGCGGACGCAGTTGTCAACAGCCCATACGGCCTTGGCAATAGCGTTGTAGACACCCGTATGGCCTACCATATCGCCGTTGGCGAAGTTCACCACGATAAAGTCATACTTGGCCTCATTGATGGCAGCCACCAGCTTGTCCTTCACCTCGTAGGCACTCATCTCGGGCTTCAGGTCGTAGGTAGCCACCTTCGGAGAGGGCACCAGAATACGATCCTCATTCTCATAGGGAGCCTCGCGACCACCGTTGAAGAAGAAGGTGACGTGTGCATACTTCTCTGTCTCGGCAGTGTGGAGCTGCTTCTTGCCCTGCTTGCTCAGATACTCGCCTAAGGTGTTTTCTACGTTCTCCTTGGGGAAGAGAATGTGTACACCCTTGAAGTTGGCATCATACGGCGTCATGCAGTAGTACTGCAGGCCAGGAATGGTCTTCATGCCCTGCTCAGGCATATCCTCCTGCGTCAAGACGATGGTCATCTCCTTGGCACGGTCGTTACGGAAGTTGATGAAGATGACGACATCACCCTCCTCGATGCAGCCGTTGACGCTGGCATTGTGGATAGGCTTGATGAACTCGTCCGTCACGCCCTCGTCATAACTCTCCTGCATAGCCTGCACCATATCGGTGGCCTGCTTACCAGTGCCATTGACAATCAGGTCGTAGCCTTCCTTCACACGCTCCCAGCGCTTGTCGCGGTCCATAGCGTAGAAGCGGCCTACGATGCTGGCGATGGCGGCATCATTGTCAGCACAAACCTTTGTAACCTGCTCAATAAAACCCTTACCCGACTTCGGGTCTGTGTCGCGGCCATCCATATAGCAGTGAACGAACAGCTGATTCTTCAGGCCGTAAGCCTTACCTATTTCGATGAGCTTGAACAGATGGTCGAGGCTGGAGTGTACGCCACCGTCAGAGCAGAGGCCCATCAGGTGCAGCTTCTTGTTGTTCTCCTTAGCATAGGTGTAGGCAGCCTTCACCTGCGGGTTC
>Ga0265301_10007671_pt1 | contig 10069 bp, 8 predicted proteins | sample AusTroGonzalo_MG_2_FD_193488 | JGI IMG/M metagenome (GOLD analysis project Ga0265301, IMG submission 193488) | Bovine rumen microbial communities from tropical cattle in Woodstock, Queensland, Australia - Gonzalo_04 | ecosystem: Host-associated > Mammals > Digestive system > Stomach > Rumen ...
GCCGGCGCCGCGGAGGACATCCGGCAGATGCCCATGCAGATGCATACCCTCATCAGCGAGGGCAGCGGCGGGATCTCCGGCGGCCAGAAGCAGCGGCTGATGATCGCCCGGGCGATCGCGCCGGGGCCGAAGGTGCTCCTGTTCGACGAGGCCACCAGCGCCCTCGACAACATCACCCAGAAGATCGTGTCGGATTCCCTGAACAGCCTGAACTGCACCCGCATCATCGTGGCGCACAGGCTCTCCACCATCCGGCAGTGCGACCGGATCATTGCCCTGGACGGCGGCAGGATCGTGGAGGACGGCACCTATGAGGAGCTCATGGCGGCCGACGGCTTCTTTGCCGACCTCGTCAGGCGGCAGCAGGAGGAAGCATGAAGGATCAGACGCTTCTCATCTATTTCAACACCCTGCTGGACACGGGCTGCTTTGATTTTCTGCTTCCGGCGGCGCGGCAGGATGTGGGAGAGGTCCTTGACTCCCTTCCGGAGGCGGAGCGGATCGTCGCGCCGTCTGCCCGGGAGGACCTGGAGCGGCTGCTTCTCGAGCGCCTGCGCGTTCTGTACGCGGGGCTTCTCATCTCCCTGCTGAATCAATATCTGAAGACGTATGACTTCGCGGAGACGCTGCACCCCACCGGGCGGAACCGGGAGGCGCTCCGGCGCGCGGCTGCCGACCTGCGGCGGATGCTCGGCGGCGCCGGGCGCGAGGGCCTGTTTGAGGAGTATGTGATGCTCCCCGGCTACGAGGAGCGCATCCGCGAAAATTACAAAAACCACATCCGGGAGCTCCTTTCCCGCTATCTGGCAAAGGAAGCGGAGCTGGGCGTCCGGTTCTTCGGCGGGGAAGTGCCCGGAGCGATCCTGGGCTTCGACGCTTCCGGCGCGGATATGCACCGCCGGGGCCGGACCGTGACGCAGATCCGGACCCGGGCCGGGAGCTGCTTCTACAAGCCCCACGACTGCGGGCTCGATCTTTTTTACCGGCAGGTCGTCAGCCGGTGGTTTTCGGACTGCACGGAGGCGCCGGAGGTGATCCCGGGCGACGGCTACGCCTTCGTCAGCGCCCTCACCCGGCGGGAGCTTCCGGAGGAAGGGGCCGCGGTTTCCTACTATTACCATTTCGGGATCCTGGCCGCTGTCCTCCACGGGCTCGGGAGCAACGATATGCACGCGGAAAACGTCCTCCCCTGCGGGGACCGGCCGTGCATCGTCGATATGGAATCCGTGGTCAGCACCCACCGAAAGCCGCCGCGGCAGGGAATATCCCGGGAAGAAGAGGCGGATCTCCTGTTTCGCGGCCTGGGTGCCTCTGTGCTGCATGTGACCTTTCTGCCCGTGCGGCTGCACAGGGGCGGGGTGATCTCGCCCCTGTACCGGGGAGGAGGCGCCGATGGATATCTGCCCTTTTACGGGCAGGCGCGGTACACGGTCGAGGGCTTTGAACCGGATTTCCTGCGGGGCTTCCGGGAAGGCTACCGGCGGATGATCGGCCACAGGGACGATATCCTGGCGCTGCTTTCCGGCTGCAGCGGCGCCCTTGTCCGGATCATCCCCTTCAACACATTGTATTATGTACGCTGCCGGGCCCGGCTGTTTTCGGCTCAGGCGCTCCGATCGCCGGACGAGGCCGAAAAAGTCCTGGCTGACCTTGCCCTCCCCTTCACCTGGTACGGAAGCGAGGTCAACCGGAACCAGCTCCGCCTCGAAACGGCCGCTTTGCGCGAGGGGGACGTGCCCTACTTCTGCGCCCCGATGTGCTCCTGCGACCTGTTTGGGAACGACGCGGGCGAGCCGGTGCAGAAGGATTATCTGAGCCTCTGCGCGGACGAATACACCAGGAGGAGCCTTGCCCGCCTGTCCGGCCGGGAGCTGGCCTTCGAGGAGGAGCTTCTGAAACGGTGCTTTACCCATGCCCCGCTGGATGTACCGGTTTCGGAGGAGGAGGCGGCGTGGCCCTGGGCAGCGCCGGAGGCGATGCCCGCGGAACAGGCGTTCCGCCTCGGAGCGGGGCTCTTTGAGGAGATGCTCTCCGACCGCTTCCATCTGACGGACGGGACGCCGGTGTGGCTGTCGTGGGCCTCCCCGGCCCGATACGACACCGGCGGGCTGGACCGGCTGGCGGGAGCTCTCCTGCTTGCCGGGCGGGTGCTCTCCTGCGGGATGCTGTCCGGGCTTCACGGGAAAGCCGCGGCTTTTGTCCGGGAGGCGGAGGAAAGCATCGGGAGGCAGCTTTCGGTTTTTCGCAGGACGGACGCCCAAACCCTTCGGACCCGGGGCAACCTCGGCCTCGCCGCAGGCCTCGGCAGTGTGCTGCTGAGCCTCGGGGCCCTGGCGGAAAAAAGCGCGGCAGCCGTCAGAGAGGCGCTGCTTCAGTATCTGGAGGAATGCGAGGTCTGGAAAACGGACCGGTTGGATCTGCAGCACGGCCTTGCCGGACTGCTGGCGGGCATGCTGTCCGGCGGCGGGACGGCTCACGAACGGATGATCCGGGCCTGCGCCGCCCGCCTCCTTGAAATGCCCGGGGAGGAGCCGGACGGCTTTACGGGCCTCGCCGGCACGGGCGCCGCCCTTGCGGCGGCGTACCGGGCGCTGGGAGAACCCGCCTATGCCAAAGGCGCCGCCGAAGCGTTCGCCCGGGTCGGGCGGCAGTATGTGCCTGCGCTGAACGGCTGGCCGGAGAGCGGCACGGTATGGAGATGGGCGGCCGGACGGGCGCCGAAGGCCGCGGGGATCGGCCTGTGCGCGCTGCGGGCGCTGGATGCGCTCGGCGGCTGCCCGGAGGCCGTGCCCGCGCGGGAGGTGCTGGAGCTGGCGGTAAAATCCCAGCAGGACGAGGCTGAGCTGTACTGGAATGACTCCCTGTACCGGGGGAACGCCCTGTCTGTCCTGTTTCTGACTCGTGCCGGAAAACAGCTCAACGATCCGGCGCTGACAGAGCGGGCAGGGATTCTTCTTGCCGGTATGAACGCGTGCCGCGAAAAATACGGGGCCTTCCATCTGATGGAGCGAGGCGTCAGAAACTGCTTTGACGTCTCCTTCCCGGAGGGATCGTCCGGCATCGGATACGCGGCGCTCATGTATGGAGAGAGCAAGTTATGATTAAGGTCTTTTCTTTTATCGCTTCCATGGCCGGCGAAAAATCCGCCACGGCGAGATATTCGGATGATCTGGCCGCGGTGCTGCGGAAAACAGCGGAAGCGGCAGGGGAGGAAATATCCTACGAGAGGATGACCGGCAATCAGCTCCGCGTGGATTACTGCCTTTCCTGCCTAAACTGTTTCCAAAAGGGCCTCTGCCCGCTGGACAGCCGGGACGATATGCTGATCCTCAAGCAAAAGCTTCTGGAAAGCGATATCCTGTTTATCGGCTCTCCCGTTTATATGGGGGAGATGTCCGGCCTCATGAAAAGCGTGGTGGACCGGCTGGCCTATTGGGGGCATCGGTATGAGCTGGCGGGAAAGCCCGCCGCCATCTTCACGACCACCGATTCGAGCTTCGGCCAGGAGGTCGCGGACAGGCTTGCGGACAGGCTGGAGTTCTCGGGCCTCGTGCCAGTGCATATCGGGCACGCCAAAAGGGGGATGGGACTCCATCCCAATCTGTATCTTGCGTCGGACATGCAGCCCGTATACGAGGAGGCGGCCCGAAAGCTCCTGCGGGCGCTGGCGTCACCCGCCGACTTCCTCGGGGAGTTTGCCGAGATCAGGTTCAGGGGCCGGAAACGGCTTGCAAGCCGGGGGCTGAAGCTGGCCGGGATTACCGGAATCCCGGCGTGGGAAGAGTGCCTGGTCCTGGAGCGGCGCGGGATCTTGCGGGCCGAAACCTATGCGGACTACCTGCGCGATGCTTCGCGGGGCAAAAGAGGAGAATAAATGGAGTGGTCTGTCTATTTTCAGAATCCGGAATTCATGGAGAAAACGCGCTTTCATCTGATCCTGCCGGAGATGGAGCCGCTGGTCAGGACCTGGTGCGGGATCCGGGCAGGCAGCCGGGTCCTGGACGTGGGCTGCGGCACCGGATATTTTACCCGTCTGCTCGCGCGGGGCGAGCCGGGGGTCCATGTGACGGGCGTGGATCTGGAGCAGCCCTTTATCGACTACGCCCGGAAACGAAACGGGGAGGAAAGGCTCCCGGTCGCCTATGTGCAGGCGGACGCACTGGCGCTGCCCTTTGAGGACGCCTCCTTCGACGTCGTGGCGAGCCACACCTTTCTGACGGTGGTGGACAGTCCCGCAAAGGCGCTGAGGGAGATGCTCCGTGTCCTTCGCCCCGGCGGGGTTCTTGCCTCCGTCACGCCGATGAGCTTTTATCCCGAAGCGATGCACCCGGGGGTGTATCCCGAAACAAGTACCTGGGCGAAGGAATTTGCGGCGCTGCGCGAAAAGCTGATCCTCGCCTATGAAACAATCGATCCGGCGATGGGCCGTGCCAGAGGCGCGGCGCCTGCGGCGATGCCGCGTTTCCTGGCCGCCGCCGGCCTGGAGCGTGTGTCCGCCTACCCGCTGGGAAAGCTGTTTTCCCTCTCCAACGCGACCCTCTCGGAGGAGGAAAAGCTCGCGTGGATCGGGTACTACGAGGCCTCGGAGGAGAAAAAGCTTGATACGTTCATGGCGCTTCCGGAGATGCTTGACTGTTTCTCCCCGGCACAGGCGGAGCGCTACCTTGCTCTCCTGCGGGAAAAATGCGGCTGGCTGCGGGAGCATCGGCATGAAAACAAAGTATGGGAATGGTCCGGCGGGGCAAATCTGCTGGTGACCGGACGGAAAAGGGATCTCACATGGATAAACTGGCTCTGACGGAATATGTAACAGAATACGACACGACAAAATACAAAGCGTGTCCCCCCGCCGAAACCGTCGAAAGGCTTCGGGCGATCCTGCGGAATAACGGGATCGGGACCGAGGAAACATGGATCGACTCCGGCATCGAAGAGATCTGCTCCGTCCGCGTCACGGTCAAAGGGACGGCTATCGGCCAGAACGGCAAGGGGACGAACCGGGAATACGCGCTGGCCAGCGGGCTTGCGGAATTCATGGAACGGCTCCAGACGGGATATCTGTTCCCGGAGGAATCCTGTGCGCCCTTTGACAGAGCCTGGATGGATCCCCGGGCGCTCGCGGAGGCAGGCGGAGCCCTGCTCGGCGACACGCTTCGCAGCATCCGGCAGGCGGACGGGGAGGACTACGACGCGGCGGCGCTCGAAGCATATCTCGATCCGTGGCGGTTTGACGCGCGGGACGGCCGTATGGCGGTCATCCCCTTCCGGGAGCGGAAGACGGGCCGGACGCACTACCTCCCCGAGAGCATTCTCCGGGCGTATTATTTTACCAACGGCTCCTGCGCGGGAAACACCGGGGAGGAGGCCATGATCCAGGGCTTGAGCGAGATCGCGGAGCGCTATGCCTCCCTCCGGATCATGTCCGGGCGTCTGACGCCGCCGCTGATCCCCGACGGGGCCTTTGCCGGCATACCGCTGCTGAAAAAGGCCGTCGACGCGATCCGGGGTACGGGCTGCGAGCTGCGCGTCCTGGACGCCTCTTTGGGCATGGGGCTTCCTGTCGTGGCCGCTGTCCTGAACGACCGCCGCCACGCGAAAACCATCCTGCGCTTCGGCTCGCATCCCCGGTTCGAGGTTGCCCTCGAGCGGTGCCTGACGGAGATCCTGCAGGGCAGGCATATCGACCGGCTGGAGACGGCGCCGGTGTTTGACTTCGACCGGGACGGGGACAGCACCGGCCATCTGAACGTATTCAATTTCATGAAGGCGGCTTTGGGCCAGTTCCCGGTACAGATCTACGGGAAAACCCCCTCCTGGGACTATGCGCCCTTTGCGCCGGCGCCGGAGACCCGCGGCGGTCAGCTTCGGTTCCTCCTGGACCTCTATGACCGGCTCGACTGGAATCTCTATGTCCGGGATTGCTCGTTTTTGGGCTTTCCGTCCTTTCAGCTCCTGGTGCCCGGCGTGAGCATGGTGTTCAATTTCGGTAAGGCGAGGCAGAGGGAGAGCCTCCAATCCTTCCGGTCGGCGCTGATCCGGCCGGATCGCTGGTCCTATGAGAATCAGCGCGCGGCACGGCGGCTTGCCGTCAGCAAAATGGGCTATCTGGCGGAAAGCAGCTTCTCCTCTCTGGCCGGGCTGCCGGTGTATCCGAAGCTTCTGGGGCTGGAGCTGGACGCCGGCCTCCTGGCCGGGCTTCTGAGCCTTTCCCTGCTGGACCGAAAGAGAGCTGCCCTCTTCCTTTCGCCCTACTGCTATGGCGAGGGCGGGAAGGTTACGGGTGTCTATCCCCTTGTGCAGATGCTTAAAGGCCGCATGTCCGGGGATGTGATTTCCGCCATGGAAAGCATCTGCGGCGAGCGGGCTGCGGCGGAAGCGAAGGATGTGATCTTAAACCCCGAAAAGTACCTTCCCGTGTTGACCTGCCCGGACTGCGAAGGCTGTCCGTCAAAACCGGACTGCGCCGCGCCGCAGATCCGTGCGCTGTGCAGCCGCCTCATCCCTGTGAAATGAAAAACAATGAGACCGGCTCGCATACATCCCGGAGCCGGCGGAGCAGCTGAAGGACGAGCAAAACCACCGGTTGAACCGGTGGTTTGATCAGGTCCTGTAAGGGCCACGCTCCTGCGGCAGCCCCTTAAACGATTTGTTCTTTACAGATTGCTCAGAGCACTCAAACGGCCGCAGCCGCACCCCAGGAGACCGCAGATACCACGGTTGCTACTGAAACTGTCACAGATGCGACAACATCCCCGGCGTCTCCGCCGGAAGACTTTGCCAGATCATCATCTGTGAGATCCTCGTCCATGGCCTCTTTGATCTTTGTCATTTCGGTAACGAATTCTTCTTTGGTGAACCCGGGCTGGATACTGCTGGCAAGTTCATACGCCTCATCCGGATCTTTGATTTGTGCGAAGCGTGCCTGAAGTTCCGAATCCGCCGCCATTTTCTCCAGGAATACTTTGATGTTTTCGTTCATAGTGTCGCTTCCTTTCTGTAATATAAAATTCTGTGTATCCCGTTATACCACCTTCATGGGATGTTTTTCAACTGTCTGAGCATGTTTTAAAACGGCTGAAACACGTCCCGTTTTCTTCAGCAACGAATCCCGGCTGGTTTAAATTCCGCACATACGCAACGGCTCACTGCGGAGAAACTCATAGCTGATTCCTGCCGAATCCAGTTCATCCAGGAAACATCTGAAGTACTTATCCGAAGAAAAAGGTTGCAGGAACGAAAGAAAGAAACTGTGCTTAATGCATGAGATTTCACAGAGAATATCTGTAATCTTTGACAGCGAAGTTACGATATACAGCTCTTCGATATAGGGATCCAGCGGTCCGAAGTTTCTGCTGCTGACATAGGATACGCAAATGCTTGCCTGCGCGATATCAGGGGACGGAGGCGGCAGCATCCGCTTCATCTGCCTGATTTCCCAGAGGGAATTCTCCGGCTGGGCCTGCAGCATCAGTTGTCCGCGGGCAATTGTGTTTACTTTGGTGAAATCTTCCATATCCCGTTCCTTCGGAAAATCAAGGATGGCTCCGCCCACAAACATACGATAATTATGAGGAAGCCCCAGCATCGCCTTGTGATCGATGCATACGGCTACGGTAACAGGTTTTTCACTTTCCGGATCCAGACGTCTCGCTGCTTTTGCCAGCATCACGGATATCAGTACATTCGGGCTGCCGTCATAGTCCCTGCAGTACTGCATGATCTGCGCTTCAGAGAGCTTCACGAAAAAAACCGTTTTGCCGGTATCCGCTGCGTCAAGCAGCCGAAGGAAATCGGGGATCGGTTTCTTTTTGTACAGGGGGGCTTTTATACTGTCAGTATCCAGGTTCCGGAACGGATTTCCCGTTTCAGATTCCGGAATCACATCACCCGGCAGACAGAATCCGGCCGGATCAAAAGCTTTCCCGCTTGCTTTTGATAAATACAGGAACATGGTACTTTTGATATAGGGCATCAATCCCGATCCGTCGGTCAGGGAATGGGGAATCTCAAAGGCCAGCCGGTGACCTTCGTATTTCCAGGCTCCGAGATGGTAGTTGGATGCTTCCGAATGAAAACGGATCGGTTCCCAGGTGTTCCGGACCGTCATGGGCAGTTCATTCGGCACGGTGATCAGGTCATCCCCTCTGTATGCCGGTTTTACGTAAAAGTATGGAAAACGCATCCTGATTTCTTCTACGGCACATCGGAGAATATCTCCGTCTACGGGATCCCGGAGTGTCAGGATTGTGCCCATGGTGTTATGATGTTCAGGATCAGACAAATTCAGAATCGGTTCATAATATTCCGGCATTGTTTTCCTCCTGCACAGTGATGGAACGAAAAAAACAAAGTGATCCCGCGAACCATTATATCATACCATGTGAGTATTATGAAACGGAGGAAGATTTCTGTCAATGCACAATCAGATGGACCGCAGGTTCACCATCCTGGCGGACAGTGTGATCAGGGAAACATAGGTCAGCAGGCAGCCGGCGGCTTGACCGACAACATGGGAAATGATAAACTTAACAAAAAATAAAGAGTCCCGGCATGTCCGACCTTTGAATCATGAGGAACATCATCAATGAGAAAACTGTTTTCTTTAACCGTGGTTTTTCTGCTGGCAATGAGCATATTGACGGTTCCGTCAATGGCGGCGGGGGAGAATGACGAGGGTGCCTTCGGCTATTTATCCTATCTCAGTATGGCAGAAACGGATTATGCTTCAAGGCATGCTGCCGAACGGCCTGCGTTTGATTATCTGCAGGAACACGGCGTTTTGGAATCCGCCGGACGTGGAGATTCACGAACGGGGGATGATTGCTTATGACTCGCTGGACGCTTTGTTTATGGGCCTGCAGACCGGCGAAATCAATGCCATGGATGTACCGAGCTGCACGGCAAGGTATATGTGCGCAGTAAATGATCAGGTGAAACAGGTCGTTCTGTATTATCCGGAAAAGGCACAGGGATTCTCACAGGATCTGCTGGATCGCCTCTGCAACGGTTACTCATTCATGATGCTGGAAGAGAATACGGAACTGCGGGATCAGTTCAATGAAGCTATCTCCGCGATGAAGGCAGACGGTACCCTGGACCGACTGATCAAAGAGCAGATCGACGATGTCATCGCGGGAAAAGATGCTGTGCCGATCGAAATGCCTGTGTTTGAAGGCGCGAAGACAGTGAGGGTAGGTGTTACCGGAGCTATACCGCCCATGGATTATATGACTCCTTACGGTATCCCGGCAGGCTTTAATACAGCTGTGCTGGCCGAGATTGGTACTCGCACAGGTATGAATATTGAATTGGTGCAGGTGGACAGCGTGAGCCGTGCCCTTGCGCTTTCTCAGAATTATGTGGATGCAGTGTTCTGGACCCGGGGATCATCTGAGGGAATGGTCACGGATGGGATTCCTTCGATGAGTGAAGAAGAACTGAAAGCATATCAACAGGAAAAAGCAGCACAGCACTCAGAAGAAGAAAATGCGATCATGAGTGCTCTCCGTCGATCTTTTCCTTTTGAAAAATATGCTTTACGAGATATGCCGGAAGGTACGATCGCCACAGTTCCATACTATACAGACCTGAACGTGCTGGTTGTCCGGAAGTGACCGTGCCGTAGGGAAGGCAAACTGCCTTGCTTCTTCGAAGCAGGGCTTTTTTTCTTTTTGGCGAATATTCAGATGTGGATACGATCGGTGTTCAGTATCACTTTGCATTTTCCCGGACATGGGGGTATCATAATGAGCATGAAACCATATTCTTTGAAGGAGAAAGGAACCCATGAAGAATAAGCTGTTCGGCTCGGGCGGGAAGAAGGAAGGCCGCGATGCCTTAGGTTTGCTTTGCCTGGCTGCGACGTTTATTTTTCCGCTGGGGCTGATCTATGTCTTTATCCGCCTCCTGAACACGCAGGGAGCTCCCGTCTGGTATCTGTGGCTGCACGGGATCATCACGGTCGGGTTTCTGATGCAGGTAATCCAGTTCTTCCGGATGGGCCTGATCCGCGCGGTGCACAATTGGCGTGCCGGCAGGCGCGGGGAAGGGAGAAACGGATGAACGCGTT
>Ga0265301_10007672_pt1 | contig 10068 bp, 7 predicted proteins | sample AusTroGonzalo_MG_2_FD_193488 | JGI IMG/M metagenome (GOLD analysis project Ga0265301, IMG submission 193488) | Bovine rumen microbial communities from tropical cattle in Woodstock, Queensland, Australia - Gonzalo_04 | ecosystem: Host-associated > Mammals > Digestive system > Stomach > Rumen ...
CACCGGCATCGACCAGACAGTCTACATGGTGACCAACGTCCCTACCAACATCCCTGGCCTCGTCGACACATGTCTGCTCATCCTCCACGACTGGTCAAGCTTCATCGCTCTTGAAGAAGCTGAGATCGACAACGAACGTGGTGTCATCCTTGAAGAGCTCCGCACACGTGAGGACGCTAACCAGCGTATCATGGAGACCATCCTTCCAATCATGTATCCAAACAGCCCTTACGCAAACCGTTTGCCAGGCGGTCTCCCGGAAGTCGTTGCAAACTTTGAGTATCAGACTCTCCGCGACTACTACCACAAATGGTATCGTCCTGACCTCCAGGGCATCATCATCGTCGGTGACATCGACGTCGACGCTATCGAGGCACGCATCAAAGAGATGTACGCCGACATCCCAACTCCAGTCAACCCGGCACCAAGACCGCAGTTCATGATTGAAGACAACGTCGATCCTATCGTGGCAATCGCTTCAGACCCAGAGGCTACAAACTACAGAGTCAACATTTATTATAAGACAGAAGCAACTCCTGACTCATTGAAAAACGACCTCAACTACTGGATCGGACAATATGCAACAGGCATCATCAGCAGCATGGAAATCAAACGTTTGCAGGAAATCACACAAAAAGCCAACCCTCCATTCGTTTACGGTTACAGCTATTATTCAAATTACTACATCGCTCCTACTGAGGACGCCTGGACAAGCATTGCCATGGCTAAAGACGCAGCAGGCATCGACGAGGCTCTCACAGCTCTCGTGACCGAAAACAACCGTATGGCTCAGTTCGGTTTCACAAACTCAGAATATGAAAGAGCAAAAGCTGACTTCCTCAAACAGATTGAAAGTCAATACAATGAGAGAAACAACACTAACAATGACCAATATGTCAACGAATGCCTTGAAAACTTCCTCAGCAATGAGCCTATGATGGGCATCGAGACAGAATATGCTCTCTATCAGCAGATTATCCCAAGCATCCCGCTCGAGGTTATCAATATGTTCGCTCAGCAGCTCATCCACGACGACAACCTCGTCATCACTGTGACAGCACCTAAGAAAGATGGTGAGACTCTCCCGACAGTCGAAGAGATCCTTGCAGCTTATACAGCAGCCAACGCTATGGTTGTAGAGCCTTATGCAGAAGAGACATTCGACGGCCCAATGGTTGAGAACATGCCAAAACCTGGTAAGATTAAGAAAGAAGTGGATTGCCCACAATTCGACGCTAAAATATTGACACTCAGCAACGGCATGAGAGTTTTCTATAAGAAGACCAACTTCAAGGAAGACGAGATTCGTTTCACAGCCAACAGCTGGGGCGGTATCTCAGCACTCAAACAGGAAGACTTCATCACTCTTCAGAATCTTGACGACGTCATCACACTCGGCGGCGTTGGCAACTTCAGTGCCACCGACCTCCCGAAAGTGCTCGCAGGCAAGAGAGTGCGCGTGTCACTATACATCAGCAGCTATTCAGAAGGCATGAGCGGTAGCTGCTCACCTAAAGACCTCGAGACCATGATGCAGCTCATCTACCTGTACTTCACAGCACCTCGCGCAGATGAAGAGGCATTCCAGTCATACGCTCAGCGTACCAAAGCAGCCCTTGAAAACCAGGAGCTCAACCCAATGGTCACCTTCTCTGATTCACTTATTAAGGTGATGTACAACAACCATCCTCTTCGCATGAGAATGAAATCTGAAGATGTCGACAAGATCGATTACGCTAAATCAATGGAGCTCTAAAAAGACCGCTTCAATGATCCTAACAACTTCATATTCTACTTCGTAGGAAACATCGACGAAGACGCATTCAAGCCATTGGTAGAACAGTACTTGGCTTCTCTGAAGAAGAACAAACGTAAAGAAAGCTGGAAAGACATCAACCTCAGCATTTCTGATAACGACTACATCTGCAAATACGACAAAGAAATGCAGAATCCTAAGGCAACCGTTTATATGATTATCAACGGCACTATGGAATACAGCTATCGCAACCAGTTGTATATGGATGCTTTGAGCGATGTCATGGACATCTACTACACACGTACCATCCGTGAGGAAGAAGGCGGCACATACGGCGTCGGCGTCATGGGTCAGGTCACTGACAAACCAAAGAACGCTTACCTGTTCCTTATCGCTTTCGACACAAACAAAGAGATGCACGAGAAACTCATCGCCAAGGTCTTTGAAGGCCTCGAAGATGTCGCACAGAACGGTCCTGCTCAGGAAGACTTGACAAAAGTCGTTGAAAACCTCTATAAGAAACGTGCCGAGAACCTTGAAGAGAACAGCTTCTGGCTTGAAGCCCTCGACACATTCGAAGAAGACCACGTCAACATCGTGGCTGAATACGACGAGATCGTGAAGAGCATCACTCCTCAGTCAATCGCCGACTTCGCAAAAGAGGTTTTGAAAGGATACAAGAAGGAAATCGTTCAATTACCATCTGACAAATAACATTAAAAAATATTGATATGACAGAAAAACTTCAGACTTTACGCGACAATGCGGCCATGAGATGGATCGCTTTGCTGCTGTTGGCGTTGGCAATGTTCTGCGCCTACATCTTCATGGACATCTTGTCCCCTATCAAGGACTTGATGCAGACACAGCGTGGTTGGGACAGCCTCGCATTCGGTACAATGCAGGGTTCTGAGACCTTCCTCAACGTGTTCGTTTTCTTCCTCATCTTCGCAGGTATCATCCTCGACAAGATGGGAGTTCGTTTCACAGCAGTGTTGTCAGGCGCTGTGATGCTCGTCGGCGGCTTGATCAAATATTACGCCATCAGCGAGAGTTTCTTTGGCAGCGGTCTTGAGAGATGGTTCACCGAAAACCTCAACTACATCCCAGTTTTTGAAGAACTTGGCGTTTCTCCGTTCTACAGAGGCATGCCTGCTTCAGCTAAGATGGCAGCTGTCGGCTTCATGATCTTCGGCTGCGGCGCTGAGATGGCAGGTATCACCGTCAGCCGTGGTATCGTGAAATGGTTCAAAGGTCGTGAGACAGCATTGGCAATGGGTTCAGAGATGGCATTGGCCCGTCTCGGCGTCGCCACATGTATGATCTTCTCACCTTACTTCGCAAAACTCGGCGGAACCATCAACGTGAGCCGCTCAGTGGCATTCGGCGTGGTGCTTCTCTGCATCGCCCTCATGATGTTCGTGGTTTATTTCTTCATGGATAAGAAACTCGACTCACAGACAGGCGAAGCTGAAGAATCAGACGAACCATTCAAGGTGTCAGATATCAAGAAGATCTTGTCAAGCCTCGGTTTCTGGCTCGTGGCATTGCTCTGCGTGCTTTACTACTCAGCAATCTTCCCATTCCAGAAATATGCTGTCAACATGCTTCAGTGCAACCTCACACTCGTTGAGGCTGACCCAGCGTCATTCTGGGGCGGCAGCTCAGTGACCATCATCCAATACATAGTGATGCTGCTCGTCGCTGTCTGCTCATTCGCAAGCAACTTCTCAAAGAAGAAAAGTCTGAAACTCGGTTTGATGGCAGTCGCTGTCGTAGCCCTCGTTATCTATTGCTACATGGGTTACATGCGCGGTACCGCTGAGACAATCTTCGCTGTGTTCCCGCTCCTCGCAGTGGCTATCACCCCTATCCTCGGCAGCTACGTCGACCACAAAGGAAAAGCCGCTTCAATGCTTATGATCGGCTCTATCCTGCTGGTTATCTGCCACTTGACATTCGCCTTCATCCTGCCATTATTCAAAGGCAGCGCAGCAGGCGGCACAATCGTGGCTTACATCACAATCCTGGTCTTGGGCTCATCATTCTCATTGGTGCCTGCAGCATTGTGGCCAAGCGTTCCGAAGCTCGTCGACGAGAAGATCATCGGTTCAGCTTACGCTCTGATTTTCTGGATTCAGAACATCGGTCTGTGGCTGTTCCCATTGCTCATCGGTAAGGTTCTTGAAAACACCAACCCTGTTGGCACAAACCCAGACGAACTCAACTACACATGGGCTTTGATCATGCTCGCATGCCTCGGCATCGCAGCATTGCTCATCGGTCTCTACCTCAAGGTCGTTGACAAGAAGAAACACCTTGGTCTGGAAGAGCCAAACATCAAGGAATAATAAGAATTCCTATTAATAATTATAGAGACGTCATACTATGGCGTCTCTATTTTTTTTATTTTTTTCTTGATTTTTTCATTTCCATTCTCTAACTTTGCGATGTTAAAACTGGTTAATATGAAAAAACTATCCTTAATTATCATCGCTTTGGCAGTGACATTTACTGTTAAAGCCCAGTGGGTCGACAACCCATCTACTAACACATTTATTGCAAACACCTCGGCTGATGCCGGTGAAATTTATCTTGCCACCAACACCAACACTGGCGACACTTACGTCCAATGGATGAGTTTCGTGGGTGGCAACGGATGGTCACCAAACTTGCAACGTCTCAACTTCGCAGGCGAGCCGCAATGGGGTCCTGATGGTATCCACATCTCCGCTCATGAGTTTTCATCAATGTCGGAAGGCGTATCAATGACGACAACCACTGATGGCGGCGTTGTAAGCTGCTTTGCTGTCTACGAAGGCTTTACCTACGCTGTAAAAATCAATCCTGACGGCACATTCCCATGGGGCGAACAAGGCTTACAGCTCTTCGGCGGACTCGGGTTCTCACGCGCAGAAGTCATCGCCACCGACGATGGCGGCATCTGGGCACTGGGATTCGACTACAACAACCTCTATCTGCAATATGTCAACGCGACATCAGGCCCGGTCATTACTATCTCCGACAATACCGGACTTAAATGCATGTTCGGAAAGCTCACTCTTGGCAACGACAATAAAGTTTTCGTTACATACGAGAAACTCGGCAGCGGCATGTATACCAACAAATCGATATATGTAGCAGGCTACAATCCTGATGGCACACAGTTCAGCCCTGAGACACTGTTGATGGCAGAACAGACATTCCAGTCGACATACATCCATTCAGCCATTTCCGACGGTATGGGAGGCGGCTACGTTTACATCTGGCATCCAGCCTTTTACAACTTCAATGTTTACGTGTTCCATTACAACCAAAATGGTGCCTCAACCATCATGGACACCAACGGTGTCCCGGTACACTCACCAGACGCCAACAACTTATACATCTCGGCAGACGCTACCGTTGACCCTGTCACACACGACATCATACTCTTTTATGAGCAGACCGACGATGCTTATCAGGCACAATGCAAGCTCTTTATCAACCGCATCACACCTGAAGGAGAAGTAGTGTGGGGCGACGGCATCCTCGTGCTCGACAACGGCACAACACCTTGCGGAGGTTACTGTATCGACGCTTTCGAGTATGGCGACGGTTTCGCTGTGACTTATTTCAAAGGTCTTAGCCAAACAAGCGGAAGCCAGGCAACTGTTGAGGCTCAAGGTTTTGACATGAACGGAAACACAATTTGGAACACACAGATGAGCTCCAGCACATATAGCAAGACAAGTTGCAGAAACAGCACCGGATACTACGGCGGACAGAACATTATCACCTGGATAAACTCAACAGGTTCAACCGGCGGCGGTCCTGGCGGAATGTACGGACAGAATATCGGTCAGAACGGCGAGATGGGTGAAGTGACACCTCCTACCCCACCAACACCATGTTACGCTCCATCAAACTTCGAAGGCGAAGCTTATTACAACCCTGAAACAGATGTGAGTGCTGCTGTATTATCTTGGACAGCACCAGAAAATCAGCCGCTCTATTACTACCTCTACTGCGAAAGCATAAGGGAAATCATCCAAATAGACGGAATCTACACATCATACTATCAAGAGCTTGAACCAGGCGATTATGTCTTCAAACTCACAGCAGTTTATGAAGATTGCGAGTCAGACTATGCTCTTACACCAAACGGTGACGACTATGTCTTCATCGAACTCCCTGATCATACCTCAGTGTCGGAAATCGAATACGAGACAATCGTCAATATCGTTGAGATTCATAACATCAACGGACAGATTGTCAAGACCAAAAACATCAACGAGTTGAGCCAAGGTATTTACATCGTGAAAGGTGTTACAACAAGTGGCAAGACCATAGTGAGAAAAATCGTCAGATAATAGAACTAATAGTTTATTGTTAAAAAAAAGAGAATGGGATGCCGGGCGGCATCCCATTCTCACTACTACTTTTTTAACTTTACTATTTATAACTATTCTCTAGTTCTTTTTTAATTTGCAAGTTACTGCATAACCTGCACTAAATAATGATGACAAAGCATCAATCTATCCTGGGTTGATTGGGTCGGAGTATTTACCTCCGCCCCAATCATGATTAATACGTCATTTCTCCCCTGTGCGCTGACGCTCACGCACGTCATTAGTATTATTGAAATGGTTAATATGTTTTTTCTTCATCTTTCTTATATTGTTTATATTTCTGCTCATTACTTTCATCATCTTTTGGACGCGCAAAAATATAACAACAATACGACAAACGTTTTATTTTGCGTGTAAATCGTTTTATTCTAAAGGTAATTAATTTTATTTTGCGTGTAAAATTTTACTCTGCGTGTATTTGCAGAATGTATTCTTTGGGCGAAATATCCATTATACGCTTGAAAACCTGCGAGAATGCACTTCCTGATGAAAAACCAGAACTGATAGCGATCTGTTCAAGCTTCGCAGTGCTGTCTGTCTTGAGCATTTCACATGCATGCTCGATACGCATAGTGTTGATGAGCTTATAAAATGATTGGTATTTGCTGCGAGCTATGACCTCACTGAGATAATTCCTATTGATATGCATTATGTCGATAAGGTCGTTCATGGTGATATGCTCCTCAAGATACAGAGCCTTGCTGCGGATGATCTCAACTAGCTTCTGTTCGGTCTCTTTGCAATATTTTTCCGACAGCCTGTATTTGGCAGGAGCATCAGATACCTCGGCTTCGTCTTTCTTTTTCAAAGTCTGAGGCAGTTTCTTTGAATTGCGATGCGGATTCAATGTATTTATTGCAAGCCACACATTCATTAAAATCAAAATCACATCACGCACAATTTTCGCAATTGGAGCATTGATGAGAAAACTCGCAATAAGAACCAAACAAATTACAAGAGGATGGTATTGTATACTCTTAGCAAATTTTACAGGGAAATCGCTGTCGTTGGAATATTCATTCTCGTCAATCTCTCGGATACTGCCCACCAGTCTCAATCTGCATCTGTCAAGCAGATAGATATACCATAAAACGACTATCATAACTACAACACTGGCAATCGTTTTAAATACTGGAGTAAATTCTATAATACCAAAGACAGGAAGCAGCAAACCCAACCAGCACAAAAACGCAGGCAGTTGGAAAACAAATAGCTTTTTAGGGGATACAAAATCAAGGAAGAAGTATCCCTTTATGAGAACCACCATATACGAAATGATGAACATCATTGAGGCTCCGTTCACGCAGAATAAGACTTCTGGCTTGTATATAGTAAAGACAAACGGCAATTCGAGAACCTGCATCATATATATGTTAGCCAACGCATTATGAGCAGGATAGAGTTCTCCAAAAACCTCTTTATATGCATCCGGGACATAAAAACTCTTCAAGAGCCCGCCGTAAAGACATGTCGTGATATAAACCAGGTTTACAGAGTACAATACTATCGTTACAGTATCAATTACCATAAATCTCTATTCTCTTCATAGAATACAAAAAAAGAATCCTGTCATCCTCAACAGGATTCTCGTGGTGGAAACTGCTGGGTTCGAACCAGCGACCTCCTGCTTGTAAGGCAGGCGCTCTGAACCAACTGAGCTAAGCTTCCGTCGACTGAAAGAGCGGATTACGGGGCTCGAACCCGCGACCTGAAGCTTGGGAAGCTTCCGCTCTGCCAGCTGAGCTAAATCCGCAATACCGTTTTTCAGCGTGCAAAAATACAAAAAATTTCATTCCACAAAACTTTTTTGTAAAAATTTCTATAAACAATAAACTATAACCAATAAACTTTATTTGTATCTTTGCAAAAAATACTTAATTATCATGGATTCTTCAGAAATTTTAAAGAAAATCATCGACGACAGAAAATGGAACTATATCAAGGCCAACGACTCTTGGTCGGTGTTTAAGATAATGTCAGAGTTTGTCAACGGATACGAGATACTTTCACGAATCGGTCCATGCGTTGCTATTTTCGGCTCTGCACGTATCACCGAAGACAGTCCATATTATCAGAAAGCCGTTGAGACAGGTTCCAAACTCGTCGAAAAAGGCTTCGGTATCATCACAGGCGGCGGCCCTGGCATCATGGAAGCAGGTAACAAGGGCGCTCACGATGCCGGAGGCAAGAGTGTTGGACTCAACATTTTGTTGCCACACGAACAGCATTCCAATCCATATATAGATCAGGATAAATGTCTTAATTTCGACTATTTCTACATACGTAAGACGATGTTCACGCGCTATGCACAGGGTTTCATAGCGTTTCCTGGCGGATTCGGCACCCTCGACGAGCTGTCGGAGGCACTCACACTCATGCAGACCAACAAAATCGCCAACTTCCCTATCGTGATGTTCGGCTCAGAGTTCTGGAATCCTCTCGTCGACTGGTTTAAGCAAACTCTTCTCAAAGAGAATATGATAAGCAAGACGGATTTCGAGATTTTCCATGTGGTTGACAACGTTGACAAAGCAGTGGAGATTATCGACGAATTCTATAAGGAATCTGAACTTAAACCTAACTTCTAATGTCAAGAGTTCTTATCATCGACGACGAGCCTGCCATCCGCAGAGCGATGCACGGCATCCTGGAAAACGAAGGATATACTATCGCCGAGGCGGCGTCAGCCGTCGAGGCGATACCCATGCTCAACGATAACGTGTTCGATGCCATTTTCTGCGACATAAAAATGCCCCAGATGGACGGCATCGAGTTCCTCGAAAAAGCTAAGACACTCACCGATGCGCCGATAATCATCATTTCAGGCCACGGCACCATCGACATCGCCGTCGACGCCATCAAAAAAGGCGCCTACGACTTCATTGAGAAACCGATGGACCTCAACAGAATGCTTATCACACTTCGCAACGCCTTGGATAAAAACCGACTCGTCAACGAGACTAAGAAACTACGAAACGTAGTCAGCAAACAATACGAGATGGTTGGTAACTCACAGGCAATGAACGAGTTAAATAAAATGATTGAATGTGTGGCACCAACCAATGCCCGCGTCCTCATTCTCGGCGAAAACGGCACAGGTAAAGAACTCGTGGCTCGGCAGCTGCATGAGATGAGCCCGCGCAACAACGGTCCGTTTATCGAGGTCAACTGCGCCGCCATTCCATCAGAACTTATTGAGAGTCAATTATTTGGACACGAAAAAGGCGCATTCACCTCGGCCATCAAACAGAAAAAAGGTGACTTTGAACTTGCCGACAACGGCACATTGTTCCTTGACGAAATCGGCGACATGAGTCTCGCTGCCCAAGCCAAGGTGCTGCGCGCGCTGCAAGAGAACAAAATCACCAGAGTGGGCGGCGAAGAAGAGATAAAAGTAGATGTGAGAGTCATAGCAGCTACTAACAAAAACCTTCAGGATGAGATAGCAAAAGGCAACTTCCGTGAAGACCTCTACCATCGCATCAGCATGATAATCATGCGCGTGCCGCCTCTGCGCGAACGCCTCGACGATATACCTTTATTAATTAATAGCTTCGTGGTGAAATCAGCCAACGAAATGGGCAAACCTATCCCTGTTTTCACCGATTCCGCCATCGAAGAACTGAAGAAACAACAGTGGACTGGCAACATCCGCGAGCTGCAGAACGTCGTCGGACGACTCGTAATACTCTGTGGCTCAACCATTTCTGACGAAGATGTAAAAAAATACGTCTAAATTCGGAAAATTTTACTACTTTTGCACGATTTTTGATTAAAGAAATCAGCATAACATCTGGGGCTGACCGGTTTTGACAGCTTGTAGAAGGGTTATGTAAGCATACCGAGCCTCGCAGTGACGCTCGTAAATCTTGACTGCAAAAAATTAATTGGCGAAAATACTTACGCTCTCGCTGCTTAATC
>Ga0265301_10007675_pt1 | contig 10066 bp, 13 predicted proteins | sample AusTroGonzalo_MG_2_FD_193488 | JGI IMG/M metagenome (GOLD analysis project Ga0265301, IMG submission 193488) | Bovine rumen microbial communities from tropical cattle in Woodstock, Queensland, Australia - Gonzalo_04 | ecosystem: Host-associated > Mammals > Digestive system > Stomach > Rumen ...
TCCAATCAGGAAACAGCCAATCACATTTACAGCCATCGTTCCCCAGGGAAAGGCTGCTAATATCCACGACTGAACAGCTTTGCCAACCAGATAACGTGCGCCACCTCCGAAGAAGCTGCCGATGCAAACTAACAGTAATTCTTTCATCTATTTTCTTAAAGATATGTAAACTTGGTCACAAAAGTAGGAAAAATCGCAGAAAAATGAATATCTTTGTTGCAAGTTTTAACAAAAATATAAATAAAATCAAGAATATGAGTTTTTTAGATTTAGTAAAGCAGAGATATAGCTGCAGAAGCTATCAGGAGAAGAGTGTGGAACAGGAGAAGCTCGACTACGTGATGGAGTGCGTACGCTTTGCTCCTTCGGCTGTGAACAAGCAGCCTTGGATGTTCCGTGTGGTTAAGAACGATGCTGAAAAAGAAAATCTGCGTGAGTGCTATAGTCGCGATTGGTTTAATACAGCACCTATGTATATTATCTGCAGTATCCTGCACGATGAGGAATGGGTTCGCAAGGATGGCAAGCATCATGGCGATATCGACATAGCTATTGCTGTTGAGCATCTGTGTCTGGCTGCAACAGAGCAAGGTCTGGCTACCTGCTGGGTATGCAACTTTGATGCCGAGAAATGCAAGCAGCTTTTTACTTTTGCTGAGAATGAGGAGCCTGCCGTGCTGATTCCTATCGGTTATGCAGCCGACGAGGCGAAGGAAAAGAAACGCAAGGATATGGATCAGATTTGCAAATAATGAATAGCCGCCATCGTTGGTGGCTATTTTTATTATAACGAGAAAAGGCTCGCTTCACAGCGAACCTTTTCCGTACAATTACTTAAAAAACTAAATTAATCAACCATAAACCTTAACCATATTATCTATGCTGCAAAAGTACACATAAAACGGGAAATCAATGTTTGTTTATCGTCTATTTATGTTCAATCTACATTATTTGGCGCAGATTAAACAAAATTACACCGATTTTAAACATCGCCAGTCTATGCTACTACATGCTTGATGTGACGCGCTGTAGTTTTGTTGGCATCGTAGAGAACGGTTATCTCACGAGTGCGTGGATTGTACTTGGTATCCTTCACACCGTTGATACGCTCTGCCCGCGCCATCATCTTGGTAGGAGAATCGTGACGACTCAGCTTGAATGTGCAGATTCTCATCTCAGGATGATATGCATGTCTCTTGTCGAAGTGAGCAGTATGCTTATCAACCCTGTCGAAGTGCGTCTTTTTCTTGTCAACTACTGCAACCACTTTCTTATCGCGGTTGTTGTGATGCTTATTACCTGCCATTGCTGGCATTGCTGCTGTCATTGCCATCATCATCATGGCTGCTATCAGCCGATTAGTGCTAACTATCGTCATTTTCATAATCGTAATCTTTAAATGGTTCAACATTAAGTTATTATTCACATTGCAAAGATATGACGATTATGTGGGATATGAAAATGAAAACTCCTATACTTAATGGGGGAATACCCTATACTTTCGTAGGATATTCCCTCATACATATCATTAGTTGATGTTGAAAAATCAATAGAACTGTACGCAGACGGGATGGTTGAGAGGTATGTCCTGATGGGTATCGGTTAGCAAGCCTGTCTGACTATCGCGACGGAATACCTGAATCTTGTTGCTGTCGCGGCAGCAGCATAGCAGGAAGCGACCGTTTGGTGTGATATTGAACTGACGGGGATGTGCACCTGTTGGCTGATAGCCGATGCGGGTGAGCTTTCCTGTATTGCTATCTACTGAGAAGATGGCGATACCTTCAGCTTTCAAACGATTGCTGGAATATAGAAACTTGCCATCGGGACTCAGATGAATGTCGGCACCACCGCGGGCACCTACGCTGTCGGATGTGATTTCCTGGAGCGTTTCCAAACGTCCTTGCTTGTAACTAAACACCGTTACCCTACCCGACAGTTCGCTCATCAGATAAGCAAAACGTCCGTTGCTGCTGAACGTCAGATGACGTGGACCAGAATCTGCAGTGATATTAGCAGCCACACCGTTAGCTATTACTTTCTGTCCCTGTATGCTATATGAGAGAATACGGTCGGCACTGAAATCGGTTGCCAGCACATATTTACCGTCGGGAGTGAAACAGGCACAATGCACATGGGCATCATCCTGACGACTGTGGTCTGGGCCGCCCGTTGTACCAAGAAACAAGGTTGAGAGTTCGCCCTTATTCAGGTTGAAAACGCTCATAGAGCCGCCCGAATAATTCGCTGTAAGGGCAATGATGCCGTTCTGTGCCACATAACAGGGATCGGCACCTTTGGTCAGTATTGTATTCTGAAGGCGCATGCTGCCATTACGGTTCAGACTGATGATGTTCAGCGATGCTTGGCTGGCATCCGTCTCGCTTACAGCATAGATATGTCGTTTGTCGTTTGAAACCGTCAGATACGATGGATTCTTCATTGCCAGCGAGTCCATAACTTCAGCCTTACCTGTTTCCTGATTGAAACGATAGGTGTAGATACCCTTACTGCCACCATCGGTATAAGTACCAACAGCTATGGATATGCGCTCTTTTACTTGAGCTGACACATTCAATGAAAATGTCAGAGTTAATAGGAGAATCAATGTTTTCATAAGCTTTTTTATGAGTGGTACATACCATGTTTTTGTTTCCTGTTCGGTTGGCGTGTGGGCGCCGGGGAAATGGAATGCGTGCTGGTAGTGCTCTAAGAAGAGCGGTTCGAAGTGGGCCAAGGTATCTTGCTCGCCAAATAGGCCCCATATACGTTCGGGATTACGGCATGAATCGTTAGAGAACTGCTGGGCTTCCAGTTCAGCGAATTCATTGATAAGTGCTTCGTCGATAACAAAATCCTGATTACCATTGGCACGTGGCGATTTGTATTGCTGGGCGCCGATTCGGGGTTTCAGAAACTCGGTCATCTTGAAATGTGGATTACCAAGCAAAGCGGGAATGCCGATAGCAGGCGCAATCATCTGGGCGTAGAACGATCCGCAGCTGTTACCTACCAATACATCGGGCTTTTCGCGGTCGCACATATCGCGGATAAACGCCAAAGCCTCTTTGGGATGCAGGGGCAGATCGGGAGTCAGTACGATAGCCTCGCCATCGAAAGCCTCCCTTAGTGCCTTTGCCGGCACGCATTGGCCACTGGCGTAGAACCCGTGTAGGAATAGAATCTTTGGGGTATCCATCGGGTGCTTGGTTGTGTTATGAGATACCTAAGAGTTCGATTTCGAAAATGAGTGTTGAGCCACCGGGGATGCCAGGCTGCGAGAACTTACCGTAGCCCATTTCGGCTGGGATGTAGAGTTCCCACTTGTCGCCCACATGCATCTGCTGGATAGCGATGATCCAGCCCTCGATCAGGTCGCACAACCTGCAAGCCAGAGGCACACCACCACGACTGCTATCAAACTTTTTACCATTAATCGTTCGGCCTGTATAATGTGCTGTGATGATACTGCGAACCGTTGGTTGGGCACTTGTCTGATCGCCCTCGCTTAATACCTTATAATATATACCCTTGGGCAATGCCTTTACGCCCTCCTCTTTTGCTTTAGCCTCCAGCCAATCCTTATTGGCCTGGATATATTCACGTTTTCCCATATTTTATATCTTAATTTTTCTTGCAAAGATAGTAGATTTTGCTGAATATTCGAGTTTTATGTGTAATTTTGTGCCCAAAATTAACAAATTATGGGATACATGGATAAATTCACGAAGTCGGAAGACTTTCGTCGCGAAGAGTTGATACGAATAATCGAGCACTCTGTAGAGCACTTGACTCTACAGGAGCTCGAGGCATTATATTATGATATGACCACCAAGAATTTTATTAATGATTGAGGCGTTACCCCCAATCGCTGGTGGCTATTCTCTTCTTAAATTATAAGGATACGACAGTTTCCAAGGTGAATCTTCGAGTTTGAACTTCTTGGCGCCCTCTTGTGTGGCAGGAGTGCGTACAAGGGGAATGTCGGAGAGGTCCATCAGGTAATAATAATAGGCGAACAGCTGGGTTAAGCCGCCTTTTACCGAATAGCGTGCCGAGATGTATTCGGGTGTGATGGCATCGTTGCCACGTATGGCTTCTACCTCTTTATTGTAGGCTATCAGTTTGGCTATGGCATTTTTATAGGATGCTAAGGTTGCTGTTGGCGATTTCTGAATCCAGCGCTGTAAAAGCTTGCGGTTGTACTGGGCTACAATCTCGCCCTCGCGTTTACGTCCCTCTATAAACCAGTCGGGTGTTTTCTTGGGGTTTTCGGCTGCTACGCGGGCACGCAGTTCGTCTTCGATGGCCTGCACCTGCTTGCACTCAGCCGACCCGAACCACTCTTTAATTATCTGCTTTACCAGTGGTGAATAAATATTGTAATAGAATCGTGGTGCACCGCCCTGTTTCTCGAGCAGCCACGATCCTCTGTCGAAATCTGCAGCCTCGGTATGAAGCACAATGTCGGTATTCATTTTGTAAAGCGATGTAATAACAGCTTTCATCTTGTCGAGCACCTTATTATATTGGGGCCATTTCTTGTCTACGTGAATGGTATCGAATGGCTGACCTTTGCGCGCTTTCTTGGCAATCTCCATTCGTAGCTTATTAAATCTGTCGCTTTCTGCTTTCAGTTCGGGTTCGGGCTCGTAATTATTCACGCCCTCGTTCAGTGGTCCAACTACACATACTGTATAGCGGGTCATTTTCTCACGTGTGTCAACTTCTGATGGATTAGGCAGTACGGGCAGATTCTTGTAAGCTTCCTCGTATGTGCTATACGAGTATTTCTCTACCAATGCCTTATGCTCCTCTTTACTGATTTTAAAGTCGGTTTGCAAGCCATTTCCTTCCCTGGCGGTATAGTCCCAGAACATGTGTCCACCCAGGTTCTGTGCGTAGTTACGCTCCTCGGGTTCTACATAAAGAATGTTAGTTTTTGTTGTTGTACCTTTGCCTTTGCTTTTGGCTTGGGTTTTCTTCTGTGCCTGCATGGGAGCAGCTCCCGCTAACAGTAAAGCAGCAACACAGATGTAGAGATGATGTTTCATAAAACTGATTAATTGATTCTTGTTTCTAAATATTTTTTATATCGACTGCAAAGATACTAATAAAAAGTGTAATTAAAATATCCTATGCCACCTTACGAACATAAAATATGAAACAAAGAACATTGATTTCTCGTTTTTTATGTCTACTTTTGCACCCGACAACGTGAAATATCGAATATTATATGGATATCAAGGACTTAAAACCAAGAACTGGAGCAGGCAGCTTACGAATAGCCGACAGCGACGAACTGGTGGTTATGGAGCACTTTGGTGGCGTTCCAGCTGGCAGGGTACGTCCCTTAGATCATGGTCTTGTTATTATCTGTACTGCCGGTGTGGCTCAATTTGAGTACGACGGTCATACTGTACAGTTAAGTAAGAACGACTTGTTTTTATTAATGGCCCACTCGGTGGTTGAGAAGTTTATGTCGTCGGTCGACTTTGATTGTCGCGAGCTATGGTTCTCGCGCGGTGAAATGTGGAATATGAATATGTATGTAAAAAATAGTTTGGCCGATCTGTTGCCGCTCAAGCATAATCCTAAGGTAACACTGAGCGACGTCGATGCAGCCCTGTTCGAGACTTACTTCAAGCAACTTAGTTACCACATACGTAACAGTTCGCAGCTACTTTATCCCGAGATTACGCATTCTATTGTTGGTGCCTTCCTGCTCGAAGTTCTATCGGTACTGCGTCGCGGCAATAATATGCTGAAGGATAACAACCTAATTAATAATAACGGACTGCACGGCAGGAAACTGGCCGACCGCTTTGTACAGTTGGTTGAACAGAGCGATGGACGCATACGTCGCGTGGATGAGTTTGCCCAGATGCTGAATGTTACACCCAAGTATCTGTCGAAACTGCTGATGGACACCATGCACCGTAAGCCCAGCGTGATAGTGGCCTTTTTTACGCTTCAGGCCATAGAGAACAGATTGCGATATACCGATATGACCATGCAGCAGATAGCCGATGATCTACACTTCGCCAATGCCTCGTTCTTTGGCAAGTACTTCAAGGAACACTCGGGCATGACGCCGATGGAGTATCGCATCAAATATCATCAGGACGAAAAGAAATAATCCTACACCTATTATATAATAATACACGAAAATTAATTTATGGCTCTTATTAAACAGGATATCGAAACACTTTTGAATTTAAAATTAGTTGAGGCTGATGCCATTCGCGAGCGCAAGTTCCATGTATGTGTTGATGCAGTTAACTCTGACGATTGCATTGTTTTGGCAGAGTTGTTCCGCGCTCTTAACGTTGATTTTCTGATGCTGCAGAACGATAAGTATGGCATTTTGAATCGTACTAAAAAGGATGGGTTCGACCTTGGTTTGGTGGTTGATACTCAAACCTGCAGTTTGTCGATTATTTGCGAAGATGGCACTATGTTTGGTCAGGACTATACGCTGGTTGCTGTGGCCGACTACGTGCTTGGCCGTACTCCAGGTCATACTGTTAGCAGTCTTAATTGCACGCGGGCATTGCACGATATAACACTGAAACATGGTGGCATCCACTACACATCAGCCGTAGGTCAGACCAGCGTTGTGGAAAAGATAAAAGAGGTGGGCGCTGTAATTGGCGGCGAGGATAATGGTGGCATCATCTATCCCGAGTACAGTTACGAAAGCAGTGTACTGGTGGGCATTGTGCTTTTTCTCAGCAGCCTGGCTCAAAAGCAATGCAGGGTTAGTCAGCTGCGTAGTACCCTACCCAACTACCACATCGTAAAAAATCATATCGACCTTGCACCCAGTATTGATGTAGAATCAGTACTTAAGAGAGTTGAGAATCGGTTTGTACACGACGATAGCGCACAGATAAGCGATGTTGACGGACTAAAGATTGACTTCCCTGATCGTTGGGTATATCTTCACAAGTCGGCTGCCACGCCTGCTATTAGCGTATATAGTGAAGCCAAGAGCTTTGAGAATGCTGATAATCTGGCCAACCAACTGCTGCTGTTTATCTACAATCTGCAGAAGGATATTCTGTTAATCCGTAAAATACATATATGACATAAAAAATTTAAGGGGTATTCTCACGAATACCCCAGAAATAGACTAACCAATTACTAACTAAAAACAAATATGAATTCTTACTTTATTATTCCACGGTTTTTGATCGTGGCATTGAGAATGGCCATGTACTTACTCATCTGTTCGTCGTTAAGTACGTAGCTCATATGCTTCACATCAGTATCGATAGCGCGCTTAACCATAATCTCGCGCTCGCTACTGCTGTACTGTGTAGCATAACTCATCTCAGTATTAAACATGTTGTAGATGTTCTCTACAGCCTCTTTCTGATCGTTTGTCAGATTCAGAGCGTCTGAGAGTCTGTTGATATTGATGTTCAAATCATAAGCAGCAACGTTTGTTGCCTCGGGGGCAGCTGCTTCGTTCTTTGCAAAAGCTGTAGTCATACACAGCAAAGCAATCATTGTCAAAAATATCTTTTTCATCTTTTTACCCTTTCTTTTCTTTACTCGGAACGGTCTTTTTTGCCGCCCTACTTTTACCTATTGTAGTTATCCTTTATGTCTTTCGACGATGCAAAGGTACGACGATTTTTGATAGAATGAGCATACTTTGTGTGTTTTGTGTGCGAACACAGTCCTTTTATTGACCAAAATCAAAACATTGATTTATCTCAACAGTGTGCTGATTACACAAAAAATCAGGCTTAAACGAAAAAAAAAGGCGTAAAATTTGCAGGTACCAAATAAAAATGTTACTTTTGCACCCGCTAAAGGAGACCTGCCGATATGGCTCAGTTGGTAGAGCAACGCATTCGTAATGCGTGGGTCGCCGGTTCGAGTCCGGCTATCGGCTCTCCTCAGCAAAATCAGAGATCTTATTCAGCGTTGCGGAATTAGCACATCGGTAGTGCACGGGCTTCCCAAGCCTGAAAGGCGGGTTCGACTCCCGTATTCCGCTCATAGATGTAGAGGGCACTGAGCCCCCTACTATTTTTTTATCTTAAGCGCAGACCATCACCCACACGAATCTGGTAGTCGGGCGTCAGATGGTTCATCTTATACAGATTCTTCAAACGGATACCGTACTTCTGGGCGATAGTGTACATCGACTCGCCATCGCGCACGTAGTGCAGTCGACCCTTGTAATCCTTTGGTGCCTTGCGCTGTTTCTTCTTCAGCCAGATAATCTCGCCCTCTTCCAACTTGTCCTTGCGATAACGCTCGTTGTATTTGGCTATCTTGCGGTAGCTGATGCCAACCTCCTCGCCTATCGACTTGAAGGTGTCGCCGCGACGGGCAATCATATAATAGTTCTTATTAAATATCTTGATGGAATGCAGCGAAGCACCGCCCACCTCCTGATCCTTGGTGCGCTGAGCCATAAAGTGATCGTAGCCCCTGGCGCTGTCGTATTGGTAGAGCTTATACATCTGTATAATCTCAATCAGCTTCTCGGCATAAATAGGATTGGTGGCATAACCGGCAGCCTTCAGTCCGCGAGCCCAACCCTTGTAATCGGTGGTTTTCAGATTAAACAGCGAACGGTAACGCTGGTTGGCTGCCAGGAATTTCGAGTGGTCTTCGTACGACTCGTAGGCATTGCTGTACACACGGAAACAGTCGTTACGCGCATCATCATCGTGATACGTACGTGGACCCGTCCAACCGTTATTGCACTTAATACCAAAGTGGTTGTTACTGGTGCGGGTGAGCTCACTTCTACCAGCACCGCTCTCCAACAACCCCTGCGCCAAAGTAATAGATGCAGGTATGCGATAACGCTGCATCTGCTCGATGGCAATGTCCTTATATTGATCTACATATTGTTGATAGGCTTGATTCCATCTGATCTGCGAAAACGCCGAAACCGACAGGAAAAAAGCTATGAATACTATAAATTTTCTCATATTATGCATTTTATTTGTGCAAAAGTAATGATTTCTCTCGAATTATTTGTATTTTTGCAGAAAAATATAGGATTTTTATGAGAGAACTGGAGCTAAAGTCGGTTATTAAAGTGTACGCCATGGAAGAACTGAGTGCTGAAGAACGCCACTTGGTAGAGCTTGCTATCGAGGCTACAAGCCGTAGCTATGCCCCCTACTCTAAGTTTTGTGTAGGTGCAGCAGTACGTTTGGATAATGGTGTTGAAATTATAGGTTGCAATCAGGAGAATGCAGCTTATCCATCAGGCTTATGTGCCGAGCGTACCGCCTTGTTTGCAGCAGGTGCTCAGTATCCCGATCAGCCCGTACGTATGCTGGCCATTGCCGCTCGTGGTACTCATGGCGATCTGGAAGAAGAACCCGTTGGTCCTTGTGGCTCATGCCGTCAGGTCATCATCGAATCTGAGACCCGTGCCAAAGCTCCCATACGCATTCTGCTGTACGGAAAGAAGTACGTATATGTGATTGATGGCGTAAGAGAGCTGATGCCGCTCACTTTCTCAGAGTTTTAACGATAACATCCCAATCCCGCCGCTGTAGATAAAGCATCGAGGTGGAAATCGTAGTCAAGGTTGTCTTCATCAATCTTGATGAAATGGGCTTTTCCTTGAATCTCATCATTGGGCGATTCCCAGATGATATCGTTGAAATGGGCTGTATCGTCAATCTTTGGTGTTCGTAGCAAACTGTGGGCAAACGTATAGTTAAACGCTGCACTATCTTTGGCCTGTTCGCCTATCAGCACATCATCGTCGTAACCTGTGATGATGGTTCCCTCGCACATCATATGATATAAAGGTGATGTTTGGTTGGTAAAACGCAAGGCAGCCCCGCGCCCACCTGTAAAGGGATAGAATTGCGCCAAGGTGCAATACACTATTTCTACCATTCCACCGTTAATATTCAGGCAGTCGCCCATCGCATTCGTCAGTTGACAGTTCTCCAAGCGCACGTGCGCATTGGTTAACTTTACGCCGTCGCCCTGACAATTATGTACCACGCATTGCTGCATTTTAAGGCGATAACTTACGCTGTCGATGGCTGAAGAATCGCAAATCAAACCTTGA